>OGLJ01001244.1_pt1 | contig 22145 bp, 13 predicted proteins | sample 1572801 | NCBI WGS metagenome assembly OGLJ01 (sample SAMEA2581877, study PRJEB24529) | metagenome | biome: Human gut stool | place: China | collected 2011
GGCTAAAAAGAAACCGGCCAGTTGCCCTCTTTTTACGTACCACCGTATCATCCCTGAGCCAGACCTTCCCACCGGCTGTCTGCAAATCTGAAAAATAAGGCATATACGCGTTTTTTAACCCCAGTGCCCGATAGGAAATCTGATACGAAACCGTCTGTGTTTCATCCTCTGCCAGCTCACTCGAACGGATGTATTTTACAAGTTCACCGGCATTCTGCTGCATTAACATTGCAACATCATTGCGATTGTATCCCGCCTTATCCACTTCGTGCGCAAACGTTTTCCCTTCATTTACCCATGTACCGTTCTGATATGTGCCACTGGCAAATGATTTCAGATACAGTTTGCCCGCCGGGGCTTTCGATGCTTCTATCGAAAATACGGTTTTTCCGGTATAGTCCGGTGTTGTATTATCCACATGTTCCCGCGATCCCTGCAAAGTTATCCCCGAAAACGTCAGGTTTTTCACACGTTCTTCCACCTGTCTCTGAAACGCATAAAACTTCGGTGACTTTTTCGGAATCTGCTTTGCCACACCGGAAAACGCATAGCTGCTCACCGAGACAAGAATCACGGCAAACACACCGGCTGCAGCATAGGACAGTAGCTGCGTCCATACATGGGTACGACCGTCAGACACCCTTACATCCATGTGCGTCCATGGTGCCGCAGACACCAGCACGGTTCCCACGAAAAAGAGTGCAATTCCACTCCAGCCCAGTCTGGCATTGACCAGAAGAGCAACCGACAACGCTGTTATATCCGGAAGCAGCAAAACCAGCCGCACACCGGTCACATATCGAAACATCAGACTTAACAGCACAACAACTGCCAATAAAAACGCCAGCATATAAGTATACCGCATCTCCGTCCCGGCCCCGGTCATATAATTTGTTCCATACTGTTTATTCCAATATGACAGATATGCCTGAAACAGCATTTTTCCGCTCTCTGTCAGTTTTCTCCGATGAAAAATTCCAAACAGTACGAGTGCCGCCGGATATCCGATTTCAAGCACAACCTTGCAGACCCTCTGATATTTTCCGGTCGCAGGAACTCCCACGATAAACAGCACAAGGCTTACCAGCATGGCCACCTGCAGTTTACCAAGCGCACGGATCGGCAGCTGCCATCCGAATGCACTCCGGAAAATCGCAAGCATTGCATAAAACAGCAGTTCCACAGCAACCGCCTCACAGATCAGCCGGATACCGGTATTGCCAGACAAATATGTGGTTTTATTCCCTCTCCTGTCCTTCCTGTTCACAATACCAGCTCCATTTCTTCCAGCTTCTGTCTCCAGTTATCTCCACCAAAATCCGCAAGTGTCTGTCCATCCAGCACAAGAAAAAGCTCCGGTGTCAGTTCCAGCCTGTGTACCGGATGCTCGCAGCGATACTGCTGCTCATATCTCTGTCGCAGTGAACCGGCCGTTTCCTTCTGACATTCCATAAACTGCATCAAAAACAGATACACGCTTTCCTCATCCTCGACGCGCAACCGTTTGATTTCTGTTTCCTCCTGCCATGCCACATAATGCGGGCAGCCGGCATCCATCATCGAATACACCAGATCTGCCGCAATTGTGAGAAAGGTTTCCGCATAGGCTTCCCTGCTGCGCCTCATATGCCGGCCTTTTCCTGCCATCTGTGGCAGCATGTCCAGCAAAAATACCACCGCACAGGCAAGCGGCTGACTGTCCTCCCGCACCAGAAGCCCGTCCGATTTGGCGGAGAGTTTCCAGTGTATGCGCTGCAGGCGATCCCCCGGACGATATTCCCGCACATCAAAGATCTGGCTGACATCTGTTCCCGGCTGAAAATCATCGTAGCTTTCCGCTTCTCCGAAATATCTGCGTACCCGCTCCGACACCTGTACTGCCACAGCATCCAGTTCTGGCAGCACCTGTATATCTGCAAATCTCTTTATTTTTTTATGCACATAAAACAGACCGGTCAGATCATAAATCCGTACTTTTACAAGCTCATACTCATAACTTCCCACATGAGAAAGCACGACACGCTTTTCCATGCACTGCATTCCGCGCATCAGTCCGGCACCGTTCCACCAGAAATTTCTGGCATACCCGGCAAATGTATTTCTACAGCGCACACGGTAACGCACTTTTGCTGCCGGAAACAACATGGTCTGATCCACGGTAAGCTGTACCGTAACTTTTTTCCCTTTTTCCGCCACGGTAAGCGGAATCCTGATATCTGCCGTGATATGTCTGCAATAAATCAGCAGATACAAACATGCAAGCAGCATCAGTACCAGTTCTGCAAACCCAATCAGCCCAATCGCAATGCTTCCATAGATCAGCGCTATATAAAATGTGACAAGCGTCACCCCTGTTCCAATCAGAAAACTGCCCACATTTATCCCCTAAGTCTTTTGTATGTTGTTGGTTTGTCCACATCCGACAGAATTTCCTGCAGGGTGGCATCGACAGTTACATGTCCGATCCGTGCCTTTGTGTTGAGCACAATACGGTGTTTTGCCACATCCGCAAAAATGTCCGTCACATCATCCGGAATCACATAATTTCTTCCCTGCAAAAATGCCCATGCTTTTGCCAGCCGCACGCATGCGATCGTGCCACGGGGACTTACCCCCAGCTCAATGTAAGCATTTTTTCTGGTAGCCTCCATCAGCTGTACGATATATTTTGCAACATTATCATGCACATAAATCTGTTCCACATACTGCTGCATCTCCCACAGCTGCTCCGGAAGAAGAACCGGCTGCAGATCCTCCGCTTTCGTCATCGTTTTTCCCTGGGCAATTTCCATCTCACTCTGCAGATCCGGGTACCCCATGCTCATGCAGGTCATGAACCGGTCCAGCTGTGATTCCGGAAGAAGCTGCGTTCCCGCACTGCCTTTGGGATTCTGCGTTGCAATGACAACAAACGGCTGCGGCACTTTTCGGCTCACACCATCCACCGTTACTTTGCCCTCCTCCATCACCTCAAGAAGCGCGGACTGTGTCTTTGGCGAAGTCCGGTTGATCTCATCCGCAAGAAACAGATTACACATGATCGTTCCCGGATGGTACGCAAACTGTCCCGTCTCTTTCTGGTACATGTTAAATCCTACAATATCTGCCGGAAGCACGTCCGGTGTAAACTGTACACGGTGATCCAAAAGTCCCATGACGCGCGAAAAGGCGATGGCAAGTGTTGTCTTTCCCACTCCCGGCACATCCTCAATCAGAATATGCCCTCCCGCAAGAATTGTAGCAAAAGCTTTGGTAATACAGGCATCCTTCCCCGCAATCGCGCGTTTGACCTCTGCCAGAACCGCGGCTGCATACTCATATACTTTCTCCATATTTCCCCCTATGGTTTCTTTCTATAATTATTTGCATTTTATATAATAAAAAAACCCCCAACGAATCACATTGTTCGTCAAGAGTTCTTTTGCCATTTGATTCAATCAAAATAAGCTTTGCGAGTGCGCGATCAGGGGTTCGAACCCTGGACACCCTGATTAAGAGTCAGGTGCTCTGCCAGCTGAGCTAATCGCGCATTTTTAAGTTGTTTGTTTTTTGTCTTTCCTTAAGACAAGAGTTATTATATAATAGGAGTATTAAAAAAGCAAGCACTTTTTTTATTTTTTTTAAATTTTTTTAAAAGCATATTTGAAAGGAACAATTTAACATGAAAGTAGAAGAAAGATTACTAAAATATGTCAGCTACTGGACAACCTCCGATGAATCCTGCAGTGACATTCCAAGCAGTGAGCGTGAGTTCACGCTTGCAAAAGCTTTAAAGCAGGAACTGGAAACTCTCGGTCTTACCAATATACTCCTCACCGATCACTGCTATGTATATGCCAAGCTTCCTGCCACACCGGGCATGGAAAACTGTAAATCCATCGGCTTTATCGCTCATATGGATACCGCCCCGGATTTTTCTGGAAAAGATGTCAAACCACAGATCATTCCCGACTATGATGGCGGGGATATCTTATTAAAAGGAAGTCAGGATGTCTTAAAGGTAAGTGATTTTCCATCCCTTGCCTCTTTAAAAGGAAGAACCCTGATCACTACAGACGGTACCACACTTCTGGGCGCTGATGACAAGGCAGGTGTTGCTGAAATCATGACTGCCATCGAAGAACTGATAGCAGAAGGCACCCCTCACGGAGAACTGTGGATCGGCTTTACGCCGGATGAAGAAGTCGGTGCCGGTGCAGATCTGTTTGACCTTTCGATCTTTCAGGCTGATTACGCGTATACGGTAGATGGCGATTACGAGGGCGAAGTGGCTTATGAAAATTTCAATGCTGCAAGTGCCATCTTTCATATTAAAGGTGTAAATGTTCATCCGGGCGAAGCAAAAGACATTATGGTCAATGCGGCACTGGTGGGATGTGAGATTGTTTCCCGGCTTCCGGAAGCGGAAACGCCGGCACACACCAGCGGCCGGGAAGGATTCTATCATCTGACCGATATGTCCGGAGATGTGGCTTCCGCCACCCTTTCCTTTATCATTCGTGACCATGACAAAACTACATTTGAGAAACGGCTGCAGAATCTGCGTGACGTTGCACAATCCATGAATCAGAAATATGGACCGGAAACCGTCACGCTCGACATCGAACATTCGTATGAGAATATGCTCTCTGTCATAGAAGATAAAATGGAAATCGTAGATCTGGCAAAACAGGCGATTGCCTCCGAAAGTCTGACACCACTCTCCCGCCCAATCCGTGGCGGCACAGACGGTGCAAGACTTTCCTTTATGGGATTGCCGTGCCCGAATCTCGGCACTGGTGGCTATGGTTTTCACGGACCATACGAACACATCTCTGTGGAAGGCATGCAGACAGCTGTCCGCATTTTAAAAAATATTGCCACCCATCCCATTCGCAAATAAATGAATCTGCAAAAAACCGTCCGCAGTCTGATGAATCTCAGATTTCGGACGGTTTTGTTATTATTTATGAAGTTTTAGTTTCCCTGCATATTTGCGGATTTTGCCAGTGCAGGTTTCTGAAACATCCGAAACAGACCAATCTGTTCCAGCGCCTTCGTAATAGCGAAAAAGATCACCGAATCTATCGGCCACATAATCAGATTCTTCAGTGCACGCGCCGGAAGAATCACCATAAATGCCTGTCCATATAACACGGTCAGACAAAGCGTTGTCAGAATCACATTACAGATCAGCATAACTACAAATTTCGCTGCCAATACGCGCCATATGGTAAGCTTTTTCTTGTAAAAAAAGCAGCCATACAGGATTCCTGCCAAAATGACAACCAGTGTCAACTGCGGGCAAAATGGTCCGGTCGGTTTCATCATATACTTGATGATATCCAACGCACCATGAAAGATTCCTCCAACTACCGGTCCAAACAGATAATCAATGATACCATTTGGAATACCAGAAAAGCCGATACGGATAAACTGTCCATATTCAATGGAGAAAAATCCTAGAATGACAGCAACTGCAGCAAGCATTGCCATGGTAGTGATGGTTCTTACCGCTTTTAATTCACGGAAAGAATCGGTGAACAAAGTAACGAATTTTTTCATAAAAAAATTACCTCCTTTGCAGACCTCACCGTACTACAACTGGAGATAATATTATCTTCGGATGCAGCGGGATGCGACTCATGTACCGCAAGATTCTCTTTTCGTCCGGGTGACAACTCCCTGTTCATCCGGCACTTAACGCACATGTGTCTACTCTGCTTTAAACTATTAAATTGCAACGACCTAAGTATAACACAATGGAAAAGAAATGCAACTATTTTTTTTCATTGTATGGCATTTTTATAGCAAAACGCCATCTGTCACACGTTTTTACGTGGAACAGATGGCGTCCGTTGCCTGTTATTTTATTCTTTTCAGGTTCCCATACTTGCAAACAGGGCAGCTATCTCATCCGGGCTTAATGCCTTATTGGGATCTGCCGGTTCTTCCGGCTGAAGCGGTGCTTCTTTTACGGCTTCCGGCTCTTCAATCGGCTCGGGAATATCCTCCGGTTCCACCGTTTCTTCGACAGGTTCCCCGGCTTTATCCGCATTGTCGTCATTGCCCATATTTGCAAACAGGGCAGCTATTTCATCCGGGCTCATGGCGCGGTTTGGATCGGACAGATCCGGCATCGGCGAAAGTTCTTCCTCCGGCAGGTTCTCATCATTCGCTTCCTCAACAATCGCATCCTCCGGAATCGGGTCCGGTTCTACCAGTTCTTCTGCTTCCTCAATGGATTCTTCCGGGTCCGGCGGGATAATCTCATCCGCTGCCATGACCGGAGGCTCTTCCTCCGGCTCAAAACTCTCCCCTTCCGGTATATCCGGCAGAATCTCCGGGTCCGGCTCCATACTTTCTTCCGGCTCCGGTGAAATCTCCGGCTCCGGTTCCATACTTTCTTCCGGCTCCGGTGAGATCTCAGGCTCCGGCTCCATACTTTCTTCCAGATCCGGCGAAATCTCAGGCTCCGGCTCCATACTTTCTTCCGGCTCTGGTGAAATCTCCGGCTCTGCCGGTATTTCTTCCACATGATTCTGCGGTGCCGGCTGTGGCTCTACAGGTGTTGCCACAGGTACAGAAACCTGCGGCTGGGAAACAACCACTTTCTGACTGTTCATAATGGTCTGATTCAGGCGCAGTTCCATATCTTTCATTGCAATAATGATTTCCTGCAGCTTTGCGGCTATCTCTTTATCCTGTGAATGTTCCTGTTCTTTTCCATCCTTCTGCACCGAAGAAATTTCATCCTTACAGGCTGAAAGAATCTCGTCCTTATAAGCACCCGCAACTGTACCGAACCCATCCATTCCTTTCTGGAACGTATCAAACCGGTCGATCAGCTGTTCGTATGAATTCATCAATGCATCGGTATTCTCATGGGACCGCTTGATAATTACTTTCGCTATTCCCTTCTGTGCATTAACAATTTCCTCTGTCGGAATCTTAGATGCCTCTTCCATGTATGCAAGCTTCACCGATATTTCCTCAAAATATTTTTTCAGCATGAGATATGATGCCTTTTCCGACTTGAAAATACTCTCATACTGTTCCTCTCTCCGGGCATATTTTGTCTCATATACTGAAATCACGCCTCTGATTGCAACATACAGGCATATCAGATCTGCTGCTGCCAAAACAACCAGAACAATAAACATCTTCGGGAAATTGACTATGGCATACAACTCTGCCATAAAAATAAACGCAAACAAAAGTATCCCGAAAATCATCTGCATCCTTGCTTTCGAATCTTTATTCTTCATATGATACCGCTCCTTCCATGAGCCCGCTATTCTAACCACTATGCAAAATAAGCTCTAGTATGTTATATTTTACCATATTGTGTCGATTCTCACAAGGTTTGTTGTTTATTTCTGCCTTCTATAATACGTCATTTACAATCTGCTCTGCTGTCAGATGATTCTCTTTTAATACCTCATTTACATCATACCGGTCAAGGAATTCTTTTTTCAATCCGTAATTATAGACTTTCATATCACTGCTTCCATAAAATCTTGCGATTTTTTCTCCGAAACCACCATTCAGGATGCCATCTTCCAGTGTAACTACCGTGTCATGGTCTGCCTTCAGCTTCTCCAGCAGTCCTTCATCCAGTCCGGTAATATAATACGGGTTGATTACCGTTGCATGAATACCTTTTTTCTCCAGCATTTCTGCGGTCTGCAGTGCCAGGAAATAAAATGTTCCGAGTCCGATCAGTGCAATTTTGCTTCCCTTCTCCGTTACCTCATAGGTGTTGAGCTGACTCCAGTCTTTTTTGACTTCTCTGCCATCCGAAATCATATCTCCGCCCGGAAGTTTGATCGCAACCGGCATTTCCTTCTGCTCCACACTCCAGTCAAGCATTGACAGATATTCTTCCTTTGTTGTCGGTGCCAGATAAACCAGTCCCGGAATATTAGAAAGCATCGGAATATCCTGCAGTCCCAGATGGGTAACATCCGTCATGCCAAATACCGATCCCGTATACACAACAATCGTTGCCGGATTCCCGTCAATACACAGATCTTGTGAAATCTGGTCATACGTCCTCTGGATAAAGCTGGAATACACACCGTATACCGGCTTTCCGCCACCTTTGGCAATTCCGGAAGCAAGTGCTACCGCTGTCTCCTCCGCGATTCCCACATCTACAAACTGCCGGCCGGCCTGTTTCCTTTTCTCCTGCGTAAATCCGAGAATCGTCGGGGTTCCGGATGTAATTGTAACAACTGTCGGATCCTTTTTCATCTTTTCAATCAGATATTCACAGGTCACCGAAGAATAATCTTCCACTTCCGGAAAATTGGATTTTCCGGTCTCAATATCAAATGGAAGATGCCAGTGCCATTCTTCCTTATGCTCTTCTGCTGATTTATAACCTTTTCCCTTTAATGTATTAATGTGGACAACAACCGGTTTCTTACTGTCTTTTACCTGTTTGAAAGCCCCGATCAGTTCCCTTAAGTCATTTCCATGATCCACATAGACATAATCAAGTCCCATGGCTTTAAATAAATTGCACTCTGCCTGTCCGTTTGTCTCGCGGAGTAATTTCAGATTTGAATAAAGTCCTCCATGGTTTTCTGCAATTGACATATCATTGTCATTTACTACAATGATCATGTTGCTGTCTAATTCTGCTGCAAAATCCATTCCTTCTAAGGCTTCTCCTCCGCTTAAAGAACCGTCTCCGATAATTGCGATCACATTTGCACTTTCCCCACGAAGATCCCTTGCCTTTGCCAGACCGCATGCCAGACTGACGGATGTAGAGGTATGTCCGATCGTAAAATGGTCATGTTCACTTTCCTGCGGACAGCTGTATCCCGTCACGTCGTCGTAATGTTCTTCATATAAATAGGCATCTTTTCGACCGGTCAGCATCTTGTGCGGATAGGTCTGATGGGAAACATCAAATACCATTTTGTCCTTTGGGGACTCAAAAACATAATGCAGTGCAATGATTGCCTCTACCATGCCAAAATTCGGGCCAAAATGCCCGCCGTGAATACTTGCCCTCTTTAATAATGCATGACGCATTTCTTCTGCGAGAGCTGTCATCTCTTCTATATTCAATTTCTTCACATCTTCCGGTCCGTTAATCTTTTCGATATACATATAATAAATTCTCCTTCCGATTTTATCTATCATAATATACCACTTAAAGTTAACTTTAAGTCAAGTATTTTTTATTTAATTTTCAACTTTTTGCTTCAAATCCTCAATTGCCTGAGCCACTATACCTTCGCTCTTAAAAAGATGTAAATATTGTAATGATAAAAGGGGCAAAAGGTATCATTTCCCACTGAAATGCAATTTTTATGTCATTCGCATTTCTTGCGATCCGCTTGTTGTTCCGATATAATTATGCTATGATTGTGCTTTGATTGGAGGAAACCATTTTGAGCGAATATTATAAGTTTTTTCAAAATAAAAAATGTGAATATTTTCCATGCCATAAAGGAATTCCGGAGGAGGACTTTAACTGTCTGTTTTGTTATTGTCCCCTCTATACACTCGGGAAATCCTGTGGTGGAAACTGTGAATATTTAAAAAATGGTATCAAATCCTGCATAAACTGTGGCTTTCCCCATCACCGAAAGAACTATGATAAGGTCACGGGCCGCTTTCAGGAAATTGCAGCCGTTATGGCAGCTTCCGATAAGGAGGATGTATCCCATGAAATGTAAACTTACTCCCGGATTATCCTCCGGTGACTGGAACGAATTTTGCAGCCGTTTCCATTTCCCTCCGGATGACCTGCCCCATATTCAGGCAATTTATACGGCACTTCTTCCCCTGGTTGAATCCTATGCGTATTACTCTCTGGATCAGGATTTAGACGGGGTTTCCCTGCCTCACTATGCCTATGGGTTTGTGACGCTTGGAAACGGAGTGGATGAACTGTCGGAATTATATCTGAACCATGAACAGATCCAGGAGGCTTACATTGTGGACTGCATCAGCCTGATGCTTTTGTCAAAGGCTTATGAAGAGTTTGCACATGTGATAGAACGTCAGAGCCGCCTGTATCTTGCAGAATTATCTTTTCTGGGAGATACCTATTGCCTTGACCTGCTCCCACAGATTTATGGGCGGCTTGCCCCGGATGGCATCCAGCTTACCGAGGGGCAGATGCTCCGGCCGCTTAAGACAGCAACGCTGATCCTGCATCTGGATACAACAACACACGCCAATCTCAAGCAATTGTGTAATACGTGCGCAACCTGCCGGAATTTTTCCTGCCCGTCGAGAAAGGCCACGGCTCCGCATTTGCCGCATACTTATGGGGCCATGCAGATATTCCATACAAAATAATTAGTGCCTGCTGAGTAAGCAGACACTAATTATAAACTTCATTATTTATTTGCTTTTTTCTTTTTCATTACAACAATTACAACTCCTGCCGCAACAACTACCACTGCTGCAATCAGAACAATAACAATCGTCATGACCGCACCATCCTGTTTTACAAGTACAAGTGCACTGATACCATCCATTGTATACTCGCCACCCTTGATTGTCTCGATGGTCTCAACGCCAGCTTTCTGTCCGTTTATGCAGACTTTCCATTTTCCTTCCGGAATTGTAACTTTTGCCTTGTCAGTGTTTGCATTAAAAAGAAGATACATCTCTTTTGCACTTTCGTCTTTCTGACCGCCCTTTATATTAATTCCTACAATATTATCCCCAAGTCCTTCTACGGATTTTACATATTTTTTCACATCCTGTGATGTAGATAACCGAAGTGCCGGATGTGCCTTTCTGAACTTAATAAGTCCCTTATAGTATTCAAATACATCTGCGTATTTCTTGTCGGATAATGTATCCCACTTAATGCTGTTTACTTCGTCTCCTGCATTGTATGAGTTTGAATTGAATGTTCCATCATCATTAACCTTTGTGCGAAGCATTTCCTCTCCTGCCTGCAAAAATGGCACACCTTCTGCAGTCATATAAAATGCTGCTGCAAGATTATTCATCTTTATGATGTCCTCTTCACTCGAAGTTGTTTTAGAACCTGCAATTCTGTCAAAAAGTGTGTTATTGTCATGGCATGATGCATAGTTGATAATCTGGCTTGGCTCTTTGCACCATGACTCGTTTGCCATGAATGAATCTGCCATTTTCTTCTCTGCATTCGTTGCTCCTGATACGAATCCGAATGTTGCAGTATCAAATACGCTTCCTTTTAATCCATCACGCATATTGTCGTTGAAAAATGCGAAATCCGGAGTGGAAGCGGAATTTCTCTGTGTAGCCAATGTCACATTATCTTTTGTGACACCGGTCTCCATGGTCCATCCTTCCCCATAGAAAATGACATCCGGATGTGTCTTGTGTACTTCCTCTACAATCTCATTAATTGTATCGGTATCTAAAAGTCCAACCAGGTCAAATCTAAAACCATCCATATGATATTCATCTGCCCAGTAGCATACGGAATCCACAATATATTTCCGTACCATGTTTCTCTCGGATGCTGTATCATTTCCACATCCTGAGCCGTTTGAATACGAACCGTCTTCATTGATACGGGAAAAATAACCCGGAACAAGTTTATTGATACAGAAATCATCTGCACTCATAACATGATTGTATACCACATCCATTACAACGCTAAGTCCGTTATCATGCATAGACTTAATCATCTGTTTTGCCTCTTTTACACGCACATCCCCATTGTGTGGATCTGTAGAATAGGAACCCTCCGGTACATTGTAGTTAACCGGATCATATCCCCAGTTATATAAATTCGACTGATCGTTTCCTTCATCTACGGAACCAAAATCATAGATTGGAAGTAAATGCACATGTGTAACACCAAGTTCCTTAATATGATCGATTCCAGTTGAAATACCATCTTTGGTCTTTGTTCCTGTCTCTGTCATTTCAAGGAATTTACCAACATTTTTTATGCCGGAACTTTTGTCTGCTGATAAATCACGCATCTGTAATTCGTAGATGATCGCATCATTAATGCTCTCTCCTGCATGTGGATTGGTATCCTTATCCCAACCGTCAGGATTTGTCTCTTCAAGATTGATGACCATGGCACGCTGTCCATTTACACCAGTCGTTCTGGCATATGGATCACAGGCTTCTTTTGTTGAACCATCGATTGTTGAACTGTATGTGTAGTAGGTTCCATTTAAGTCCCCATCCACTTTTGCAACCCATGTTCCATTCTTATCGGCATTCATCTCAATGCTTTCTTTCGGCTCTTTATCGTCCGGATCTCCTGTCTCGTATAAATTAAGCATAACTTTTTCAGAAGTAGGTGCCCACACCCTAAATGTTGTGCTGTCCTTACTCCATGTAGCACCAAGATCATCTCCATCATATGTATACTCATCTTCAAATTCTTTTGTTGAATATATGATTGGCATTCTGATATCACTTACGGTACCATCATATGTAATCTGGTAACTCTTTGAACTGTCCAGTTCCTCTTTCAGAGTAAGTGTATAGGTAGAATCATCTCCCTCTTTTACATCTGCTATCTGAATTTCCCCATCTTTACCTTCTACCTTAAAGGCATTTTTAAGTTCTCCTTCAATATCACCAGTCATTGTGGCTGTGATCGTCTTATCCCCATTGTACTTTGCAGTATTAAGCTTTATTCCCCTTACTGCATCATCACCGTATTCCTTTGTATAACCCTCAACACCTGATTCGACTTTAACGATCACGGTTCCTGATACCATTTCTGATATATCAATGAACTGATCCTCTTCATAATCCTTCGCCCAATCCTGTGTTCTTACAACAAATCCTACGGAAGTCACACCGGCTGAAATTTCAATTCTGGCAACTGCATCCCCATCCTTAGCCTCTAAAGGATAGTCATTTCCTTCCTGTCCCTCGGCCCACATCCATACAGACCATGGATCATAATCACCATCTGCCCTGTGATAATGAAATTCTATCACAGGTCCTCCATCCGCTTTGACCGGTACGGTATCCAGTATTACCGTACTGATTGTCATGATAAGCATAAGAATTGCCATCCCCAATGCGCTTATACGTTTTCTTGTCATTTTCGCTTCTCCCTTCATTACGAAATTTTACGAAATTTCTTTTTGTATAAATTAGCATATATTTTTATATTTTTCAAGTCTAAATTGTATATTTTTGAGAAAAACCGTTATTTTTTACCATAACACGGTTATTTGCTGTACGGAGACTTGGAGCATCCCTGCTTATAACCATAAAAATAAAAACGAGCAGCAAAACCGGATTTACACCAGTCTGCTACTCGTTTGATGATTATAATATTTTCTTTTCTTGTGCCATTGCAACCAGTTATCGGACAAATGACAGGAACGTAATGCTATACTTTATTTTCCAAACCGGCTGATTTCTTTCGCATATGATATTTCCGTTTTTCCTCATACATTTTCTCATCCATATGCATTAAAAAAGTTTCTGCATCATCTTCTGTCCCAAATTCCGTGTATCCCATGGAAACACTTAAACGAAACGGTTCTATCCCGGATTCATTAAACCGGGACAGATTATGGTTAATCTCCTCCATTGTCGCTAAGACACGCTCCGTATCAACACCTGACAGCAGCACAATAAACTCATCTCCCGCATACCGGATTGCCATACCATCATCCGGTATGGATCTGATGAGTATATTTCCCAACGTACAAATAGCCTTATCGCCCGTACTATGACCTAAATTGTCATTAATACACTTGAAATCATTTACATCCATCATGATTCCATATAAGGATTTCTGGCTTGCAATTTTCTTTTCCGCAAGCACCGCATTAAAATATCTCCGGTTGTATAATCCGGAAAGCTCATCCATATACAAACTCTCTGCGTATGACTGCATCTGCACAAATATCAATGCGACCGCAACCAGCACCCATGATGATGTAATTCCATAAAAAAGGAACTGGATAACTACACCTGCAAAACAAGGACCAACGAAATAGATCACCGGGAAAAAATTCAGGTTAACCCCTTGTTTTTTGGAATGATACACCAGATAGATACTGTAAGCAAAATATATGACAAGCGAAATATATCCCACCAGCGCACCGGCAGTTCTCTGGTATACATTCTCCCCGGATATTTTAAACATAATCCCTGTTCCAAACAGATTACATAAAACCATAATTACTTCTACCAGCCAGGGAAATATCTCCACTCCTGCTTTTTGAACCATTCTTTTATAATTTCGATAGATACGCAATTCCACGTACATACACCAAAGCATACCCATACTGACTGTCCCTATAAAGCATATGCTATTAGAGATATAATTAATCTGCCGGCTGCCAGTAAACTGTTTTCCATCTACGAGAAAAGCAATGGTTTCAGACAATGCCCCCACTAAATTTACGATTGCTATTCCATCATATATTTTATCTCCCACATGAAGGCTCTCTCTGTTCTTTCGTCTGCAAAACAAAAGGAACCACATCATTAACACGGTCAATCCGTTTGCCATTATTATTTCTTCTAAAACGACGATTGTTATCCCCTCCATCATTCACGGTATGAACTCATTTTTACTAAAATGATTTCTATTATTATACCAAATTAAAACCGGTTTTTGTCTTTTTCGACATGAATTACAGTTTTTTTAACGTTAACGATGATTTTTTATGTTTCATCACTTTTCACAGCCTACTGCAACTGTGAAAAACCCACGGCTTACAAAGTTAACGGTCTTTGTATCGGAATCATAATAAGATCCCGGTATCTTAACTGCTGCACCGTATTTATCAATTTTATATGCAAAAATCTTTTTGTCTTTTTCCTTTTTCGAAGCATTATAGGAAACAGCGACCCTGATCCGTCCCTTTTTCAGGACAGACGACTGCTTTTTCTTGATTCCTGTGACGGAAAAATCATAAACCGGACGTTTTCCAATAATTTTCCCTGCCCTGACAGAAAGATTTTTCTTGTCAGCCTGTTTTATTTTGATAACCGCAGCTGTATTCATTTCTTTCTTTAATTCTTTTAATGCCTTCGAATCAAAGGTAAGATTTACATTGCCACCATTGACCTTCCATTCTTTTACTTTCTTTTTGACAAGTAAATTTACCGCCTGCTTATCCATTTCAAGATGCAGATTCTTCCAATTTTTGGCTTTTCCCGTATCAAAAGTTATTTCAACAGACAGATCTTTTATCCTGCCACCCTGTTCTTTTTCTGCCTTTGTAATTTCTTTTTTCAAAACTGCTGCAATATTCTTCACTTTGACAGTATTATTTTTAACTGCAGATTTTACTTTGACATTAAGATTCTTAACAGAAACGGACGTATCTGCTGCGGGTGGAGGTGTCACATTCCCCGGTTCTTCTTTTGCATGATCCGGTGCCGGTAATGTGCCGGAATCCGGTGAAACATTGCCAGATGATCCGTCCGTGCTTCCACCGGCATTTTCACCGGAGCCTCCGCCGGAACTCCCACCCGAACTTCCGCCAGAACCTCCACTTGAACCGCCTCCGGATATTCCGCCGGAACCGCCACTTGAACTGCCTCCGGAACTTCCACCGGAACTTCCACCAGAACCGCCCCCAGTCTGGGAATGATCCGCCGTTACACGGACCTGACAATCTGCCTTACTTCCTGTATAGTTGCCATTTCCATCATAGCATGCGGTGAACGTATATGTTTTCGTTTCATTCGGAAGCGTTGCCATCCAGTGATCCGTTCCCTTTTCTTCGAGTGTAATTCTGGAAACATCACAGGTTACTTTTATCCCGGCATCTTCCGGAATCCCCTGTCTGCAAAGCTGTAATTCTACTGTCCCCGCACCTTTGACCGTATCGTTTTTTGTAGTCAGCTGCATGCTGGTGGAAGCCTTTTCGATTTCCAGGACAGCCTCCCCGTATGTTGGAATAAAAGATGCCTTTTCCGCTTTAAAATAAATCTTATACTGGCCTGCTTCTGTGTAAAACGGCATCTCCGTTTGTGTATACGATCCGTTTTCTGTCAAACTGTAACTGATTTGTACACCATCTTCCTGTTTGATATCAAATGTATGGGGTTTTCCATCATAAGTTACGCGGACAGGTACGGTTTGTATTTCCGGCATCTCACTGTTTTTCCGGTAATAATAAGTGATCTCCTGGCGATCCTCTGTGATGTTTATTTCTCCCTGATTTGCACTGTTTCCTACACATGTATATCCATATAAATCCGGACTTCTTAACGTATACGCAGAATTCTTTGGTACATATACTGTCGCAGGTGCCGTATCAGGCACTGTTGTTTCGGTCCCGTCTTCGTTTTGCAGCATATAACGAATGGTTACGGTACTCCACGCCTGTCCTGCCGTCTGATTGTCAGCCAGAATTTTCCCGGTGTCCTCATCTATGATCTTTCCTTCCAGTCTGTCCCCGGAAACCAGACCAGTTACCGCAGGAAGTGTGACAGAAAGGGACTCTCTGGCAGCATCCGGATCATACCAGTTACTGTGTGGCGGAACGGTATATGTTTCTTCTTTTTCATATTTGACTGTATGGTCTGCTCCAATAATGCGGAAAGTAATCTTCAAATGCTGTTCGGCATCCACTATATTTTGTACGACTGTACGGAATTCCAGATCCTTTCCATTTGCTTTTGTGATATTTGTCTCATCGATCCGGTATTGGTCACTATCCCTGTCAAGTGTTCCTGTCCTGGTATGTGGAATTGTAATTTCAGGATCGCACACATAAACAGATGCCTGCCTGCTGACATAATCACGGTTATTTAATCTCCGCGCCAGTTCCATCTTACACACTTCACAGAACGGATTTCCAAGATCCCGCATCATGCAGACGCGGCTCGGTGCAAATACCGTTTCTGTTCCTGCTGCCGTTATTCCGATTCCACGGAATCCCAGCATCTTATGCCATTTAATCTTATCCGGGTCCGAGGTATCGGAAATATTTTCTCCCTGCATCTTTTTATCGTACTCATCGCCTAATCTTCCGATGCTGTGGGAAATTTCATGGGTCATGACATCCCCCTGCGCATTCTCACCCGAATTTGCCGAAAAAGAAAAGAGTGCATTGGAAGAAGATCCAATATTCGCAGTCGTATTACAAATGATATGGATGGTTCCAACGGCTGCACCGGTATCCAGGTATCTGCTCTCCAGTTCTTCCCTCAGTGCCTTGGCTTTATCTTCCCCGCCCTTTGCAAAATAGCAGGATTTTCCGAATGCCTGCACATGAAAATATGTGTCCGGGTTCGACTCCCCATACATCACGCCCACACCAGTTTCACTGGATACCGTCTGTACTGCATAAATATTGATCCTGTCGGAATACTCTTTATAAGGAGACCACTTTAGCAGCCCCTGTGCTTTTGCCGTTGCATCCCTTAAAAATTGTTCCTGTTGTTCCTGGGTATAGCCCTCACCCATGATAACAATCACAAAATTTTCCTTATCATCACCTGTCTTGTGAATGGTATAAACGGAAGCTGCCGCCGTCTGGTCTGCCGCCGTCTGGTCTGCCATCACAGGATATGGAAACACCAGGGAGAGCAATAACATCAGGCTAAGTACGATTGCCCCAAACCGTTTTCCATCCTTCTTTTTTACATTCATCATATCATCCTCCGTACTTTACATTACCAGAAATACTGGTGCTTTCCCTATTCTTCCCACAGACAAACTCCCGGGAAACCATCTGCCGTAAGGCTTCTTAAAGCACGATTACCGCAGCATCAAACCCCTCTACATTTCCATCAAAGGTGTTTTCGGTAAGCAGATTGTACTTCTCGGTGTACGCATTAAATTTTTTTGCACTGCTGCTGCAGTTAAAAATCATGGCAATGGTCTCTTCACCATTTTTTCTGATCAGGACAACCGTCCCTTCCCCATCTTCTGTGACGATCTCAGCCAGTTCGCCTTCCACAATGCATGCATGGCTTTTCCGGACCTGAATCAGCCGCTTGTACCATTCATACATCTCTTTGTCCTGGTATTCTTCGTCCCAGTACATGCCCCGTCTGCAGTCCGGATCGTTTGCTCCCGGCATCGCATACTCATCTCCATAATAAATCATCGGCATTCCCGGCAATAACAACTGAAAAGCGGCTGCCAGATGCTGCTTTTTCTTATTGTCGTTACACAGATGTAAAAATCTTGCGGTATCATGGCTGTCGATCAGATTCCACATAAGGGGATAACAGTTTTTGTTTAAGCGTCCTTTCAAATATCCAAGATTTTGTACGAACTGGCTGACCGTAATTTTTTCGTCTGCAAGCAGATCAATCAGGTTTAGGTAAAATGGATAATTCATGACCGTATCCCATTCATCCCCCTCAAGGAAATCTCCAGCATAATGCCAGATTTCCCCAATGATCAGCATATCTTTCTTCACAGCCTTTACTGCCTTTCTGAAATTCTTCCAGAAGAAATGGCTGATTTCGTCTCCTACATCCAGTCTCCATCCGTCAATATCGCATTCCTTAATCCAGTAGCATGCAACATCCGTAATGTATTTTTCAACTTCAGGATTTTTCAGGTTTAACTTTGGCATTCCGCCATAATAACCAAAACATTTGAAGTTTGGGATCTCTCCCCATTCGCTTTTAAGTGGGAATCCGTCAATGAAATACCAGTCCCGATATTTGGATTTTTCGCCATTTTCCAGAATATCCGCAAATGCAAAAAATTCCCTTCCCGTATGATTGTATACCGCATCCAGGACTACCTTCAGACCACGCTCATGCGCTTTTTGTACCAGCTCTTTGAGATCCTCTGTTGTTCCAAAGGATGGGTCAATCTTGTAGTAATCCGTGGTATCATACTTATGGCACGAATTTGATTGAAAGATAGGTGTCATATACAACACATCGATTCCCAGATTCTGAATATCATCCATATGCTCAATGATTCCCCTGAGATTTCCATGCAGATCATCCATAGGAGTAATCGGTGCTTTATACCACAGTTCTTTGTCTACCGGCTCCGTTGCTGCAAAACGGGATGGGAAAATCTGATACACGACCTTGTTTGCTGCCCACTCCGGCACCTCAAACATCTCTTCCTCCCGGAGGTTCTGCGGACAGTCAAACATTCTGTCCCTGTTTGTAATGCATTCCTTATCAAACTCATAATTTCCATAATATACCTTTTCTCCCTGCGTGTCCGTAAATTCGAAAAAGTAACGCAGACAGATCAAATGCATCTTTATCTGTGCTTCATAATAATCATGAAACTGTGAGACAGCAACCTTCTTCATCGGAACTGTCTTTCTGGTATCCTTACGCTCCATAGGTATATACTTGTCCTCATAGTGAAGGATTACCTCCTTCATATCATCCTTTTTTACCTGCACGCGTATCACGAATAAATCCTTATCAACCGCATAGCTAAACCTTTTATCCATATCATGAAAAATTGCTGAATATTCCATAAAATTTCCCCTTTACACTTGTTGTTTTCCTGTATTTTAACTTACTTTTTCCAACAATTCTATCACTATATCCACAATATTTTTTACTTTTTCTACTTTTATGCTTTTTGCGATGATATTACTGTTCATATATTTTAAAAATGTGCATTATCAGTTTAAAACCAATAACGCACATTTCCTCATTGCATCCTTTTCCCGGATTTATATATGTCACGAGTCAAATTATAGTTCCTGCCTGCGACAAATTTATATGTAAATTTATATGTAAATTCATCATCAATAATTTTTTGCACCGTTTTTAATTTTTATTTTCTGCAACTTTAAATTTCCGGATCATTTCACGCAGATTTTCCGCTTCACTGCTCATCTCCTGACCGGCTGCTGCACATTCTTCAGATGTTGCCGAATTCGTCTGTACGACATCATTGATCTGTTCAATTCCATCATTAATCTGTTGGATTTCTGTTGTCTGTGTCTCTAACGTTTCTGCAATATTTGTGACTTCTTTTGTAATGATCTGGGAATTCTCAGCGACCTCCTGCAATTGTGATGCCGTCTGCCCTGCAATCACCATACCTTTTTCCACGGCTTTCACAGAGGTTTCAATCAATGTTGCGGATTCCTTTGCTGCCTGGGCACTCTGGTCTGCCAGCACATTGACCTGATTCGCTACCACTGCAAATCCCTTTCCTGCCTCCCCTGCTCTTGCAGCCTCAATGGAAGCATTCAATGCAAGCAGATTCGTCTGGGACGCAATTTCATTGATTGTTGCAATGATCTTGTCAATCTCTTTTGATGCCCCGTTGATCTCATTCATGGAATCAACCATATCCCTCATTTTACCATTGCTTTCCAGAATGGCATTTCCAAGTTCGTCTACTCTTCCACTGATTTCTTTTGCGGATTGTGAATTTTTTCCTACCTGTTCAGAAACACCTGCGACTGTTGCGGTCAGTTCTTCTACAACTGCTGCCTGATTTGTTGCTCCATCCGCAAGGTCATTGGAACTTGATGCTACCTGATCTGCGGCACCCGAAACTTCATCTGAAACATGTTGGATTCCCTTTATTGTCTCTGCCATGCTTTCTTCAAACAACATAAAGGAGTTTAGAATTCCAACGAAATCCCCTTTCCACTCTACTTCCGGCTGCACATCAAAATTTCCTTCTGCAAACATCTTCATTGAACGTCCAATATCATCTACATAGCTTCCCAGAATGCGGATGGATTTGCGCATATTGTGTGCCAGTATTCCAATCTCATCATCTGAATGGTAGTCCAGCGTGCTGTGCAGGTTTCCATCTGTTAATTCCTGTGCAACGGCTTCCACTTCACGTAATGGTACTAAAATTGACTCAAGTACTTTTTTGCCTGTTTTTATTGCCAGTTTCCATGCCAAAACCAGACAAATAATAATACACACAATTCCTGCCACTGCAGAAATAACCGTAATTCTGACTGCCTGGCTGCTTACCTCATCGGTCATTTCATCTAATCTTGTTGCAATTTTTACGGCTTTATTTAATGCCGGGGTACAATCATTCAGAATTGAATCAACTGCCTTATCCTTGTCACCGCTTTTGATTTCTTTCATGATGGAATAACCAATGTTTCCCCAGTCTGTAAGGGCAGATGCGTATTCTTCACAATCCGCATCCGGAATAACTCCGGAGTTCTTTAAATTTTTCAGTTGGGTATTAACTTCTGCAAGCAGTCTTTCTACCGTCTGCTCATAACCGTCATAAGAGGATGCATCATTATTTAATGCCATTTCCCTGATATTTCTCGCTGATGAGTTAACATTTATCCTGCAGATTTTCACCGCCCGGTCTGCAACAGTAACATTTTGTACATAATGCATCGTATTGGCAAATAGCATACCTATAACCACAATAGAAAACAGACCTGAGACTAACATCATAATAATGACTTTTCTGTAGCCATAGTTTATCCTTTCCTTCAGATGCAAATTTTCCAAGTTCTTTTTCATCATATTTTTCTTTGTCGGCATAGTTTGCTATTTCCTTTCTCTTTTGTTCGATTCTGATATATCAAATTTTTTTCTCAAAGTCAATAAATTTCGGGAACAATTTTATTATTCTATTTTTCACATAAAATGTTGTACCCCCCCCCGAAAAATACAGCACTTTTACCAATTTTTTCTACAGTTACCTCTCCGATCGAACGTGATGTAATCTGGAATGTCGTGCCGGTGTTCCCTCGTAAGAGTCATACTAGTACATAACTGAAAATACTATTGTCTGAAACACCCTCTGTTTTCATATATGGCATCAGGTTCTTCCAAAACATTCTCTAATTGTCTTTGAAATATCTGAATCAATAAAATCTTTATGTGCCATGTCATCAAGGATATCACATGTTTTTTCATGGGACAATCCCTTTTTATAAGGTCTGTCTTCCGTAAGAGCCTGATAAATATCAACACATGCCATCATACGTTCCTGCTCATTTAATTCATCAGCGGTTTTTCCAAAAGGATACCCTTTTCCATTTAATTTTTCATGATGGAAAGCCGCCCAATCTCGTATTTCTTCAAAATCATTAACCTCCGATAATATAAGGTATGTATAACCAGCATGATTTTTCATTTTAGAAAATTCATCATCCGTAAGCTTATCCGGTTTTTCCAGAATTTCATTGCCTACCGCCATTTTTCCAATATCATGCAGAGCACCAGCTAAATACATTTTCTGTACAGCGATTGAATCATATCCCATATATTGGGCAAGCATGGATGCTTTTTCAGCTACTCCT
>OGLJ01001245.1_pt1 | contig 22143 bp, 22 predicted proteins | sample 1572801 | NCBI WGS metagenome assembly OGLJ01 (sample SAMEA2581877, study PRJEB24529) | metagenome | biome: Human gut stool | place: China | collected 2011
TGGAGCAGGTGACGGGAATCGAACCCGCATCCCCAGCTTGGAAGGCTGGTGCCCTAGCCATTGTGCTACACCTGCATGCGCCCTCCGCAAAAATCGTCAGCTCTGTTATAATAGCATCAGTGTCCCGTTTTGTCAACGTTTTTTCAGAATTTTTCTGTGCTTTTTTATGTTATCTGAGTAGAGCGCGCAAAAGCCTTGCACCGTCAGCACTTTCCGGCCGCGCGAACGCGCCGCACAGCCGCTCAGGATGCCACTGCACGGCAAAGACGGGGAGCGTCCTGTGGCCGACGGCCTCGACCGTGCCGTCCTCCGCGCAGGCAAAGACCTGAAGCCCCGTCCCCAGCCGCCAGACGGCCTGATGGTGTGCACTGTTGACCGTGCAGCGCGTGCCGTACAGCTCGCGCAGAAGGCACGGCGCGGTGTTGATGGCATGCAGCCGGTCAACGCCGTCAATTTGACTGTGGCCCTCGATGTGCTGACGCAGCGTGCCGCCAAAATAGACGTTGAGGACTTGCAGCCCGCGGCAGATGCCGATGACAGGCTTTCCCGCGCACAGGAAGTTGTCAATCAGCGTGAGCTCACGCGCGTCGCGTGCTTCGTCGAGATCTTCCGAGCCGTTCAGTGCTTGACCGTAAAAGCGCGGGTGCATGTCGCCCCCGCCGGGCAGCAGCAAAACGTCCGCGTTCTCCGGCGTTTCGGCGAGCGGCGCACCGACCAGCGCGAGCGCATTTTCGTAATTTTTCAGGCGTACCGATAAATAGACAGTCTTCATACGCACAGAATATGCCTCGAATGCGAAAAAAGACCTTGCAAGACGCAAAAAGTTATGGCATAATAGTTTGGCTGATAACAGCGAACTGAGTATGCAGCGGTATCGAAGTGGTCATAACGGGGCTGACTCGAAATCATGTTTCCACTTTGGAAGTCCAAATTGCCGAAAAGCCAGTAACCATGCGGGTTTGCGGGCAAGTTCAAATCGTGAATTGGGGTCTGTTCTATCCTGTTGTTCTTCCCGATTTCCACGGCTTGAATTTTGCGGGAAAATGGCTATAATGAGAGCAGCCATCTGACGGCCACTTTGAGAGGTGTGTTTTGGGGTTCCGTAGTTACCGCTATCGTCCCTGATTTACCGTCATCATCCAAGTTGGTGTAATGATTCGAAATCAGGTTTCCTATGCGGAGTGCCAAACGGCTGAAACCCTTGGAACCATGCGGGTTCCAGCCGAGTTCAAATTGAATAATGTTGCTTGTTCTATCCTGTTGTTCTTCCCGATTTCCACCGGCTGAATTGGTCGGCGGGTCGGGACCAGGGATATAACATAAATTTGGAGATGTACCCAAGCGGTTGAAGGGTCCGCACTCGAAATGCGGTAGGTCGGCTCAAAACCGGCGCGAGAGTTCGAATCTCTCCATCTCCGCCATGAGGTCTGCCAGCGAAAAGCTGGTAGACCTCTTTCCTTTTTACGGAGAAACCGCCGATAGGTTTTGCAGCATGGGTGCCACAATGTCCTGCTCAATGGCTGCGGCGGATTGTTTTTTCGTGGCATATTGCAGATGCCCGTAAATATCCACCGTTGTTGAGATCTCACTGTGTCCCAGCCACTCCTTTACCTGTTCCATCGGGACACCGTTGGCCAGCAAAAGCGAGGCACAGGTATGGCGAAGATCGTGGAAACGAATGTGCCTTAAATTGTTCTTGGCAAGCAACTTCCCAAAGGTCGAGGACACATAGTTGGGTTTAATAAGATTGCCGATCACATCGACACAGACATATCCCAGATATTCTTTGTTGTAGGAACGCCCGCACAGCTTGCGATTTTCTTCCTGCTGTTTCTTGGCCTCCAGCAACCGCTCTTTCAAAAAAGGAATCAATGGATAAGTCCGCAGACTGGATTTGTTTTTTGCCTTGTCCTTCTTAATCGTGACCCGTTCTCCCTTTACATTGCAAGTTGTTACCGTATGCCGGATGGAGAAGCAGTTGTGGTTGAAGTCAAAGGCACTCCATTTCAGACCGATAACCTCACTGCGGCGCAGGCCGTAAAAAGCAGTCAGAAGAACTACCAGTTCGATCTTATGCCCCTTGATGACTTCAAACAGATTCAGGACTTCCGAATCCAGGTAGTAGTCACCCTTGAAGGGTTCAGGCTTGGAAATGATAATCCGGTCAGCCGGATTGCTTGGAATCAGATTTTTGTCAACCGCATAATTCAACGCCCCATGAATCAGAGCGTGGTAATGTTTAACGGTAGTCGGCTTGACCCGTTCCAATTCTTTCTCATAAAAAGCGAGAATATCTTGTTTGGTAAGGTCGCAAAGGGCGACAGGATGCTCTCGGAAATACGGGGCGATGGGGTTGTTAAGCTGTTGTTCGTATCCCGAATAGGTCGAGAGTTCAATGGGCTTGCTGTCCATCACCCGTCCGGTAGCAGACTTGTACTTGTACTCAAGCCACTGGTACAGGAAATCCACAAAGGAAATCGCTGCGGATGACGGGCCAGACGGAGAAGCCGACTGCTGTGAGGCCGTAGCCTCCTGAAGCAGCTTTTCCGTCCATTCTTTTCGGATGGTGGGAAGCATATTGTTTGCCCAGGTCTTGTTGCCCTTGACTTTCTTATGGGTGGGAATCCATTTGGGCTTTCTCTTACCGTTCTCATCGGTAAGGTTCAGAACCCAATAGAGATACCCTTTTTTCTCGGCCACATGGCCGGAGATTAGTTTGCTGTTTTCTTGCAGGTGTACCGCTGGCATACTGATCTGTTCCTCCTTTTGCGGTATTGAGTTCACCTACCAATGACACCTTTATTGTATCATCGGACAGAACAAAACTCCAGGTAAATCCGCGTCAGAATTGTTAACTTTCTGCGTCTATCCGGTGAAGATCGATACCATAGCCTGCTACTCCGCAAAAGTGGAGCAGGTGATTTTCAAATAGCGAAGAATGTGGGCTTTGGGGATGCGGTAAGCCCGTCCAATTTTCAGGTACTCAATTTTCCCATCTTTAAGTAACTTGTACCCGGTTTTTGTACTGACGCCAAGCGCCTCACACATTTGACCAATGTCCATTACATCCGGGTAGTCTTTTAACATCAATCGGTAGGCATCTCTGGGAGAGAGTAGGCCGCCGTCATTTTCATACATTGTGAGTCCTCCTTTCGTTGGGGTATCCTATGCCGACGCTGATTGCCAGGGCTGCATCTATCTCCAGCATTTTTTCTTTGCTGATACGCCCAATGTAACCACGGAGCCGCTTCCGGTCTATTGTCCGCAGTTGTTCCAACAGAAGCAGAGAGGTAGGCGCAAGCCCCGGCACATTCTCAAGTAGGATATGGGTAGGCAGACTGTTCTTCGCTTTTCTGCTGGTGATGGCTGCCGCAACAACGGTAGGACTAAAGTGATTCCCCACATCATTTTGGATAACAAGGACAGGGCGGATGCCGCCTTGTTCGGAGCCGACCACCGGGTTCAGGTCTGCATAGAACAGATCGCCACGCCGGATAGCCTTTCGCATAAACTGACCTCCTGAATATTAAGTAAGCCGAAAATGGGGCAGGCCATAAGACCTGCCCCATTTTCGGCGAAATACAAAATCCGATTTGTTTTCTTGTTATGTGCCATTTGTCCTTGACACCCCGCACATATTGGGAAGTCATCAGTGACCGGCAGCGAACCGGCCCACGGGAATCTCACCCCTCCGAGGATCTCTCCGAGCTGCCCCCATTGCGTGATCCTGCAACCAGATGGTTTCCAAATGTTATGGACTACTCTGATCTTAAGCAGGGCTGTGGCTGGACAGGAGTACCATTATGCCCCTTTCCGGTCATGGCCACGCCGGGTGCTGCCCGGTTTTTACAGGCTGCCGTTACTCGCTCATACAGGACAGGATTGTATGCAAGACCAATTATGATAATCAGGTGGGATCTGCTCATCATGTCCGTATATCATGGCGCGGCCCCTGAATCGGCTTTAGCTCTTCGAGCTGGAAAGGGGGGATGTTACTGATGAATGAGTATGCGGTTGTCAAGGTACAGGTGAAAGAAGAACACTCGAAAGAATGCCTTTCACCTATCGTCCTGAAACCGCAGGGGTGTCAACCCTGTGCCGCAAAATATTTTTTAAGTTTGGCAATCGCCAGGTTTATGGACTTGGCAACGGCTTGATGGCTTGTCCCTTCCATGCGACCGATCTGCCGGGTAGAGAGTCCCTGAAAAACATGAAGCCGGAATCGCCGTTTCTGAACCTCGGTCAAAGCGCCCACTGTAAAAAGCTGCTCCAGGGCTTTCCAGGCATACTTGCGGTTCTGTATGTCAACAACTCGTTCTTCCCATTCTTCATCCAGAGCGCGAGTGGCACAATGCTCCGTTTCCTCCAAACCGTGGATCGAAACATCCTTGCGGGTCTGGGCGCTCTCTGCCCGATCCTGCTCATAGTAAATTTGATCGGACAGGGCTTTCAGCTCTGCAAAGTCATGTTCCGTTTTGTCAGGATTCTCCTTCAGATAATCCTCCAGTGTGATTTCTATGATTTCGTTATGAAAGCGATAAACGATATTTGGGCTGTTTTTGTTTATCGCATAGTCGCTTTTGCGATAATTTTGCACCTCTGTTACCTCCGATTTGTTTTTTTGCGGAAAACAAATCGGAGGTGGCGGCCCCCTAACTCTTTGTTCAGGGAGCCTTAAATGAAAGCGGCCGACTTTGTATCGGAATACAAAATCAGCCGCTTCCTGGATATGTGCATTGAGAAGTCCAATAGAGTAGGCAGCACCGGCAGGCGGGGGTTTGTCCCCACTTGGGGAAAACTCCCGCGCACAAAAACGCAGACCAACGCCTATTGAAATTTGTCCATTGAAAGCCGTGTGTCGTTGATATGGGACAAAAAGCAACTTCTCAATGCTGCGGATTTTCTGATCCATAGCACTGTTACTCCTTGTCCGCTGCTATGCGGACGGCACACAGGCGGCTGGCATCATCCCCTTTCTTCCATCAATGTGGCAGTTCTACGCTGCCGCCTTTGCTGATAATTTTTAATTGTAAGTTCTAAATTGGGGGAACCTTGACGGTTTCCCTCGGAATTTGTCGATAGCATAAAGAAAGGCGGCCCTTATCCATAAGATAAAGACCGCCGTATGCGCTGATTATGTATGATTCTGTTTTTGCAGCCCCTCATCGGCCTCACCTCACTTTTCCCCAGGGGATGGGTAGACTGTCACAGTAAGAGTTTATCTTGGAGAAATCATCAGGACTTCATCGAGAAATGTAAAATTTCCTTTCTTTTCTTCGCATTTTAGTTTTTATAATGGCAGAAAACAGTGCCGGACACAGAGGTAGATTCTACATCTGGCATTTTGGTACGCTATCTCTCAATTTTGTATCCTACCCGAAAAACAGTCTTGATGTAGGTGGGGTGCTTTGGGTCAGGCTCCAGCTTGCTCCGCAGCCGCCAGATCGTGTTGTCCACTGTGTTGGTGCCTAATTCATAGTCCTCGCCCCAGGCCGCATTGTAGAGCTGCTCCCGACTGAATACACGCCCAGGGCAGCGGGCCATGCAGTAAAGGATGGAGAACTCCCCGTAGTTCAGGCAGATCTCCTTACCGGCCTTTGTGACCCGCCGCTGCTCTGGGAATATCTCTATATCCCCCAGAGTCAGGGCAGAAGGCGCAAGGTCAGCAGTATGGAGGATCTGAACATCTTTCCCCTGTAAGGCTCCCAGGATCGAGCGAAAGACACTTCCATCTGGGTCAGATGTGCGAATGACTATAATCTCCTTCATGTGATTTCCTCCGTGGGCCGCCAATCTTGGTATTACGCTCCTTCGGGTATAAAAAAGCGGCGGCCTTGGTTGCTCAAGCCGCCGCTGGTTGTATAGGCGTGTCAAAGGGGCTGTTGCACGACGGCTTTTTTCTTTTGCTGTCGTCCGGCAGAGCAATTCTTTTATTCTATATTAAATTCTGTTTCTGAAGATTTGATAAAGATTCCAAAATAAAATGGACGGTATTTCCATACCGCCCATTTTAGCTTACGAGGGAATTTTGATTGTCACTTTTGCTCCACCTGTTTCTTTTGAATTGTCTAAAATAAGCTGGCCGCCGTGTTTCTTGATAATTGAATCAGCGGCGTATAGCCCAATTCCAAAGTGTGTCTTGGAAGTCCTGCTGGTATCATCCATGTAGAACTGTTCTGTACCATGCTTTAATGCTTCTGGTGAAAATCCGCTTCCTGTATCAGTTATCGTAACCATGAAAACGCGGTTTTCTTCGCACACCGAAAGCGCAACTTGTCCTCCGGGTGGGGTGCGTTCTGCGGCATTGGACACGATGTTGACAATCGCTCTGATTAGGAGATCGTGATCCACTGAAATTTCGCTGGTTATGTAACGGCAATCCCATACCGGCGTCAAATTATGAACCGTACATAATCCTCTTAACTGCTGCTCAATTTCTTTGAAAAGAATTTCACAGGCAATTTTTTGGGGCCTGAATTGATAGCCTTGCCACGATTTCGTAACTTCAATTAGTGTCTGCACATAATTCTGCATTTGCAGAGAGCTACTTTCAATGTATTCTGTGTATTTCCTTTGTGTTTCTGAAAGGTCAGATTCCAGAAGAAGTTCCGCATTTCCACGAACAAGAGTAAGTGGGGTTTTCAAATCATGTGCCAGAGCGGACATTTGACGGTTTTTTTCCTGCTCGATCTGCCACTGTCGTTCCAAAGAATCTTTTAATGCCCTCCGCATATTGTCCATTGAATGAAGTATTGCATCGACTTCTTTAATCCCGCTCGCAGAAATTTCAAAATCCAATTCCTGATGTTCGACCTTGTTTGTGACAAAAGTGAGCGTAGACAATCTTTTATTCAATGCTTTTCCGAAACGAACTGCAATCATAATGATAATAAAAAGCATCCCCAAAATTGCAGATATAAAAATGAGCATTTGGGGGGGAATGAGGATTTTCTGCAAAAGGGAAGATTTGTACTGCGGAGAGAGCGTATATCTTAAAACGCAATATTCCGTATTTCTCGGAATGATTGTATAGCTATATTTCCCGATTTTTGTCTTTTCTTCCTGTACAGCGTCCCATGCCCTTTGTGCTGCATTTCCCGTCAAATTTCCGCTTTTCACGTTCCCATCTGAATCAAAGACTGCATAATCGCACAACTCTGGGATAATATCTTCTGTGACTTGTTCTGCCGTTTGAATTTCGTTATACGCACTCTGCACCTGTTCCTGTGCGTAATCCGCTGGATAGACAATTCTATCATTCATAAGGACATTAAACAGAATCAGTAACGAAATTGCCAGCAAGCACATAAAAGCAAAAATGTATGCGAAGTATTTGAGGTAGAATAAACTTAATGGAACCTTCGCTTTTCTATTTATTCTTCCCATTTATATCCTACCCCCCATACAGTCTTGATTGGTGCATAGTCAAATTCCTGCAATTTGTTGCGAATGTTTTTAATGTGCGTGATGATGGTGCTGTCGTTGCTTTCACTGTCAAACCCAAAGACATTTTCAAGAATCTGTTCTTTAGTAAATACTTGTCCCTGATTTCTGGCTAAAAACTCGCAGATTTCATATTCTCCTTTTGTCAAAGGGACAACTACATCCTTGACTGAAAATTGCTTTGCAGAAATATTAAAACTGGAATGTTCAAAGGAGATACGGACAGAATGTTCCCGTTGCTCACGCCGCAAATGGGCGGAAATTCTTGCCCGCAATTCCATAACGCCAAAAGGCTTGCAAATATAATCGTCTGCGCCGAGCGACAAACCATTTACCAAGCTGTTTTCTTCTGATTTTGCAGTTAGGAAAACAATCGGGCAATCCACTTGATTTCTCAATTTTTTGCAAAGGGTAAATCCATCAATTCCCGGCATCATAATATCCAGTAAAATCAAATCAAAAGAACTAACTTTAGTATAGTCAATCTCTACCGGGTTGGTAATCCCGGTTACAGAATGTCCGTCTTTACTCAAGATGCTTTGTATCATATCCAGAATACCGACTTCATCATCAACCGCCAAGATATATGCCATATTTCTCACCTCCCCTACAATTATAATAACCTTTCAGCGCAGAGTAAATCTTAATCGGCTATTCGGGAGCCTTCCCAGCGGCAGGCCCAAAACAAATAGGCGATAGCCCCAAGCACGATCACGAAAAAGCTAATACAAGCCACTTGCTTTAATTCTACACAAGCGGCCATCTCGCCGTTATATGCAGCATAGAATGTTGTTACTGCTCTTGCAGGCCATACAGAGGGGACATATTTCCAAATAGGTTCTCCCAAGCCAGTAAGGAAAAGCGCCGATAACACGCTTTCTACAATCCCCAAACCGATGGACACGCCCTTATTCAAGCAAAATGATAAATACAAATGCAGGAGATACAACGGTATGCTGCTCACAAACATCACCAGAGTGGCCAGCGGATAGAATACCAATTCAACCGCTTTGCCGTGTAGTCCGAACTGAAATGTTATGCCAAAGATCATAGATGCCACGAGAAGCGCCCCGGCGCAAAACATCAGGAGCAAAAGAAGTTTGGACAAGAACGGAATTGCTTTTTTGGTTGACATCAACATAGTTTGAAAATAGCCAGCCGATTGCTCCTGCTCTGATAGGATTGCACAGAATAGCCCAATCAAAAAAGGCAGTGCCATTCCAAGTACCTGATAATAAATATCGACTTTAGCATAATCGTCCCACGGAGCATAAGAATAGTACGCGATAAAAATTAAAGGCGTCACAATCGGTATGAGCAGATGGGCAGTCCGTATAGAGAGATGTTTTGTCTTGAGGAAATCTGCCTTGAGATAAGAAAAAAGCATGAGACTTATTTCACCTCCATCTTTTCAAACCAAATTGCAAAGAGAACAGCGCACACAACAAACCACGCCAAGGAGAGCATTATGCCCGGTAAAATAACATGGGTACTCCATAACTCACTTTCGGCAGGAATTGGCAGGCCATTCGGGAGCAGCCCCAAAGTAGGACACATCAGCCGTACCGGGATAGAGGACGGACAAAGCCACCAAGAGCCTTTGTCAGCCAAGGTTGCTACGCCGCCAATCGAGATCACCATACAGATAAAAATGTCTGCAAACATACCGAATCGCGCACTCAAAAACAAATAGACCGGAATTTCCCACAGATAAGAAAGTGTCAGCAGAATTGTTGCTATTGCCGCACCGCCAACAGGAATTGTCGAACCAAAGATGGCTCCACCGATTGTTGCGCCCAGAAAAATAATTACATTTGCTGCAAAAAGCCCTAACGCAAGGTATATCATCTTGCCAAGAACCAATTTCCGTCCCGATACGGGTAGGCTTTTCAAATTGTAATAGCGATTTTTTCTGTCTTTGGTTATGCTCAAATAGCACATCACAGCCAATGTTCCCGGTAATAAGGTGGCATACCACCAATTCCATGCTCCGGCAGGAAAAGCATCTGCCAAGCCGCCAGTTAAAGCCAGCACCAACAGCAGTGTTATCGTCGGCGCAATCACAGGAAGAATTTTACCAAATGTACGTTTGAACTTTAAGTGTTCTGCTTTTATAATGCTGCCCATTTTACTCACCAACCTTTCTGACTTGCTTGATAACCTGCATAAAGAGCTGTTCCAAATCTTCCCCATTCTGGAGTTGTCCCTCATACCCAAGAACACCATTTGCAATGATTCCAATATGGTCTGCTGCCTGCTGTACTTCGGAAAGAATGTGACTGGACAAAATCACCGTGATTCCTTTTTGGGGGAAAGAGCGAATCAATTCCCGCAATTCTTCAATTCCTATGGGGTCAAGCCCGTTGGTCGGTTCATCCAAAATCAGCAGCTTTGGGTGGTTCAGTAGGGCGTTAGCAATCCCAAGCCGCTGTTTCATACCCAAAGAAAATTGCCCGACTCGTTTTTTTCCAGTATTCGTGAGCTGAACGATTTGCAGCACTTCATCAATTCTTTTGTCAGGTAGTCCTAAGAGCGTGGTGCGAACTTTCAGGTTTTCTCTCGCAGTCAGATTTTCATAAAGTGGGGGCATCTCAATTAGTGCGCCAATCTCGTTCAGCGCCTCCCGGCTCCAAGGCTGGCCGTTAAATGTTACCGTGCCAAAGGTCGGTTTCAAAATCCCGGTAAGCATTTTCAATGTAGTGGATTTGCCAGCACCATTTGGCCCTAATAAGCCATATACCGAGTTGCGGGGGATATTCAGGGATACTTTGTTTACTGCCATCTGTCCCTTGAACTTTTTACAGAGGCCATTTGTTTTCAAGATTAAGTCCATAACGGCTAACTCCTTTCTACTAATTGCAAGGAATAGCATACATGGTATTTCTGAAGATTGTATAAAGATTACCCATTTGAAAATTGACGGGTATATCGTCCGCATGGACACCAGCGACATCCGGGCGCAGACCGCCGATCCTGTGCCGAGCAAAAGAGAAGCGGCGGCCTTGTGATCGTTCAAAGCCGCCGCTGGTCGTATGGGCGTGTCAAAGGGCTACTGTGCGACGGCTTTTTCTTTTGCCGTCGCCCGGCAGATAAAATTTTTTATTCTAACTTGATAATATATTCCTCAAGGCAGATTCCTTGGTGATATATTTCCTCTGCGGCGTTTTTCCCTACATAACGGTAATGCCAAGGCTCATAGGCCGTACCTGTAAGATCTTCTTTGTCCGAAGGATACCGTAAAATAAAGCCATATTGCCAGGCGTTTTTTTCAAGCCATTTGTAGACCTGATCTCCGGTTGAGTTTACACCATCTGCATTGATGTCAACAGCTAAACCTGTTTGGTGTTCACTATAGCCCACAACTGATACCCAGCGCCGTGCTTCTGTTTTTGCCTCCGAATTGGAATATCCTTGTTCTTTTAATTCATCAATTTTTTCATCCATCAATTCTTGTTGCTTTTCTGCCGTTCGATAGCCAGAAGCAACGACAGGGTATACTCCTTGCGCTCGCATATCATCGAACATCTGTTGCAGGTCGGGATAAATGCGACTATCAACGCTTTGCCCATTAGACAGCTCTGTAAGCTCAATATCCCAATCCTTCGGCACCTTGTAGTCATCGTTGACCAATATCAAATTCCAGCCATATTCCGTGCTTGCTGACTGGCCCGGAGATAATATTTCCTGTAGTAGCACATTGATAGTGGGTAACTTAGCAACGCATGTAATAAACATGATGAATATGGCGGTTAAAACCAGTCCTACAACAAGTCTTTTCCCTTTCGGTTTTCTGTTTCTATGCCTCACTGTTATTCACCCCGCTTCAACCTTTCCACAACACTCTCCTTACTGATTGCTTTATTGAGAAAACAAGGAATGAAAATACCGATGAACAACAAAATGATTGATATAAGTATTACTGGATAAAAGTTTGCATTATAGCTTAAAAACCAGATCATTTCACATACGGGACGAACAACTGCTGTGGCAATAGCAAAGCAAAATGGTACGGCGATTAAAACAGAGAATATGATATATAAGCAACTTTCCATGCAAAGCAAACGGCGGAGCTGTTTACCGGTCATACCTACACTTTGTATCAACGCAAATTCTTGACGGCGGCTGAATAAACTGGTCAATATTGTATTGGCAAAATTCAACAGGCCAATAATTCCAATGAGAAAAGCCATAGTGCCGCCCACGGAAATTATGATGTTTTGGATGTCTGAAACACCAGCCATAATCGTATCTTTTGAACGGAAGGCCATTTCCGATTCCACTTCGCTCACATATTGTTCTAAAAAGCGGTTCATTTGATTTTCATAACCATCATACACATTAAAAAGGTACGTCATGGCATAATTATTTCCGGTGAACGACTGATAAATATTACTGGGCAAGAAGAAGCACGATCCGAGCCAATCATAGGTATTACCCTCATTTGCAACGATATGTCCTAATACCGTAAATTCTTGAACCGCGCCATTGCAATATAACTGTACGGTATCACCTACGGCATGGTTCATGCTGCTTTCATCCATGTCACCTCTGGAATTAACATAAGCGCCTTCCAAAATATATTGCCCGGATGCCAGCTTTTCTGCATCTAACTCGCCATCAACTAATTTTGCCCAGGAAAGGAGCGTATAATCTAATCCGTAAACGTGGGTAGCAAAAGAACCGTCCTCCTGCTGGTTTCCAACCTGTTGTGTTGTATCACTCCTATACGATGCGCGGCACCCGTATTCACAGCCACCATTTTCAAAGCCGGGTTGAGATTGAATGCTTTCCACCATACTCATGCTTAACGCGCTGTTTTCGTTTATCTCTATATAATTTAGAAGATCATTATGTCCTACACAAAAATCTGCCCCAATCAAATTTTCAATCGCTTTTTCTGGGTTGACACTGTTTGAAAGCGTAAAAACTGTATTGGTCAGGACAATACTTAAGGAAAGACTAAGGACAACCAGCGCGGTACGCTTTTTGTTTCTCCCTAAATTTGCCCATGCCATAGTACAGCAAATATTTCCAATATGCACACGGCGCTTCTTTCTTTTCTCAAAGACGGGGTCGGTGTCTGTATATCTAACCGCTTCAATGGGTGAAACTTTTGCTGCTGTCTTTTCGGATTTTCTCGTGCTGATCCATACGGTCAAAAAGGTAAATAAAGAAGCTGCAATAAAAATGAGAGGATTCGGAGATACAATCGCATCATAATCGGAAAAGGCGCTGGCTTTCATCAGTATAGGCAGCAATATTTTCCCAATCAAATAACCCGCCAGCAGACCAACAGGAATTCCGATTACGGAAAGCCGGAATGTTTGCCTACGAATGATTGAGCGAATTTGGCGTTCTGAAGTACCAATGGTTTTTAAGAGGCCCCAAAAATGAATATCTCTTAACACAGAAATTTGAAATATATTATATATGATAAGGTATCCTACCAACAAAAACATAAACAACGTGCATACAAGAACGGTATTTGTTCCTATTGCATTTGTTTTGCTCAAAGATGAATACTTTGGATTTATCCCCGCATTGATATAGTTGTCATCATCAACATTAGTAGAAAAACCACTTTCTTCTACAACGGTTTTCAAATCTTCACTTACATTATCTGTGTTAGCAAATTTAATAATTGCGGTAATGGAACCTGTTTCGGTGCCTTTCTTATATTGAATTTCCTCTGCATGTGCCTGCATATATGATTTAGACGTAACGATAGTTCCATAATAGACGCCGGGATAGCTTTCCCACCATCCAGCCAAAATAAAGTCACGTTTTATTTTCTGGCCCTGTACGGTCAATTCCAATGTAATTTTTTCTCCTACTGACAGCGGAACATTAAGAAGTTCCAATGTCTGCGTATCTGCTATAATTTCATTTTCTGCTTTCGGCCTATGTCCGCTGGTAGGTTCTATAAAATTATATTTCAGAGCATTATCGTCATAATATAAAAAGAGAGTTTCTCGTTTAGACAATTCTGTGTTATCCACACTATCAGCAAGTGTGCGGCAATACGCAATTTCGTGAATTAGAGGATGGGTGCTAATGGTATCGTACTCAGACTGGTTCAAATCAATGATTCTGGCATGACCATCCCCGCCAGATAAAATCATGTCGGCCCGTTCTGTACTCTCTGTTAATCCCCTTTGTAAAGTAAACAGCCCCGTGAAAAGAATTGTAGTTAAAATAATTGAAATAATAGCAATAATGTTTCTTGTGCGATTTGCTTGAAAACTTTTTTTTGCCAACTTTTTTTCAATTTTATGGGTATCATTTTCAAACGGCCATGTCATAACACTTCACCTCCTTAGCCCATGATCTTCCCGTCCTCAATACGGACAATCCGATCAGAAAGACGGGCTATATCATTGTTATGGGTGATCATTACAACGGTCTGGTGAAATTCGGCGCTGGTGCGCTTGATAAGTCCCAGCACTTCGGCGCTGGTCTTGCTGTCAAGATTACCGGTCGGCTCGTCAGCCAGTATAATAGCCGGTTTGGTAATTAGAGCGCGGGCGATGGCGACACGCTGCTGCTGGCCGCCGGAAAGGTTGCTGGGCATATTTTTTAATTTATCTTCCAGTCCCAACATTTTCACCACTTCATACATAAAATGTTTATCCACGGCATCGCCATCCAGTTTTACCGGCAAAACGATATTTTCATAGACATTCAAAATAGGGACAAGGTTATAGTTTTGAAAAATAAAGCCAATATTGCGACGGCGGAAAATGGTAAGCTGTTCGTCATTCATCTTTGCCAGCATTTTGCCTCGGACAATCACATTGCCAGAAGTGGGCGTATCAAGTCCGCCCATCATGTGCAATAGCGTAGACTTACCGCTGCCAGATGTTCCAACAATAGCCACAAATTCGCCGTCCTCCACAGTGAGATTCACGCTGTCAAGAGCGCGCACAATGTTTGGCTTTGTACCATAATACTTTTTCAGGTCAATAACCTGTAAAACGCTCATATTCAAAACTCCTTTCAAGGCTCTCGGACTGTTGATAAGGTTATTGTAAAACTCAAATGTCACAGAAATGTCCGAGGGGTCAAGAATTTCCATCGAAAATCCGACTGAAATGTTACACTTTCGGGACATTTGAAAAAGAACGGCTGGCAGCTCAAAGACTGCCCGCCGTTCTTTACCTCAAAGGGAGCATAATGGAAAATTCCGAGCCTTTTTTCGGCGCTGAAACGACTTTGATATAGCCACCTTGTCGTGTCACAATTTCACGGGCAAGATACAAACCGATCCCCACGCCCGGCTGTTCATGTACTTCTTCCTCGCGATAGAAACGCCGGAAGATAGCAGCTTGATTGCTTTCAGAAATGCCCTTGCCGGTATCAGTCACTTTGATTTCTACATACATTTCCCATTGTTTTACAGACACGGCAATTTTGCCACCTATGGGGGTATATTTCACTGCATTGTCTAACAGATTAAAAAGGGCTTCCGCTGTCCATTTGCTGTCATGGGAAACCGTCAGGTTTTCGGGACAATCTACTGAAACACTAATCTGTTTCTTTTCTGCGGCATATACAATGCCACTCATAGCTTGGGCAACAGTTTCAAAAAGGCGTCCGTCTTTTTTCTCCAACTGAATTACGCCTGTTTCCAGACGAGATGTTTTAACAAGAGCCTGAAAGAGAAAGTCCAGTTTATCCGTCTGGTTACAAATACCTCGGAGAAATTCAATACGTTCTGCTTCTGATACCGGCCTTGTCAGCAGGGTGTCTGTTACCATTTTCAGATTGCTAACCGGCGTCTTTACCTGATGGGAAATATCTGACACCAGAGTTTGAAGTTCCTGCCGCTCCTCGTCCACTTTGCGCCGGTTTTTCTGCATAATCTGGTAAAGTCGGGAAAGGCGGTGATTGATCCGCGCTAAAAGTGTTTCACTGTCATCTATGATTTCAGGTTCTTCTTTTCCGTCTATCATGTTATCCAAAGTTTTACACAAATCAGACGTAAACAGAGAAAGCCGTTTCCCGAAAGTTCGCGTCAGAAGTAATAATCCTATCAATGAACAGAGAATCAATAAACCGCCTGTTACCAAAATAGCAGTCTGGTGGAGCAACACAAACAGAACCAGAGTAATACCGCTCATTATGAGTGCCGTTCCGATAGACACCCCCAAAAACAGCCATTTAATCGGGATGGTGTTCATCTTCATTTCGCTTCACCGCCCATCCATTGATAGCCCATCCCATAAATGGTTTTGATGTAAGGCGCACCGCCATCCGTTTCAATCTTACTGCGAATCCGGCTGATAGAGGTTGTCAAAGTATGTTCGTCTACAAAGCGTTCTTCCGCATCCCATAACTTTTCCAATAACTGCTGCCGGGTAAGAACTTGCTTCGGATTCTTGCGGAACAGGTTAAGCATCTTATATTCCATCGGGGATAGCGCCAACGGCTTTCCGTTTAGGGTTGCCGCCTGTTCGGAGAAATCCAGAAATAACCGTCCGTCATCGTAAATGTCCTTGGCAGGTTTGTGATGTTCCAGCATGGCAAACATAGCTTTTATTTTGCGCTGCAAGGCTCCAATAACAAACGGCTTGGTAATATAGTCTACGGCTCCTACTTCATATCCCCGTATCTGATCGCTCTCCTGATCGTTGGCTGTCAGAAATATTACAATGGTATCCGGCTGTTCCGGCTTAATCAACCGGCACAAATCATATCCATTTCCATCTGGCAGGTTGACATCAAGCAAGACCAAATCAAATTCGTGTGCATTTAGAATGTCGGTGGCCGTCCTTGCATTTAGAGCAGAAGTCACCTCGTATCCGTCAGCAGTCAAATTATAAGCTAACATCTTATTCAAAAAACTGTCGTCCTCGACAATCAAAATCTGTTTCATTGTTTCACTTCCTTTGAACTGTCTTATAGCATAGCAGAAAAATGTCCGTAAAATGTTACAGCACAGAGTATTTTCCTTTTTCTTTGATTATATGAGAACAGGAGAGTTAAGACAAGGCGCAAAGTATGAATTATAGAGTGCAGCAACGCCACATACTATATGGCTGAATATGAGAGCTGAAAAGCCTTTGATGTCTACACATTTAGGGTACAAAAAGCCCACGGAAACCAAGGCTTTTCGGCGGTGGTCGGTGGGGGCAGAATGATTTATCAAATATCCTCTGGATAGAAATCCTAATATTGAAGAAAAGCGCCAGGTGTAGGCCCAGTGAGATCATACCCGGCGCTTTGGTGTGCTATCTCTCAATTTTGTATCCTACCCGAAAAACGGTTTTGATGTAGGTGGGGTGCTTGGGGTCAGGCTCCAGCTTGCTCCGCAGCCGCCAGATCGTGTTGTCCACTGTGTTGGTGCCTAATTCATAGTCCTCGCCCCAGGCCGCATTGTAGAGCTGCTCCCGACTGAATACACGCCCAGGGCAGCGGGCCATGCAGTAAAGGATGGAGAACTCCCCGTAGTTCAGGCAGATCTCCTTACCGGCCTTTGTGACCCGCCGCTGCTCTGGGAATATCTCTATATCCCCCAGAGTCAGGGCAGAAGGCTCAAGGCCAGCAGCATGGAGAATCTGAACATCTTTTCCTTGTAAGGCTCCCAGAATGGAGCGAAAGATACTCCCATCTGGATCAGAAGTGCGGATGACTATAATCTCATTCATACAAATTCCTCCCCAGCCGCCGATCCTGCGCCGGGCAATGAGAAGCGGCGGCCTTGATTTCTCAAAACCGCCGCATATTCAATGGGACATGGGTAATGGGCTGCTGCACGACGGCTTTTTTCTTTTGCCGTCGTCCGGCAGGTTCAATTTTATTTACTGTTGATGCGCTGCGTCAGCCTCAGTCTGGGAAAGTTGTCCGTTGTCAACCGCGTCATTGAGGGCTTTGTCCAGTTCCTCGCTCGACGCATAGTTTCCGATGTGGACGGACTCGCCGTTCTCTTTCGTCACATTAACTCCGTATTCGGAAACCACATCCTCGGTGGGAGGGATCATGGAATAGGTATCTCCCTCGCCGTTATCCTTGGAATATAAGGTTCCGTTTTTGATGCTTTCAAGTGTTTCTTGATATTCAGCGATGGTGGCATCCACGCTTTCCTGCGTCCATTCGTGAAAAACTCCCTGCCCATCATACCAGCCATCGCCCGTGCCGATCAGGGCCTCCAGTTCTTCCTTTTGGGTGGCAATCCACTGTTCATATTCCTCTGCCGTCCACCATTCAACATCCGGTGCAGGGTTGTTTTTCTCATAGTCCGTTTCAGCCACCCAATTTTCGCCATCGGTGCTAATGCCATCAGCATCATTGAAAAAGATGTCGGTACTTGACATTTGTGCTGTTTCTTCCGCCGATGTCTTAGGCGCATCGGCGGCCTGTGCGCTGGCATAGGTAAAACCCGCAAGGCTTAAACATAAGGCCCCGCACAGTCCCACAACCAGCAGTTTTCTGTTTTTCATGGAAAAAACCTCGCTTTCAAGAATTATAGCCGCCCCTCTGGGGACGGCTATAATATATCAAAAGGATTTGGATTGAGTTTGCATGGAATATGGATTTTAGATGGAGTTGAATGTCGATTGTTTGATAGGCAGCTTGAGCCAGAACAAAACGCCTCTTTCCGTGTTTTGGATGCCATACTTAGCGTGGTGCATTTCCATGATTTTACGAACAATATAAAGCCCCAAACCCGTTCCGCCGGTGTTGCGGTTACGGGAAGTGTCGGTACGGTAAAACGCTTCAAACAGATGGGAAAGCGCATCCTCCGGTATGTGAACTCCAGTATTTTCAACCTCACACCAAACGGTATCGTCAGCCTCGGCTAAAGATACCCGGATCAATTCACCCTCTGGAGAATATCGAATGGCATTAACTAAAATATTTTGAATTGCCCGTTCCATCTGCGCCGGTTCCATTTCACAGGAAAGTCTGTCAGGAATATTTACTTCAAGTCGCTGTTTCTTTTCTTCCAGCAAATCTGTTATGGTGGCAATCTGAACCCGAACCAGTTCAGCAAAGTCAGCGGTTTTATATTCGGATTTCTGTTTTCCGTCGGCTTTAGAAACATACAGCAGTTCTTTGACCAGTTTTTCCATCCGTTCTACAACAGCAAGTGAGCGTTCCATATATTCTGTGTGGTTTTCATATCCGCTGACTTTGTTCAGCATCCCAGCCAAATGGCCTTTCAAGATTGTTAGAGGTGTTTTCAACTCATGGGATGCCGCAGAAAAGAATTCTACCCGCTGGCGTTCTAATTCCTGTTCTTTTTCGATGTCTGCTTTGAGCTGGTCATTTGCGGTGTGCAGATCATTCAGCGCAGTTGACAAGGATGTGGACAGGGAATTGAGATTTTGAGCCAGACACCCCAACTCATCTTCTCGCTCCATACTGCATTGGCCGGAAAAATCCAGCGAGGCCATTTGCTCTGATATTTTACTTAACCGAACAATAGGCCGAGTAATATACCTTGCATAGATCCAAGAACATAACAGCGACAACACAAAGATCATAAGAAAAACATACGGAAATATAGACCACAAGACCTCTGTTGTCTGCTGAACCACAAACAAATCTACTTGAACCGCCAGTGTATAGCTACTTCCGTCTTTCAAAGTGATGGGATAAAAACTTGTGGTGGTTTTTCCAGAGGAATTTACATCAATGTACGGTGTATCTTCATCAAATGTTATAGCTGTATCGCCGGAGATGATTTCCGTTTCCGTGGATGTTCCTGCCGGATAAACGACGCTGCCATTTTGATCTTCCACCCAAAATATGGCATTGGTTTCTTTGGAAAAATCAGATAGAGCCTCCCCACAGTCAGAAAGGTTATCGTAGGCGGTGAGTTGATCTACAAGTTGAATGGCCGCAGTTTCCGTTGTCTGATTGATCAGCTTTGTATAAGTTGTAGGCAGAAGTTTTGAAATACAGAAATATGTTCCGCTGCAAGCCACTCCCAAAAGAATAAATGTAATCAGGAATACTTTAACGGACAGTTTCCCTTTAATGCTCCTTATCAATTCTATATCCCACCCCTCTAATGGTTTCTATATAATCGGCATCCAACTTTTTTCGTATATTTTTTATGTGGCTGTCTACAATGCGATCTTCCACAAATGCGTCGTCATCCCAAAGCCGATCAAGTAGCATTTGTCTGGTAAAGACTTTCCCCTGATTTTCCAACATAAGCCTGAGCAGCGCAAATTCTTTGCTGGTCAAAACGACTTCGCTGCCTTTGTGATATAAATGGAAGCCTTCAATATCCATACTTAGCTCTTTATAGATAAGCAGGGATTGATGTTTATTTTCAATGCCTCCACGACGAAGAATGGCTGCAATTTTGCACAGCAGGATTTTAGGGGAAAAAGGTTTGGGAATGTAGTCATCAATTTGCTGCTCAAATCCCTTTAGTTGATTTTCTTCATCCGAGAGAGCAGTAAGCATAATAATCGGCACTTGCGACTTTTGTCGAATGACCTCGCATACACCATAGCCATCAATCTTGGGCAGCATAATGTCCAGCAGCACAAGACTAATGGTATCATCAAACTTTGCAATTCCGGCTACACCATCATCGGCAATCACTACCTCATACCCTGCGTCGGTCAGATGGTTTTTTAATATATCTTGAATGTCAATGTCATCTTCAATAACTAAAATTCTCTGCATAAGACAACCTCCTCTTTGGGAGAATAACATTTTTTCTTGAATTTATGATGAAGAAAAAGAAATTGCAATTCAATTATAGGTTTCATTAGTGTTACTTGCAACTCTGCTGTATGAAATAAAATGCTTCTTAATATACCTTCGCCCACTGCGCTTGTAGCCCAGCCCCTTACCGGAAGCCTGTTTTGCTTGAATATCTACCGCCAGACTGATTTTTCGCTCCGGGCATCCGAGGCGTTTCTCTTTGCCTTCAATGGCGGCCAGAATATCTTTCAAATTGTAGCCGTCCCCCAGCTTGGAGGGCCGCAGACGGGTAAAGCATTCCTGCCTTTGTCCAGTCAACCGGAAACTGATACCGCCGCCCCGAATCTTCTTGACTTCATATCTGCCCCGCCTCATCAGGTCGAGATATTCGTCCAGATCAGCGGGGCACTCCGCCAGTGCGGCATCAATGCTATGTTATTTTTCAATTTTATATCCCACCCGAAAAACGGTCTTGATGTAAGTGGGATGCTTTGGGTCAGGCTCCAGCTTGCTCCGCAGCCGCCAGATCGTGTTGTCCACTGTGTTGGTGCCTAATTCATAGTCCTCGCCCCAGGCCGCATTGTAGAGCTGCTCCCGACTGAATACACGCCCAGGGCAGCGGGCCATGCAGTAAAGGATGGAGAACTCCCCGTAGTTCAGGCAGATCTCCTTACCGGCCTTTGTGACCCGCCGCTGCTCTGGAAATATCTCAATATCTCCCAGAGTTAGGGCAGAAGGATCAAGGTCAGCGGCATGGACAATCTGAACATCTTTTCCCTGTAAGGCTTCCAGGATAGAACGAAAGACACTTCCATCTGGGTCAGAAGTGCGGATGACTATAATCTCTTTCATACGATTTCCTCCCCGGTCCGCCGATCCCGCTGGACAATGAGAAGCGGCGGCCTTGATTGCTCAAAGCCGCCGCAAAGTCGTTTGGGCGTATTAAAACGGCTGCTGTACGACGGCTTTTTTTCTTTTGCCGTCGTGCGGCAGATGGTATCTTTATTTAGTTGCTGACTAAGGCTTTAATTTTACGGATTAAGTCAAAATCCGTTTTGCAGCAGAAACCACCATAGTACAGTTTGGCTTTTTGCTCTAATGCTCTGCTGTCATCGCCAGACATCAGCAGAAAAGGGATTTTCAAACCTTGTTGACGGATTATTTCAAGTAAATCCAGCCCTGTTCCATCTTTCATATTGAAATCGGAGCAGACTGCATCAACTGTGACTGCTTGAAGTATGTCCAATGCTTCCTTGACGCCCGTGGCCTTAATCGTATCAAAATCGCCCGATAACACAGATGACAGGACTTGCAGATATTCCGTGTTATCATCCACTACCAATATTCGTTTCATATCATTCTATCGTTTATCCCACAGTAATCTGGATCGCGCCCGAATAGTCTGTGCCGGTGATTCCGATGTAGTTCGCTCCTACTTGAAGCTGAACAGAAACGCTTCCGCTGGCAGATTCAGAAAGCACTTGCTCCTCCAAGTCCGGGGAGATGTAAATGAGTTGACAGTCCCCATCAAGAGAATCAAACTGGTATCGGACTACAATTTCACGGCACTCATTTTCCTTGAGGTCGGTGTCTGCAACCAAAATATCCTGTCCGTTAAATCCAGTTACAGAAGCGTCATAGGTGGCCAGAAAAGCATCGTTGTCCGAAGTCCGGCTGCCCTCAAAAGACTGATAAGGGGTTATAAGAGCGTTGCTTTTCCCAATCACTACATCATCACCTAATTGCTCTGCTCCTTCCTTGAGATTTTCACTTAACCTGTCGAGGCCGGAACAGGCAGTACAGGCAAGCAAAGAAGCCGCAATCAGACAGCACCCGATAAATTTTCCAATTTTGCACATAACCGTTTCCTCACTGAACGAAAGTAAGGAACATGGCAAGCGCAACAATTCCCACCATCAGCAGCGCCCAAAACGCGCTGATTGCCGTAGATACGATATTGATAACGCTGCGGCTTTCCTTGCTCCGCACACATACCACCGAAAGAATCAGACCCAGCAGGACAAAAACGATATT
>OGLJ01001249.1_pt1 | contig 22084 bp, 18 predicted proteins | sample 1572801 | NCBI WGS metagenome assembly OGLJ01 (sample SAMEA2581877, study PRJEB24529) | metagenome | biome: Human gut stool | place: China | collected 2011
ACATCAAGGGCGTCCAGAACGAGATCGCCTGGGGCCACCAGATCCGCAGCTATGTATTCATGCCCTACACCATGGTCAAGGATCACCGCACCAACTACGAGACCGGCAATGTGGACGCCGTGATGGACGGCGACCTGGATGGCTTCATCTTTGCCTACCTCAAGGCCGCCAGCCGCGGCGAGCTGCAGGATACCTGATTCCTGACAGTTTAAACTATATGAAAAGCCTGTGCATCGATCTGATTTTCAGTGCGGTGCACAGGCTTTTTTGCTGAATTTTTACTTGAAACATAGAAAAAGAAACGCTATACTGCAATTAGAAGGGTTGTCTTGTGTTGAGTAAAGGAGGAATTGTTATGAAACGAAAAATTGTAGCATTCTTTTGCACAGTGGCAATATTATGTGCATGTCTTTGCGGAACAGCGTTTGCAGCAAAGAAGCCAAGCATAGAATTGATGAGCTTAGATGCCACATGGAATGGCGCTATGGTGACAAACCCGGTTATATGCTTCCGTGTGAATGGTAACAAAACAATTAAGTACGCGAGATGGTATGTGACGGCATACAATCGTGTGGACGATAAAACATCAATGTCGCCGACAAAAATCCTGACGATGGTAGGACCATTGGAGCCGTTTTATGTGGAACGAAATAATAATTATGAGCTGAAAGCGCAGGATAATGCAGCGGAGGATAGCCCGTTTAAGTATTACCGAATGGCTCCATATAAAGTTGCCATCGGCGATAATGCTCAGTGGGTATATCAAGACGTATACGGGAATTTCTTTGTGAAACCAGACGAAAGCAATCCTGAAAGTTACATATATTTAAGTGAAGATGAAGTTCAGAATGCGATGTATAATTATGATGATTCTGAATTCCCAGATATATGGTGGAGAGACTGGTCGATTGATTATCTCGCAGTAGACAAAGTGGAACTGATTTACATGGACGGAAGCACAGAGACGCTCTCAAACGTAGGTTCTAAATACCGTACGATGAGTTTCCAGAACCCGCCGTTTGCCCAGCAGCTTGCCCAGTATCAGGCCGTCTACAATTATCAGGATTACCTGAAACTTAACCCGGATCTTGCAGATGCATTCGGTGCAAACCAGAAAGCACTGTTTGAACACTTTGTGACCAACGGCATGAAAGAAGGTCGGCAGGGAAGCAGCGAGTTCAATTTGAACACATACAAGGCAAACAACCCCGATCTCGTGGCCGCATTTGGCAATAGTAATGTGAAATACTACGAGCATTACATCTCGTCCGGCAAGGCAGAAGGACGAATCGCAAAATAACAAAAACGGGAGACAGCGTTGATGCTGTCTCCCGTTTTTGTTATGCCAAGTCCGGCAGAATATCCTCCCACAGGGCCTGCTCTTGCCGCAAAGCGTCAAAGCAGCAGTCCAGATACATCTTGTTGGCAGCGGCCAGAATGGTGCTGCGCAGCAGCAGCTTTTCGTCGGCGGCATCCGGGTCCGGGTCCGGCAGGGCACGGGTACAGCCGAACACGAACGGCAGGCAGCGCTCCAGCTCCTCACAGAAGGTGTCGTAGGCGGCCCCGGCGGAACAATAGGCCTTCTGCATTTTGAACAGGGTGTCGATGTTTTCCATCGAGAGAACTGTTTTGGAAACCACGATGTACAGGAGGGAAGCGATCTGGTCACGGGTGTATTTCTTTTTGACCGGGTGGCTCAGAATGCCTTTTTTGACGTAGTTGCTCACCATGGACGGGGTGAGCTCTACCCCGCAAAAGGTGCGGAAGCAGGCGTTGACATATTGCACGGTCTGGTCCAGATACAGCCCTACGGCAGGGAGGTCGCGGTACCGGGGCAGGGCAAACCCGGCGGCGCAGGCCGCAACGCGGCGCTTGGTTTCATCGTTCATAGTGGATCATGCTTTCTGTTCAGCGGGTGAGGGGGGCTTTTGGTTTTCAGTATAACGCAAAAAATGGAAGCGGTCAACGGGAATATGAAAACTTTTTATCAAATGATGAAAACGGCTTGACAGGTTTTAAAAAAACTGATAAGATGTCCACAAGAAACCGAATAAGCCCGGCGGGCTGTCCGCCGCTGAACGATAAAACTGGAGATGTACTGTATGAAAACCAAGATCGTTGTGGACTCTTCCTCCAACCTGTATACCCTCAGCGGGGTGGACTTTGCCTGTGTGCCGCTGAAAATCGTGACCGACGATGGGGAATATCTGGACACGGCAGAACTGGATGCGGTCGGTATGGCCCAGACCCTGCGCAGCTATAAGGGCAAGACCGGCACATCCTGCCCCAATGTGGCCGACTGGCTGGCGGCCTACGAGGGCGCGGAGGAAGTGTTCGTGGTCACCATCACGGGCACGCTGTCCGGCAGCTATAACGCGGCCCAGCTGGCCGCCGAGGAATACCGGCAGGAGCACGAAGGTGCCCGCGTGTTCGTACTGGACAGCCTGTCGGCCGGGCCGGAATGCCGCTTGTTGGCCGAGCGTCTGGCGGCGCTGGTGCAGGCAGGCTGTGCCTTTGATGATGCCGCCGAGAGGATTCTGGCCTATCACCGGCACACGCACCTGTTGTTCTCGCTGGAATCGCTGGCCAACCTCGCCCGCAACGGCCGCGTAAAACCGGCGGTAGCTGCCGTGGCGCGGATGCTGGGCATCCGGGTCATCGGGCAGGCCAGTGAGGCAGGGGAGCTGGAGGTGCTGTGCAAGACCCGCGGCGAACACGGCGCACTGGAACGCATCGTGCTGGAAATGAAGGACCGCGGTTTTGTCTCCGGCCGGGTACACATTGCCCACTGCGGCAACCCTGACGCCGCCGACCGGCTGAAAAAGATGCTGCACGCGGTGTTCCCGGGGGCGCAGGTGGATGTGAGCCCCTGCGGCGGCCTGTGCAGCTACTATGCCGAATTGGGCGGCCTGATGGTCGGTTATGAGGACAACGAAGCACCGGCATTGTAACGAGAAACGGCCTCTCCGAAAGGAGAGGCCGTTTCTGCGTGAGGGCGATTTTTACAGGGCATTCAGCGCCTTACGCGCGGCACGGATATTGGTTTCGCTGGTCTGCCACAGTTCAAACTCCGAAAAGCCCGGCAGGCCCATAGGCACGCCTTCCCGGCGGAAGGTCATGCGGCTGTCCAGCACTTGCTTGCCGGAGAGGTGGAACGCCCGGGCACCGGTCTGGGCGGCCAGCGCCGGAAGATTGCCCGCGGAGACGCCGGCACCCACCAGAATTTCCACATCGCTCCCGGCGGCTTCCACCAGCTGGCGCAGCAGCTCAGCTCCCTGCGGCGCACTGGCGGCCTGCCCGCTGGTAAGGATGGTGGCAAGGCCCAGTTCCTTTGCGGCGGCCAGCGCGGCAAAGGGGTCCCGGCAGACGTCAAAGGCACGGTGCAGGGTGCAGGCAACGGGACGGCCTGCAGCTGCTGCCGCCCGGCGGGCAGCAGCGTAGATGGGACGCAGGGCGTCCACATCCAGTACGCCGTCCGGGGTGAGCACGCCGGTGACGATGCCGTCCGCCCCGGCTTCCACCAGCTCTGCGGCCGACTGCTCCATCTGGGCCAGCTCGTAGCGGTCGTAGCAGAAATCACCAAAGCGGGGACGCAGCAGTGCCCGCACCGGCAGTCCGGTCTCGGCTTTGACCTGCCGCAGCAGGGCAAGGCTGGGGGTGGTGCCGCCGATCACCAGGTTGGCACACAGTTCCAGTCGGTCGGCTCCGCCGCGCTTTGCGGCCAGTGCACTGGCCGTGCTGTCCACGCAGACTTCCAGGGTATAAGGCATAAACGTTTCCTCCTTGTATGGCAAGGCCCCGCCGATGAGATCTGCGGCGGGGCCTGTGATGTTTTGAGGTTATTTTACGCTGGCAAGGAACCGCACGAACCCGGCACGACCGGCTTCGTCCAGCTTGTACACACCGGCATCGGCCAGCACCTGTGCGAACACCTGGCCCACCTCATCCTGCAGGATGAGGTGCACGGTGTCGCCGTTCAGCTCCGGGTGACGGGCCAGAATGTCCTGCGCCCACTCCGCGTGCTTCTGCAGCGTTTCGGGGTACTCGCTGACGGGGGTACGGGCCACCAGTACGTCTGCCAGATCAAACAGCTCCTGCTTCAGGCGGCTGGGCAGCACGGCCAGACCCATGACCTCGATAAGGCCGATGTTCTCCTTTTTGATGTGGTGCAGCTTGGCATGGGGGTGGAACACGCCCAGCGGGTGTTCCGGCGTGGTGATGTTGTTGCGCAGCACCAGATCCAGCTGGTATTTGCCATCCCGCATGCGGGCAATGGGGGTAATGGTGTTGTGGGGCTCGCCGTCGGTCTCGGCAAAGAGGAAGCAGCTCTCATCCGTGTAGCCGCGCCAGGCGGTCAGGATCTTGTCGGCCAGCTCCACCAGACGCTCATCATCCTCGCAGGTCAGGCGGATGCAGCTCATGGGCCAGTGTACGATGCCGGCCTCCACGTCCTCAAAGCCGGGGAACGCCCATGCCTTTTCGATGGGGGCCTTGGCCATGGCAAATTCATAGTGGCCGCCCTGGAAGTGGTCGTGGCTCAGGATGCTGCCGCCTACGATGGGCAGGTCAGCGTTGCTGCCCACGAAATAGTGGGGGAACAGGCCCACAAAATCCAGCAGCTTGCGGAAGGTGGCCCGCTCGATCTTCATGGGAGTGTGCTGGTTGTTGAACACGATGCAGTGTTCGTTGTAGTACACATAGGGGCTGTACTGCAGGTTCCAGGCGCTGTCGTTGATGGTCAGCGGGATGATGCGGTGGTTCTCGCGGGCGGGATGGTTCATGCGGCCCGCATAGCCCTCGTTCTCGGCGCACAACTGGCACTTGGGGTAGGCGCTCTGGGGGGCCAGCTTGGCAGCGGCGATGGCCTTGGGGTCCTTTTCCGGCTTGGAAAGGTTGATGGTGATGTCCAGATCACCGTAAGGCGTCTTGGCCACCCACTTCAGGTCCCGCTTGATGCGGTAGCGGCGGATATAATCCGTGTCCTGGCTGAACTTATAGAACCAGTCGGTGGCGGCCTGGGGGCCCTCGTTCTCGTAGCGCTCCTCAAAGTTGGCGCGCACGATGCTGGGACGCGGCGTCAGCACGCCCATGAGTTTGGTGTCGAACAGGTCGCGTGCGGTGCTGTTGTCGGCACACACGCCGCGGGCCACGGCATCGTCCACCAGCGTTTTCAGGGTACTTTCCAGGTCGGTGTAGCACACCTCACCCTCGGGGGCGGTAAAGTCGTCCAGCTGCATGGTCATGAGCAGCTGATTGCGGATGTAGATCTCGTCATCGGGCAGGATCAGACCGGTGTCCAGACCATAGTTGACGAGCTGCTGAATGGCAGTGGAGATCACAGCACAGCGCCTCCTTCCGGACGGATGCTCAGCACATGGCAGCGGCCCTCACCGAGGATGGCTTCCATGTGTGCTTTGAAGTCGGCCAGCATGTCCACCGGCACAAAGGCCTGTGCCGTACCGGCAAAGCCGCCGCCGTGCACACGCACGGCACCCTTGCCCTGCAGGTAATGCTTGGCGGCCGCAATGGTCACGCCCATTTCCTGATGCTCCTTGTACCCGGCGGGGATCACGTTCTGCAGGTACTCCCAGCTGCTGTCGCCGGAAGCGGTGACCAGCTGCAGGAAGGCGTCAAAGTCACCGCCGCGCAGGGCAGCCACCTGCTGGGCCACGCGGTCGTTGTCGGCATAGAAGTGGAAGGCGCGCAGCACGGCGCGGTCGCCGCATTGTCTGCGGCACTCCGGGAGCTTTGCGAGGAAGGTGTCAAAGGGCACGTCCCGCAGCACTTCACCGCCGCACACGGCAGCCACGGCGCGGCACTCGGCGGGCACGGCGGCGTACTCGTCGGTCAGGTCGGCATGGTCGGCACAGGAATCCAGGATGCACAGGGCCAGGCCTGCCTTGGAAAAGTCCACCTGCACCGGTTCCACATCCGGGTGGGCGGGGTCGGCAAAATCAATGGTGATGATGTTGCCCACGCTGGAAGCCATCTGGTCCATCAGACCGCAGGGCTTGCCAAAGTAGACATTCTCCGCCCACTGGCCGATCTGTGCGATCTGGATGGGGGAGACCTTTTTGGTCATGAAGCAGTCGTTCAGGATCACGCCGATCAGCACCTCAAAGGCGGCCGAGGACGAAACGCCGCTGCCCTTGGGCACGTTGGAAGCAACGTATACGTCCAGACCGGAGAGGGCTGCACCCCGCTGGCGGAACGCTTCACACTCGCCGCGCAGCAGGGACATGGTGGTGTTTTCTTCCTCCTTGCGGGCAGCAAGGTCAGCCAAGTCGATGACGCACAGATCATAGCCCTCGCTCTGTACCCGCAGCTGGTTCAGGCTGTTGGGGGCGGCAGCAGCGATCATGTCAATGTTCACGCTGCCGGCCAGCACGCGGCCGTGCTGGTGGTCGGTATGATTGCCGCCGATCTCGGTGCGGCCGGGGGCGCTGTATAAGCCAGCCTCAGCGTGGGTGCCAAAGGTGGCTTCCAGTCCGTTCAGCACTGCCTCATAGCGGGCAGCCTGTGCGGGGGTCTGTTCAGGAGCACAGCAGTAGAGCGATGCCAGACGCGCAGTGTGCACGCCATCAGACAGCTCCTGCTTCCAGATGGAAATGGGCTTCATCATGAGAAATCCTCCTCTTGTGATGGTCACGGGATAAGCGGTGCCATGCCCGCAGCGAAGCGGGGCACCTGTCTGCTTCTATAATAGTAAATCCAAACGCAAAAAACCATGTGTTATTGTTGCATTTCGATAAAAAGTTGCAGAGACCGCCGGGCGGCATTCAGGATGGAAACGCATGGATGAAATAAAATTTCATTGTAAAATGAAAAACGATTGGCAAAACTGCCCACAAATGGCCCGAAAGACGGCAAAACGGGCAGAATTCGTGCAAATGGAGATTTGCGTCTGCCGGAACAGGCCATAAAAAATGCAGGAGGTGAAAACGTTACAGCAGAGTGACCACCAGTGCGCACAGCGGCAGCGCCACGATGCTGAGCAGGGTGGTCAGGACCACGCTGCCGGCGGCAAAGCTCTCGTCGTGGCCAAACTGCACCGCAAATACCGAGGTGATGGCGGCCGACGGACAGCACTCCAGCAGCAGAACGACCTGTGCGGTCATGCTGCGGAAGCCCAGCAGCCCGAACACCGCCAGGCAGACGGCGGGGATCAGCAGCATGCGCACGGCGGCCAGCTTCCACACCGGCTTGCTGCGCACGATGCAGCCCAGGTCCCCGGCGGCAAGGAGCATGCCGGTGATGACCATGGAAAGGGGTGTGGTCATGTTGGCCATCAGCTCCAGCGGCTGGGCGATGAGCTGCGGCACCGGGATCTGCAGCAGGTAGATGCAAAGGCCGATCACCATGGCGTACAGCACCGGTGTGTGCAGCAGGCTGTGCAGGACCTCTTTGGGGTCGGAACTCCCGCTCACAAAGCCGTAGCCCATGGTCCACAGCAGAATGTTGAACACGGTCACATAGGCGCTGGCATAGAGCAGACCCTCGGACCCGAACAGCGCCGAGATGAGCGGAAAACCCATGTACGCCGCATTGGAAAAAATGCAGGCGAACCGGAAGATGGGGGTACGGCTGTCCTTGCGGCGGGCGGTGAGGGCCAGCGTGATGCCGGTACCGATGAGCAGGGCCAGCAGGCTCATGCCGAAAGCGGCCAGCAGGTTGTGCAAAATTTCCATACTGAACTCCATACGGTAGGAGTTCACGATCATGGCGGGCACCACCAGATAGACCAGCAGGTTGGAAAGGGTCTGCTTGCCCTCCGGTTTGAGCACGCCGGTTTTCACAGCGGCGATGCCGGTGCCCATGAGCAGAAACAACATGACGACCTGACCGGCCGTGATCTGTGCGAGTTCCATTGCGGGTTCCTCCATCTGTGTTGCATTTAACGATAAATACAACATAGATATAGCACAAAACCCCGCGCTCCGCAAGAGGGAACACGGGGTCTGACCGATAAAATTACAGGATCACATTTTTGATCAGCAGCGACACGCTGCCATCGGCGTCGTGCAGGAATTCCACCTCGGATTCTTCGTTCAGCAGCTCGGTGGGGATCTTCACTTCGATGCCGTTGGCGGTGTGGATGCTGCGGCTCTCCATGCGGCGGATGCGGGCGGGGGTCACAGTCACCGGCTGCTGGGCGTAGTCCAGCACATCACTCTTCTCCACATAGTCATCGAAGGGCACGGCGGCCAGAGGATAGTCCTCTTCCAGCTGGCGGCGCACCTGCTCCACCGACACTTGATTGTCGTTGTCGGCGGCCTGATTGGCGATCATCATGGCTACCTGTGCTTCCACATGGGGCTGGTCGGTGTAGTTTTCCTGCACGGCCTGCACGGCGGCCTCCTGAATGGCCTGCAGCTTTTTCTTTTCCGGCTGGGCGGTGGTGTACTGGAACACCACTGTGGAGAGATAAAACTCTTTGTGGCCGTCGATGTCGTACTTCTTTTCCAACAGGCGCATGGAATAGTCGGTCAGGTTGACCAGAGCGCCCTCCTCCACCTTGCCGCTCTGGGTGGGCAGGCAGGCCCGCTGCTGGATGATGGAGTTGACCGGGGCACCCTCCACCGTCTCGGTGTAGTGGGTGTAGCCGTTCTTGTAGTTCAGCTTCAGGATGCCCAGCCAGGGTTCGCCGTCGCGGGTGAAATCCACCACCGCAAGGTCTGCCCCGGGGATGGTGGTGTGGGCATGCATGTAGTCAAACAGCACCCCCGCAATGCGGCAGGACAGGTCCACAAAGTCGCCGTTGTGTTCCAGCTCGTTGCGGAAGGCGGAGTCCGGCAGTGGGCGGCACTGGCGGATCTCGTCGCTGGCCAGCAGCTTTTCGATGTGGTTTTGCAGGTAGGCGGTTTTTTCGGCGGTCATTTCCATGCCGCTGCCGCTGAGCACAGGGGCGTCCAGCGTGGTGTCCAGCACATGCAGGATCGCCTGATGAATGATGATCTCCATAAGTCGGGCCTCATTTCCATTTGATGTCGTTCTTCCGGGTGTCAGTATACCACATCCGGTGTCAAAAGGCGAGAGGGCGTATTGTAAAGCCGGGCGGCGCGTGCTACAATGAAGCAAACAGAAAGGGGCGTTGACCATGGAATTTCGGGACAAACCCATGCAGAACCTTGTCCGCATTCCGGAAAAGGACATCTGCAAAAATGTACAGAAGCTGCTGCTGGACGGCGAGACCGTTGTGGGAGCCTACAAGACGGTGCGGGATCAGGTGGTTTTTACCACGCACCGCATCATCCTGGTGGATATGCAGGGCGTGACCGGCACCCGGCAGGAGATCTTCGTACTGCCCTACCGCAAGGTGCTGCACTTCGGCATCCAGACCGCCGGCTTCGGTGACCCGCTGCAGGCCTCACAGCTGACCGTATGCTTTGCGGATGAGCACGAGGCAAAGTTCGGCTTCATTGGACAGGACGACCTGTTTGCCGTGGCCAATGCCATCAGCCGCCGCATCCTGTAATTGGCCCGAAAACAGCAGGCTCCCTGCCCGGGAAACCGGACAGGGAGCCTTTTGCTGTATACGAAAAGGAGAATGGCAAAAAATCAGCTGCGGCGGGTCTTGCGCACCAGCTGCTCGTGCATGCAAACCATGAGCACCAGCAGCGCCAGCAGGTAGAAGGGAAACAGGGCCGGGGTAATGTTGTTGGCCAGCAGGCCGAACAGCGGCGGCATGGTCAGGTTGCCCACATAGGCGCTGGCCATCTGGATGCCGATGACAGCCTGTGACTTGTCTGCCCCGAAGTGGTCCGGTGTGGAGTGGATGATGCTGGGGTAGATGGGCGCGCAGCCCAGCCCCACCAGCACAAGACCGGCCAGTGCAAGGGCCTGCGGGCCGGGGATCAGCAGGGCAGCTACGCCCACGGCCAGAATGATCTGACCCATGCGGATCATCTGGGTGTCGTTGAATTTCATAGTGATGAAGCCACAGGCTGCTCGTCCGGCGGTGATGCCAAAATAGAACAGACTGGCAAAGCTGGCGGCAGTCTCGGCAGCCACTCCGCGGCTCAGGGTCAGATAGCTGCTGGCCCACAGCCCGGCGGTGGTTTCCAGAGCACAGTAGCAGAAGAAACAGAGCATCACTTCCCGGGCGCCCGGCAGGGCAAACACCTGCCGCAAGCTCAGTGCCTGCGGGGCGGTTTCTTCGGTGCCGCTCTCCGTGCGACGCTCCTTCCACAGGGGCAGGCTGACCACGAGCACCACGGTGAGCAGGACCTGGAACAGGGCAATGGCCCGGTAGCCGACCGTCCAGTGCATTCCATGGGTCAGCGCGGCACCCATGACCATGGGGCTCACCATGGTGCCGATGCCCCACATGCAGTGCAGCCAGCTCATATGGCGGCTTCTGTAGTGCAGGGCAACGTAGTTGTTCAGGGCTGCGTCCACGCTGCCGGCACCCAGCCCGTAGGGGATGGCCCACAGGCAGAGCATCCAGAACTGTGTGGAGATGGAAAACCCGAACAGCGCTGCGGCGGTCATGCCCACGCTGATGGCCGTGACCCTGCCGGTGCCGAGGGTCCGGGTCAGCCGGTCGCTCTGCAGGCTGGAAAGGATGGTGCCCAGTGAGATGATCATGGAAAGGATACCCGCGCAGGAAACCGGCACCCCCAGCTCCGGGTACATGGTGGGCCAGGCCGACCCCAGCAGGGAATCCGGCAGGCCCAGACTGATAAAAGCAATGTAAATGATGGGTAAAAGAAGCGAGACCATATGCTTGAGTTCCTCCCACAAGCATGCTATACTTGCAATGCCTCTTGTGCGTTGCTGTTATCATAATATCACACAATGTCACAGGGTGTTAGAAGAAAAACGGTCGTTTTTTATGACAAAACCGGCGCAGAGGGCCCGGCAATGTTGAAAACCCGGAAAGGAACCCGTAGATGGCTCTGGCATTGAATTGCGGCATCCCATCCACACCGCAGGGGCGGGAGCTGGTGCAGCACGGCAGCGCACTGTTCCCGATTGCGTGCTACGAAGAACGGCTTACCTGCTATTCGGTGCCGTGGCACTGGCATGAGGATTTTGAGTATATCCTCGCCTACGAGGGCACCGTGACCGTGGGTGTGGACAAAAAGCGCATCTGTCTGGCGGAAGGCGAGGGCGTGTTCATCAACTCCGGCGTGCTCCATGCGGTGGAATTTGCGGCAGAAGGTCCCTCAGCGCTGCGCAGCGGGGTGTTCCACCCGCGGCTCGTGGGCGGGATGGACACCATCTACTGGCAAAAGCTCATCCGGCCGCTGCTGCAGCCCGGTGTACCGTCCTATTTTCTGCTGAGCAAGGGGGAGCCCTGGCAGGCGGAAGTTCTGGCCCGGCTGTGGGAGGCCTGGCACGCTGTGGACGAAGAACCGGACGACTACGAGAACCGGGTTCGGTATCTGCTTTCGGCGGCGCTGCACACCCTCGCGGCCCACTGCCCGGTGGGCGAGTGCCGCAGCTCCCGGCAGGAGCAGGTGGCGGCCCAGCGCATGAAACAGATGCTGCGTTTTGTGGAGGAACACTATGCCGAGGAACTGACCGTGGAACGCATTGCGGACAGTGTGGCCCTGAGCGAAAGCGCCTGCCTGCGCAGTTTCCGGCAGCTGCTGGGTACCACGCCCATCCAGTATGTGAAACAGTACCGCATTGAAAAAGCCGCCGGGCTGCTGCTGACCACCCGCCTGCGCACCGGCGAGATCGGGGCCGAGTGCGGATTTACCGACCTGAGCTATTTTACAAAGACCTTCCGCGAGATCAAGCACTGCACGCCCCGGGAGTACCGGCAGCGGTTTGCGGTGCAGGGCTGACCGACGGGTGCGCCGGGAGCTTTTTCCTCGAATGCAACGGGCCATTCCATTGCCCGCCCTACTGCCTGCGGCAGCAGGGACCCACCCGCCGGATCATTCTCGGAAAAACTTCCGGCCCGGCTGTCAACCCTGTTTGACGCATCAGACGCATTATACGATCAACAAAAAGGAGAATCGCAGAACCATGCAGCGCAGTCTTACCAAAGGCCCCATTACAAAGGGCATCCTGCTGTTTGCTTTGCCGCTGATGTTCGGCAACCTGCTACAGCAGATGTACAACATCGCCGATACCTGGGTGGTGGGGCGCTTCCTCGGCGCGGATGCGCTGGCGGCGGTGGGCTCGTCCTACACCCTCATGACCTTTCTCACCTCCATCCTGATGGGCCTGTGTATGGGCAGCGGCGCGGCCATCTCCATGCAGTACGGCAGCGGGGAAGAGGTCCGCATGCGGCAGAGCGTGTTCCAGTCCTTCGTGCTCATCGCGGGCATGGCGGTGGCGCTCAATGTGCTGGTGTACCTGGGGCTGGATGGCATCCTGTGGGTACTGCGTGTGCCGGAAGAGCTCATCCTCCTGATGAAGGAATATCTCCGCATCATTTTTCTGGGTATCACGGCCACCTTTTTGTATAACTACTTTGCAAACCTTCTGCGGGCCATCGGCAACTCCGTGGTGCCGCTGCTGTTCTTGGCTGTGTCGGCAGTGCTCAATGTGATCCTGGACCTGGTGTGCGTGCTGGTGTGGCACTGGGGCGTGCGGGGGGCCGCGGCAGCCACCACCTTCTCGCAGTTCGTGTCCGGCATCGGCATCGGACTGTACACCCTGAAAAAGTTCCCGCAGCTCTGCCCGAAAAAAGAGGACTGCCGGTGGGACAAACAGAACCTTGCCGCCATCCTGAACCTTTCGGTGATGACCAGCGTGCAGCAGTCCATCATGAATTTCGGCATCCTCATGGTACAGGGGCTGGTCAACAGCTTCGGCACCGTGATCATGGCGGCGTTTGCAGCGGCTGTCAAGATCGACTCTTTTGCCTACATGCCGGTGCAGGACTTCGGCAATGCCTTTTCCACCTATGTGGCGCAGAATTACGGCGCGGGCCAGACCGACCGCATCCGCAAGGGCATCCGCAGTGCAGGGCTGTGCAGTGCGGCGTTCTGCATCGTCATCAGTGTGCTGGTGTGCGCCTTTGCAACGCCACTCATGGACATTTTCATTGACCCGGCGGAAACCGCCATCCTTGCTGCCGGTGTGCACTATCTGCACATTGAGGGCGCGTGCTATCTCGGCATCGGCATTCTGTTCCTGCTCTACGGCTACTACCGGGCCGTCAATCAGCCCCAGATGTCGGTGGTGCTCACGATCGCATCTCTCGGCACCCGTGTGACGCTGGCCTACCTGCTGTCGGCGACCCCGCTGGGCGTCACCGGCATCTGGCTCAGTGTGCCCATCGGCTGGGCACTGGCCGATGCCATCGGCATTGGGTACTACCTCAAAAAGCACCGGGCAAAGTACGCGGTGCAGGCCTGAGACAAACCAAAAGCGGATGCATCCCTTGACGGGAAGCATCCGCTTTTTTATAGAGCATCAAATTTTCAGTGCATCAATGGCCTGCTGCAGGTGCTGGTAAAACTGCCCCAGATGCCAGCCGTCCACAAAACGGTGGTTCACTTCCAGGCACATGCCCAGCGTCTCACGGCCATCTGCCGGGACATATTTGCCCCAGGTGATGCGGGGAAGGTTGTCGTCCTTATCAAAGTCCCGCTCGTTGGTGCAGCCGGTCAGGTCGAACCACGGTGTACAGGAAAAATAGATCAGATCGTCCAACTCTCCGCTCTGGTCCAGAAAGGTCTGCTGGGCTTCGCTTTTGGCACGGGTGGTGCGGCAGAAGCTGTCCAGATCGCCCTCCTTCGGCAGCGTGACGATGTGGAACTGCTGGCTGCCGGGCTTCAGGTCGGTGAAGCTGGGCACGCGCTCGTCCAGCAGCCAGACCTCCCCGCTGCGGATGGTATAGCGGAAGTTCTCCACGGCGTTGACCGCATCGGTCACCAGATACCCCAGCGCATAGTAAAAGGAAACGCCATGGGCCCTTGCGTAAGCATGGAGATTGGTCACATCCACTCGGAAGGTGACACTGTAAAACGGCTGGGACACCGCCGAGAAAAACCGGAACAGCTCCGCCCGCGGCCAGACGGCAAGGTCAATTTTCTGCATGAGAGGTCACTCCATATCGTACAGCTTCATGGTTTCCGGGCCGCGGTATTCGTGCTTTTCGTAATAGCCGATCAGGGTGCCGTCGGCGTCCCGCAGGGCGACCATGTAGACGTCCTTGTTCTGTTTGACGTTGTGGTAGGTGTAAACAAGGTTGTGATTTTTGTCGGCGGCAAACCAGTCGATGACCCGCTGGATGGTCTGGCGGGACTGCGGATTGTGGCAGGTCAGTACGCTTTTGCCCAGCAGGGCAGCACCGCCATGCTTTGCATAGCTGGCAATGGCGGCGGGGTTCATATAGAGGATGGTGTGTTCCAGGTCGCAGATCACGACCGCTGCACGGTCCTGATCCACGAGACTTTTGAAATAGGCATTCAGCTCCATGATTCATTCTCCTTTGGCAGGGTCCGGTTTGGTTTTGTCCAGTGCGTCAAACTGCTTTACGATCTGCGGGTCCTTCAGTTTGATGACCTTGCCGGAAAGATCGTGCAGGGTGTTTTCCTCCGGAATTTCCCGGAAGGTGATGCGCACGGCGCACAGGGCCTGCGTTTTTGTGCCGGTGCGCTCGTTCATTTTGCGGTTGCCGTATTTGATGTCGCCCAGCACGGGTTTGCCCAGATAGGCCAGATGGGCACGGATCTGGTGGGTGCGGCCGGTGACCAGACCGATCTTGCACAGCGCAAAGGGCCCGGCCGTGCGCAGCACATCCACATCCGTGATGATCTGTTTGCGGTGTTCGTCCTGCGCCTGATGGGCGTGGATGCTCACCTTGTTGTTCTTTTCGTCGTGCTCCCACCATGCGGTGAAACGCCCGCTCTGGGGGATGCCCACCGTGATGGTATAGTACTCCTTCTTGAGCAGGTCGGTGCGGATGATCTCGTTCATGTCCCGCAGGGCGGCGTAGCTCTTGGCGGCAATCACCAACCCCTCGGTGCCGCGGTCCAGTCGGTTGCAGATGCCGGGCTTGAAGCGGTTTTCGCCGTGGGGGTCGTATTCACCTTTTTCGGCCAGATACTGGGTAAAGGCATCCACAAGGTTCGCGTCACCAGTGCGGTCGCTGTGGCACAGCAGGTGGGTGGGCTTGTACAGCACGGCAATGTTGTCGTCCTCATAGATCACGGTGACTTTGGGCTGCTTCGGCTGTTTTTTGGGCGCAGCCTTTGGCTCGGGTTTTGCGCCCTCCGGCGGGAAAAACTCATCGTTGATGTACAGCTCGATCAGGTCCCCGGCCTGCAGACGGTACTCCGGCGCGGCCTTTTTGCCGTTCACCTTCACCCGCTTGTTGCGGAAACTCTTGTACAAAAGGCTGGTGGGAAAATCGCGGGTCACGCTCTGCACAAAGCGCGACAGGCGCACGCCGTCGTCGTTGGCGGTGGCGGTATATTGTTTCATGCAATACTCCTTGCTTCTCAGAAAAAATAACTGATACTATACTAATACACAAAACCAGCCAAGTCAACGCATCCCGCCCTGAATATTTTGCCCGGGGGCTTGAGTTCCGTGCCGGAAATGGGTACTATAAAGAAAGAACGCTGAAAAGGAGAACCGCCATGGCAGAATACAAACGGCATCAGGGGCACCGCCAGCGCATGCGGGAGCGGGTGCAGAACTACGGGCTGGACAGTCTGGCCGACCATGAAGTGCTGGAATATATCCTGTATACGACCAATGCTCAGAGGGATACCAACGAGATCGCGTACAACCTGCTGGAGCGGTTCGGGGACTTTGCCTCTGTGCTGGAGGCCAGCGAGGAAGAACTGTGCACCGTGGAGGGCATCGGCCCCACCTCGGCAAGACTGCTGCACATGCTGCCGCAGGTCAGCCGGTATTACGGGCGCTGCCGCACCGACGGAAAGCGCTGCTTCAACACCACGGAACAGCTGGGCAGCTACCTGATGGCCAAGTTTGCCTGGTCCGATTACGAGCGCGCCATGCTGGTCTCGCTGAGCACCCGCCGCCACATCAAAGCAGCGGTCTGGCTGCGGGAGGGCACCTCCGACCGGGTGAGCCTGGACGTGAAGGATGTGGTGGCCACTGCCATCAAGGGCGGCACCGACGCGGTAGTGCTCTGTCACAATCACCCCAACGGAGTGGCTCTGCCCTCCATGGAGGATATGGAGGCCACTGGCAGCATTGCCCGGGCGCTGGGGCTGGTGAACATCCATCTGCTGGACCACTTTATCCTGACCGACACGGAGTGCTTTTCCATGCGGGATGCCGGGCGGCTGCCCATCTACGACTTCAAGACCGGCACACTTTTCTGGCCCTGAGTGCAGAATACCTGTTTACATTATAAAACTTCTGTGCTATAATCACATTGAAAGATACAACCAATTGTGGTTCTTCGCCCGGCGGAGAGCCGGAGAGGAGAGCTGCAGTGGCAGACGAAAAATTTGAACTGGTGTCCTCGTATCAGCCCACCGGCGACCAGCCCCAGGCCATTGAAACGCTGGTGGAGGGGGTGCAGCGGGGTGACCGCTGCCAGACCCTGCTGGGCGTTACCGGCAGCGGCAAGACTTTTACCATGGCCAACGTCATCGCCCGGTGCAACCGGCCCACGCTGGTGCTGGCCCACAACAAAACGCTGGCAGCCCAGCTGTGCACCGAGTTCCGCTCGTTTTTCCCCAACAATGCGGTGGAGTATTTTGTCAGCTACTACGACTACTACCAGCCGGAAGCCTACATCCCCAGCACCGATACCTATATTGAAAAGGACAGCGCCATCAACGACGAGATCGACCGTCTGCGCCACTCGGCTACGGCGGCGCTTTCGGAACGGCGGGATGTGATCATCGTGGCGTCGGTGTCCTGCATCTACTCCCTGGGCGACCCCATTGACTACCGCAGCATGGTCATCAGTCTGCGGCCCGGCATGCAGATGGAGCGGGATGAGCTGTGCAAAAAGCTGGTGACTCTGCAATATGAGCGGAATGACGTGAATTTTGTCCGAAACAAGTTCCGCGTCCACGGAGATACGGTGGACATTTATCTGGCCTATATGAGCGAGCTGGCCATCCGGGTGGAGTTCTTCGGGGACGAGATCGACCGCATCACCGAGTTCAACCCCCTCACCGGCACCAAGCAGAACGTGGTCAAGCATGTGGCCATCTTCCCGGCCAGCCACTACATTGTCAGCGCTGAGAAAAAGGCCGCCGCGCTGGAAAAGATCCGCGCCGAGTGCGACGCGCAGGTGAAGCAGTTCACCGCCGAGGGCAAGCTCATCGAGGCCCAGCGCATTGCCCAGCGCACCAATTACGACATTGAGATGCTCAACGAGGTGGGCATGTGCAAGGGCATCGAAAACTACTCGGCGGTGCTGTCGGGCCGTGCGCCGGGCAGCATGCCCACGACCCTGCTGGATTATTTCCCGGAGGATTTTCTGCTTTTTGTGGACGAAAGCCATGTCACCCTGCCGCAGGTGCGCGCCATGTACGGCGGCGACTACGCCCGCAAGAAAACGCTGGTGGAGTACGGGTTCCGTCTGCCGTCGGCCTTTGATAACCGCCCCCTCAAATTTGAGGAAGTGGAGTCCAAGCTCAACCAGATGATCTTTGTTTCGGCTACGCCCGGAGAATATGAGCGCCAGAACAGCACCCAGGTGGCCCAGCAGGTCATCCGTCCCACCGGATTGCTGGACCCGGTCATCTCAGTGCGCCCGGTGGAAGGGCAGGTGGTGGACCTTCTGGGCGAGATCAACACCCGCATTGCCCGGCAGGAGCGGGTGCTGGTGACCACCCTGACCAAGAAAATGGCCGAGGACCTCACCGACTACCTCACCGAACAGGGCATCAAGGTCAAGTATATGCACCACGAGGTGGACACCTTCGAGCGCATGGAGATCATCAAGGACCTGCGCTTGGGCAGCATCGACGTGGTGGTGGGTATCAACCTGCTCCGCGAGGGTCTGGACCTGCCGGAGGTGAGCCTGGTGGCCATTCTGGATGCCGACAAGGAAGGTTTTCTGCGCAGCGAGACCAGTCTCATCCAGACCATCGGCCGTGCTGCCCGAAACGCAGAAGGCATGGTCATCATGTACGCCGATGTGGTCACCGACAGCATGGACCGTGCCATCACTGAGACGGAGCGCCGCCGCGCCATCCAGATGGCCTACAATCAGGAACATGGCATCGTGCCCAGGACCATCGTCAAGGCCATTGCAGACAGCATCGAGATCAGCGACAAGGCCGAGAACGCCAAACGCAACACCCGCCGCATGGGGAAGATGGAGCGGGAAGCCGCCATTGAGCGTCTGACCCGCGAGATGAAGGAAGCCGCCAAGCTGCTGGAGTTCGAGCACGCGGCCTTCCTGCGCGACCAGATCGACCGCCTGCGCCGGGGCGAGAACCCCACCGTGGACTCGGCCGCCGAGACCGAGCGCAAACAGAACCATGCACAGACACAGAGAAGAGGGAGAAAGTACCTTGGCAAACGATAAGATCGTCATCAAAGGCGCACGGGAGCACAACCTGAAAAATGTCAATTTGACCCTCCCGCGCGAAAAACTCATCGTCATGACCGGTTTGTCCGGTTCGGGCAAGTCGAGCCTTGCCTTCGATACCATTTATGCCGACGGCCAGCGCCGCTACGTCGAGAGCCTGTCCAGCTACGCCCGGATGTTCCTGGGCCGGATGGACAAGCCCGATGTAGACGAGATCACCGGCCTGTCGCCGGCCATTTCCATCGACCAGAAGACCACGAGCCACAACCCGCGTTCCACCGTGGGCACTGTGACCGAGATCTACGATTATCTGCGCCTTTTATATGCCCGCGTGGGTGTGCCTCACTGCCCGGTCTGCGGCCGGGTCATCAGCCAGCAGACCGTGGATGAAATGGTGGATGCTGTCCTGAAACTGGACGAAGGCACGAAGTTTCAGGTGCTGGCTCCGGTCGTCCGCCAGCGCAAGGGCACCCAGCAGAAGGAGCTGGACGCAGCCCGCCGGGGCGGCTACTCCCGTGTCCGCATCGACGGGGATCTCTATGATCTCGACGAGGAGATCACGCTGGAAAAGAACATCAAGCACACGGTGGAGATCGTCGTGGACCGCCTCGCCATGCGCAAGGGCATCCGGGGCCGCCTGGCTGACTCGCTGGAAACGGCTCTGGCCCTGACCGGCGGCATCGCAGAGGTGGATGTCATCGGCGGCGAGTGCATGACCTTCAGCCAGAACTTTGCCTGCCCGGAACACGGCATCTCCATCAGCGACCTGTCGCCCCGGCTGTTCTCCTTCAACAACCCGCTGGGTGCCTGCGAAAAGTGCACCGGCCTGGGCACGTTCATGCGGGTGGACGAGGAGCGCATCCTGCCCAACCGGAGCCTGTCCATCCGGCAGGGAGCCATCAAGGCCAGCGGCTGGTATTACGCCGAAGGTTCCGTCAGCGAGATGTACTATCTTGGCCTTGGCAAAAAGTACGGTTTCACGCTGGATACGCCCATCAATGAGATGAGCACGGAGGCCGTCAACGCCCTTTTGTACGGCACCAACGGCGAAAAGATCGAGATGCACCGCACCAACGAGTTCGGCAGCGGCGTCTACTACAACACCTTTGAGGGCATCGTCGAAAATCTGGAGCGCCGCTTCCGCGAGACGAACAGCGAGTGGATGAAGGAGGAGATCGGCAGCTTCATGTCGGGCGTCGAGTGTCCCGACTGCCATGGCAAGCGCCTGAAACCGGTGGTGCTGGCTGTGACCATCGGCGGCAAAAACATCAGCGATTTCTGCGAAATGTCGATTCGGGACGAGCTGAAATTCATCGCCGACAATGAGCCGAACCTGACCGAAAAGCAGAAGCAGATCGGCGGCCAGATCATGAAGGAGATCAAGAACCGCCTGCAGTTTTTGCAGAGCGTGGGCCTCGATTACCTCACACTGGCCCGGTCGGCAGGCACCCTGTCCGGCGGCGAGAGCCAGCGCATCCGCCTGACCACCCAAATCGGAAGCGCTCTGTCGGGTGTGTTGTACGTGCTGGATGAGCCGTCCATCGGCCTGCACCAGCGTGACAACGATAAACTCATCGCAACGCTGAAAAATCTCCGTGACCTCGGCAATACGGTCATCGTGGTCGAGCACGACGAGGATACCATGCGCAGCGCCGATTATATCGTGGACGTCGGCCCGGGCGCGGGCGTCCACGGCGGCGAGATCGTGGCCGCAGGCTCCGTCAAGGACATCTGCAAGGCCAAGCGCAGCATCACCGGCGACTATCTGTCGGGCCGCAAGCGCATCGAGGTGCCGCAGACCCGCCGCCCTGGCAACGGCAATTTCCTCACGGTGAAGGGTGCGCGCGAAAACAATCTGCGCAACATCGACGTAAAATTTCCGCTGGGCGAGTTCGTCTGCGTGACGGGCATCTCCGGCTCGGGCAAGTCGAGCCTCATCAACGAGATTTTGTATAAGACCCTCGCCTGTGAGCTGAACGGCGCCCGCTCCCGCGCTGGCAAGTGCGATGGGGTAGAGGGCCTCGAGTTCGTGGATAAGGTCATCGGCATCGACCAGCAGCCCATCGGCCGCACGCCCCGCTCCAACCCCGCCACCTATACCGGCGTGTTCAACGACATCCGCACCGTCTTCTCCCAGACGCAGGACGCCAAAATGCGGGGCTACGGCCCGGGACGGTTCAGCTTCAACGTCCGGGGCGGCCGCTGCGAGGCCTGCGAGGGCAACGGCATCCTCCAAATCGAGATGCACTTCCTGCCGGACGTCTACGTTCCCTGCGAGGTCTGCAAGGGCGCACGCTACAACCGCGAAACGCTGGAAGTCAAGTATAAGGAAAAGACCATCTCTGACGTGCTGAATATGACCGTGGAAGAGGCGGTCGTCTTCTTCGCCAACCAGCCGAAAATCGCCCGCAAGCTGCAGACGCTGTTGGACGTGGGCCTGGGGTATGTCACGCTGGGGCAGAGCGCCACGACCCTTTCGGGCGGCGAGGCGCAGCGTGTCAAGCTGGCCAACGAGCTGGCCCGCCGCAGCACGGGTAAGACCGTGTATATTCTCGACGAGCCGACTACCGGCCTCCACATGGCTGATGTCCACCGCCTCATCGAGGTGCTGCAGAAGCTGGTGGATGCAGGCAACACCGTCATCGTCATCGAACACAACCTCGACCTCATCAAGTGCGCCGACTACATCATCGACCTCGGCCCCGAGGGCGGCAGTGCCGGCGGCATCATCGTCGCCGAGGGTACGCCGGAGCAGGTGGTCGAGGTGCCGGGCAGCTTTACCGGCCAATACCTCAAGCCCTTGCTGGAAAAGGACGCGAAACTCCGCGCAGAGGGCAAATAAAGCAGTATAAAACAGAGCCGCAGTCTCCCAAAAGACTGCGGCTCTGTTGTTTGCAAAAGTTCCAGATATAACAAAAAGCTCTTCAGTCTCTCGACTGAAGAGCTCTGGTCCAGCAAGACTGGACAAATCCGAACTTTTTTCCTCCGCCGAATCGGCGGTCAAAGTGTCCTCAAAACGGACGGTTTGGGTGCCATCCTTGTAGTTGAACGTAATCAACATCCGGTCATCGTACAGGAAAATGGCATTCACAAAAATTTCAATCAATGCTTTACGCTGTTTTTTCTGCGAAATATCGAATTTTCTAAATTTCAGCAACCAGAACCGAATGAAATCCTCATTGAAGCTGGGCTTCTTCAATTTTTCATCTGCAATTTTTGCAGTCAGCTCATCCTTCTGAATTTCCAGCGCTTCCAGACGTTCTTTCGTTGTCCGGGTGTACAAGCCATCCTCAATGGCTTTCATCAGGTTGTCCAGCTTCTTGTCTACTTCCCGGAGCTGCTTTTCCAGCAGCGGGATCGTGGTATTCTCCTGATTCTGTACATCCATGACCAGTTGAACGATCTTGTCGATCACCGCATCGTCCTGAATCAGCTTCATGGTTTCCCGGACGACCAGTTCTTCCAGCCAGTCCTTCTGCACGGTCTTTTTGTTGCAGCCCTTGCGCCGCTTGACGTTGGCGCATTTATAATAATAGTAGGTGCGTCCGGTGGCACTGGTTCCGCTTTCGCCGAACATCAGCGCACCGCATTTGCCGCAGAACAGCTTGGTGGTCAGCAGATATTCCTCGTCTGCCTTGCCACAGG
>OGLJ01001255.1_pt1 | contig 22012 bp, 17 predicted proteins | sample 1572801 | NCBI WGS metagenome assembly OGLJ01 (sample SAMEA2581877, study PRJEB24529) | metagenome | biome: Human gut stool | place: China | collected 2011
GGGCGAACTCGGTCACATCGAACAGGTCGTTGGTGATGCGGCCCATGATGGTGCCGACCTTGGTGTTGTTGTAATAGGTGTGGTCGAGCAGCAGCAGGTGGTCGAAGGCGTCGCGGCGCATGTCGGTCTCGATGTGGACGCCCATGATGTGGCCGATGCTGGACATGAAATACTGCGCCGCTCCATCAATGATGCGGAGCACGAAGTAGATGCCCGCCAGCTTGAGCACGATGCCGGCCGTCAGGGTGATGCCCACCCCCATGGCCGAGTTGGTGATGGCGCTCATGATCTTGGGCAGGATGATGTCGCACAGGGTGGTCAGCGCTGCGCAGAACAGGTCAAAAAAGAGGACGCCCTTGTACTTGGCCAGATACGGCAGAAAGCGCCGGATGAGGGCGCGGCTGCTGGTGTGGTGTGCGGCGGGGTCCTGGGTGGATTGGATCTGTGTTTTTGGCATGGTTTCTCCTATTTTTGACCCTCTCCGGCAGCGCGCCAGCGCGGACAGAGAGGGTCGTAATGTTACTTTTTACGATAATCCCGCTCGCCGTAAATGGCGGTGCCGATGCGGACAAGGGTGGCACCCTCGCGGATGGCGTTCTCGTAGTCGCCGCTCATGCCCATGGAGAGGGTCTCCATCTTCACGTTGGCATAGCCGCGCTCTCCGGCCTGCACGAACAGCTTGTGCACCGCCGCTAAATAAGCGCGGTTCCGGGCGTCGTCATCGTTGACGGGCGGGATGGCCATCAGGCCGCAGACCCGGATGTGCTCCTGTGCGGCGGCAGTGTCCAGCAGGGGCCAGAGCTGCTCCGGCGAAACGCCGGACTTTGACGCCTCGCCGCCGATGTTCACTTCCAGCAGCACGTTCTGGACAAGGCCCGCCTTGGCGGCTTCCTTCTCGATGGCGGCAAGCAGATGCTCACTGTCCACGCTCTGGATGAGACTGGCGCGGCCCAGCACTTTTTTGATCTTATTGGTCTGCAAATGGCCGATAAAGTGGCTCGGCTTGCCGCAGTAGGCCCCGGCGTCAAAGTTTGCACAAAGCTCCTGCACATGGTTTTCGCCAAACACGTCAATGGGCAGGGCAGCACTGGCCGCCACGGTTTCCGCTGTGCGGGTCTTGCAGGCAGCGCAGAGCTGCACCTCGGCGGGGTCGCGCCCGGCCTCGCGGGCCGCAGCGGCCATGGTCTCCCGGATGGCGGCAACGGCCTCCCGCATCTCTTCCAGCGTTTTTTCAGCCATACAACTCAGTCCTCCTCCGTATATCTGGCGCGCTCGCCGCCGATGAGCTTCGGGCGGGTGCGGGCGCAGAGAATGTTCGCTTCGCCGATCCGGGAAAGGTTCAGCCGCACCGGCACAGCCACCCGGCGCAGGTGCATCCCGATGAGGGTGCCGCCGATGTCGATGCCCGCATGGGCGCGGATCTCCTCCACTGCGATGGGGTCCTGGAACTGCTTCCAGCAGGTGGTGGCCCAGCTGCCGCCCGCGTGGGGGCGGGGCACGACGCAGACTTCCTCCCAGCCGTATTTTTCGGCGGCTTCCCGCTCGATGATGAGGGCGCGGTTCAGGTGCTCGCAGCACTGCGCGGCCAGCCAGATGCCGTTTTCGGCCAGCACCGGCGCGATGCCGGCATAGACGGCCTGTGCGGCTTCCAGGCTGCTGTCCTTGCCGATGTGCCCGCCGACGATCTCGCTGGACGAGCAGCCCACGACAAAGACATCACCTTTGCGCAGCCCGGCCTGCGCCAGAAGTTCGGTCACGGCCTGCCGTGCCTCGGTTTCGATCTGCTGTTTGAATGCTTCCGTCATATGGATTCACCTCATATCTACCCTTGCGCGCAGGGCCCGCCGCCTTTTGGCATGGTGGGCCTGCGCGTTTTGTAAAAGACCGGCCCGGCCCGCAAAGCGGGACGGAGAGGGTTTACACCCTGACCCAGTGCAGTTTTGTTTCCCCGGAAATGGCCAGATAGACCCGGCTGCCCACCGGGCAGAGCGCCGTGGTGCTGCCGGAGCTGCTGCCGGGGATCGTCCGCTGCCAGCTGCCGCTGGCGGGTGCGACCGCTTCGGCGCGGATGTCGCTGGCCGAGAGGGAGAACAGCCCCTCCTGCATTGTCTGGCTCAGCCGCAGGGCCATGCCCCGCAGCAGAGTGCGCCCGGCGTGGTCTTCCAGCCAGCCGGACCGGGCCCAGCGGTAGCTGATGTAGAGCGTGCCGTCCGCGTCCAGCGCCAGGGCACCGGGGTAGCCGGGCAGACCGTACAGATGGGTCGAGCAGCCTTTGCCCCCAGCCGTTAGGTCGCGGGCGGCGGTGTCCACCGCCCAGACGCAGCGGCTCCCCAGGTCGGAGACATAGAGCGTCTCCGCTGCCTCATCCAGCGCAAGGCCGGAGGCCCCGACGATGCCGGTCAGGACGGTCTCCACCGTGCGGGCGGCGGGGTCGTAGACGTAGACGCTTCCGGTGCCGGTGTGGGCAGTCAGTTCGGTGCGCAGGGCGCTCTCCACGCCGTGCCGGGCGCGGGCGGCGGCAAGGTCGGTGAAGTAGACCACGCCGTCCGATGCGGCAGCCACTGCCGTGGGGCAGGAGAGAGCGCGGCCGTCGATCTGGCTCACGATGAGCTCCACCGTCACGCCCCACTGGTCGCTGTTCACCCGGTAGAGCCGCCCGCCCTCCGGTTCCAGCGTCGTCATCCAGATGGTGCCGTCCGGTGCAAAGGCGAAATCGGTGATCTCGCCTGCCGTCGTCAGCACTTCGGTCCGGCCGGTGCCGTCCGGCTGCATCCGCAGCAGGCAGCCGTTCTTGCCGGATTTGGCGGCGGCGTAGAGCCAGCCGTTGTTCTCCCGCAGGGCGGAGATCTCCGTGTAAGGGGCCAGTTCCAGAACGCCGCCTTCGGCGGCGTTCTGCGCCCCGGTCTCCTGCCGGACGTCCGGGGCGGTGTAGGGCGTGGCTGCAGCCTCGATGGGCCGCAGCACCAGCCCCCAGATGAGGGCCACCGCAGCGCAGAGCACAAAGACGATGCTCAGCTTCTGGAACCGCTGCAGCACCTCTTCCCGCTCGGCAGCGCGCTGGGCCTCCTGCGCTGCCCGGCGGCGGGCCGCTGCGGCGCTGGTCTTCTGGGCGCGGCGCATCCAGCGGTCCACCCAGAGCGCCGCACTGGGGCCGATGGTCAGCGATGCGATGAGCAGGATGAGCAGCAATTCAACAAGTCCGATCCGCATGGAGGACTCCCTTCCTCTGGTCAAAAACAGATGGGTATTCGTATCGTTTCAGTATAGCACAACTGTGCCGGAAAGTGCAAGCGCGCCCCGGCGGGGCAAACAAAAAGCAAGCGGCCTGGAACAGAGCCGCTTGCGGGAGGGTTCAGGTGCGCCATTTTTTCCGCCGCGCACCCAGAGCGCGGCGGAGCGGACGGTAGTACCGGTAATAGAACTTTGCGCCGAGGAGCGGCTCCATCACCTCTTCGTCGAACCGCATGGCCCGACTCTTCTCCTTCCAGCTGGAATGGTAATGGTGGATGGAGTAGGTATTGGGGGTGATGTCGCAGGTGGAACCGGCATAGGCCACCGGGCAGAAATACTCCACCGGAAAGACTTCCATCTCTGGGGTGGACTGGCGGGTGCCGTCGGCCCGGATGCCGAACCGGGCAAAGATGGGAAGATTTCGTTTCGGGCAGGGGGTCAGGTCGCAGCTGCCGTCCGGCAGCAGGAAGGGCAGGCTGTCGTAATCATCCAGCAGGGCTTTTACCACCGGGCTGCGGGCCTCGGCCCCGAAGCCAAGGCCGGTGGCGACCTCGTTGTTGTGCTGGAAGCCGAAGAAGGCCGGATACGCCAGCAGGTCGTCCAGCGGGCGGAGCAGCTCGACGTCGGTGTCCATGTAGATGCCGCCCTGTTCGTACAGGATCTTCAGGCGGGCATAGTCGGCCACAAAGGCCCAGCGGCGGGCATCGTAGGCCTGCCGGGTGTAAAGTGACTGGGAAACGTCGAAGTTCTGCTCGTTCCACTCGATGATCTCATAGTCCGGGCAGTATTTTTTCCAGCTGCGGATGCAGTTCTGGATGTTTTTGGGTTTGGGCGCGCCGCCAAACCAGCAGTAGTGGAGAACTTTCGGGATGCTCATAAACAAAACCTCCGGCTCAGGATCGGATGCTGCTGCGCAGAGCGCGGAGCTTGCGCAGCAGGTCGTGGTCAAACAGGAAGGCAGCGCCCGCGAAAGCAGCGCCGATCCAGATCATATGCAGCAGGGCCACGCCGATGACGCCCGGCAGGCTGAGTTCCGGGCGGCTCTGGATGCCCACGATGCGCAGGATGAGGGCCATCAGGCCCAGATCACAGACCCATTTCAGGGCGGGGCGGGCCATGCGCTGGTGCAGGATGTTCCGGTAGGTGTAGCGGAAGATGAGCACCGTGCGGCAGAGCAGCGCGGCCAGAGTGCCGAACAGGCAGCCGTAGATGCCGAAGAACTGGATGCCAAAGAGGGTGATGGTCAGATTGATGGCCATTTCGACCAGCGCATGCCAGCGGGTCTGCTGGAACGCGCCTTCAAACTGAACGGCCTGGTGGTAGATGCTTTTGCCGCTCTCCAGTACGGCCTTGAGGGCGAAGAGCAGCAGCAGGAAGGCGTCGATGTAGTTGGTGTCCTGAATGCCGCTGGTGTAGATGCGGATGACCGGCAGCAGAAAAGCCGCCGTCATGGTGTAGCAGAACGCGACAAAGGCCAGATACAGCGTCTCGCACAGGTCGAACAGGCCAAGGAACCGCTCCCGGTCGGTGTGGAAGATCTGGCCCATCCGGAACGAGATGCTGTTGAGGAACAGGTTCATCACGAAGATGATCTGGACGAAGAACATGTTGTAGATGCTGTAGACGCTGACGAGCTGGAAATTGCAGAAGTAGGACAGCAGCACCATGTCCGTGTTGTTGAAGATAACGCCGGACAGCTGGTGCATCAGCACCGAGTTCTTCTGGGCGACGGCGGAGTAATCCGGTTTGGCGTGGTGGTCGATCCAGGGGTAGTTCTTGTGGGTGTACCACAGGATGACCGGGATGGGCAGCATGGAGCACAGGCAGTACAGCAGCTGCATGGCCAGAAGGTTCTGGGTGAGCATCAGCACCAGCACCTTGCCGATGCCGGAGATCAGGTTGGTGGCAGTTTCCAGGTTGCTGAGCACATAGCGGCGGCCGTCCACATCCATCAGCAGGCGGTACTTGGCCTGCACAAAAAAGCTGGTGACGGAGGGCAGGCCGTACAGGATGGTGTACAGTAAAACGACGCCGCGCGGCAGGGTGAAGTGCACCACCATGGGGTACACGATGCCGATGGCCACCACGATGAGGGCATACAGTGTGCCGGTGCGGCGGTAATAGTGGTCGGTGGCGGCCAGGATCTCGCTCACAGTCTGGTGTTCTTCCATCGCCACCGGGCGGTAGAGCGCCTGGATGGTGGCCAGACCGACCCCGGCTTCGAGCAGGTAGAGGTAGGCGAACAGCTGCTTGATGGTGTTCAGCTCGCCGTTGACGCCGGAACCGTAATAGGTCAGATAGAGCCGGGGCATGAGAAAGCCCAGCAGGATGGTCACAAACTGGCAGAACAGGCCGGTGAGCATGTTCCGTTCCACGCGGGAAAGGTTCTTGAATTTCATAGAAACTCCAACGCCTCCGGGAAGGCATACATTTTTCATTCTGTTTTTTACTATAAAGGGTGCGGCCCGCCTTGTCAAGAAATCCGGACGAAAAAACGAACGATCTGCGCGTTTTCACGGCAGGGACGGAAATTCGGTTGGATTGCACCGGCCAGCCGTGGTATACTGAATGTGTTCGGGTTTTCCAAAGCATTCACCCAAACTTCACAGAAATTTCCAAACTTCGCGGTATGATAACCTCAGAATACCAGACACTTTTGAGTGAGGAGGGAGCCATAGATGGCAAAAATTCTGATCGTTGATGATGAACCCCGCATCCGGGAACTGATCCGGGAGCATCTGCAATATGCGGGCTATGTCTGCGAGGAGGCAGGCGACGGCTCGGCGGCGCTTTCGCTGCTGAGCGGCGGCGGATACGATCTGGTGATCCTGGATGTGATGATGCCGTTCATGGACGGCATGACCTGCCTGCGGGAGATGCGCACCCGCCACATCAACACGCCAGTCATCATCCTGACCGCACGCGGCGAGGAATACGATAAACTGGCGGGCCTGGAAGGCGGCGCGGACGACTATGTGGTCAAGCCCTTCTCCCCGCGCGAGCTGGTGGCTCGCGTCCGGGCCGTGCTCAACCGCACCATGCCCCGGAGCGAGGCTTCCGACGGCACCATGACCTTCGGCGACCTGACCATCGACACGGCCAGCCACACCGTCCGCGTGGCGGGCGAAGAAGTGAGCCTGACGCCCAAGGAGTTCGACCTGCTGGTCTTCCTGGCATCGAACAAGGGCATCGCCCTCAGCCGCGAAAAGATCTTGCAGAAGGTGTGGAACTACGATTACTTCGGCGAGGACCGCACCGTGGACACCCACGTCAAGATGCTGCGCGGCCACCTGGGCAAGTGCCGGGGCTACATCGCCACGGTCTGGGGCATCGGCTACAAGTTCGACCCCGATGCGGCACGATAAAACGGAGGAGCGCAGTTGATGCGGCAACTGGGAAAAAAGCGGCGTTCCATCGGTATCCGAGGGCAGATGATGTGGTTCTTGTGCCTGATCTGTCTGCTGCTGCTGGGGTTGTTCTGGTTCCTGAGCACCCAGCTGCTGGAGCCGCTGTACACCAAACACATCCAGAAGCAGCTGACGGCAGAGGCCGAGATGATCGTGGCCGAGATGGATGACGCCATCGCAAAGGGGGAGATCCTCTCGTACTGGGCGTTCGGCGGCATCAAGGTGACGAACGACGACTTCTTCAGCCAGCTGGGCAGCGACATCTATTCCAACGGGGAACTGAGCAGCTTTTGCGTGGATATTTCGGACGCAACGCTCCGCACCATCAAAAAATACGAGAACCTCTCCTATTGCAGCCTGCACCAGAAGTCGTTCCCCGATACGCTGGATGACGACATCGCTTATTCCACCGCCCGGCAGGTGCGGCAGTACTGCCGCGAGAACGGGGCCTTCGCCCGTGTGCTCCCGGCGGCCAAGCCGTCGGCCTACAATCAGCTGGTCGTGGGCCGGATGACCGCCGATGGGGCCTATACGGTGCTGGTGAGCACCACCCTGATGCACGTGTCCGAGGCGGGCGAGGTGATGAGCACAGTGCTGCCGCTGGCGGCGGCGCTCATCTTCGCCTTTTCAATGAGCGCGGCGTGGATGTTCAGCGAGTGGTTCACAAAGCCGCTGCGTCAGCTCTCCGGTGCGGCGCGGCAGGTGGCCCAGGGCGATTATGCCGTCCATGTGGAAACGGGCCGGAACGATGAGCTTGGCGACCTGGCCGAGGATTTCAACCACATGGCGAAGGAAGTCCAGCGGGCCTCTCAGATGCAGCGGGACCTGCTGGCCAATGTCTCCCACGACCTGCGCACCCCGCTCACCCTCATCAAGGGCTACGCCGAGACCGTGCGCGACATCACCGGCGACGACAAGGCCCACCGCGACGAGCAGATGAACATTATTGTGGACGAGGCCGACCGCCTGACGGCTCTGGTCTCCAGCGTCATGGAACTGAGCAAGGTGACGAGCGGCGCGGAAAAATGCGAGAAAGTCCATTTCGATATGGGCCAGCTCTGCGACGAGGTCAGCGAACGGTACGACGCCGTCTGTGCCCAGAACGGCTGGCAGCTGAAACTGGAGCTGCCGGACGAGGAACTGCCCGTCTACGCCGACCCCAACATGATGCAGCGGGCACTGCACAACCTGCTGGGCAACGCGATGCACCACATGGGAGCGGACGGCATCTTCGTGCTGCGGGCCGCACCATCTGCCGAGGGCGTCCGGGTCGAGGTCGAGGACCACGGCCCCGGCATCGCTGCGGAGGACCTGCCCTATATCTTTGACCGCTACTACCGCTCCCGCTCCGATGCGGGCAAGCAGGGCACGGGCCTGGGCCTGTCCATCACAAAAGCCATTTTCCAGCAGCACGGCTTCCGCTTCGGTGTGCAGAGCACCGTGGGCAAAGGAACGACGTTCTGGTTCATCATGACTTCAGAGTAACAAAAAATCCTACGCAAAAGCGCAGGATTTTTTGTTACGAGTCGGCAGAACGGTAGATGCCCAGGCTGTTGTCCGGGTCGGGCATCTTGACACGGGAGGCGCGGTCGTTGACCTGGACCAGCATCCAGCCCATGAGGGCCAGAACGGCCAGAATGATGAGCCATTTGACGGCGTTGGGGAGCTTTTTCATCGTGACGTTCCTTTTTTCTTAAACTTCCGGGCGGCAGCGCTTCCGGGCGCGGGCCAGCAGCGCGGCCGCATCGGCAGCGGAGGGTTCGTTCACCCAGGCCGGGCGGGGCGCAGCCCCTGCGCCGGAACTGCCCTCCTCCGCAAAGGAGGCAAGGCCGGTGTCGGTGCGGTCGTTCCAGGGCGAGAAGCCGTCGGGGGCAATGTGGGCACCGAGGCGGCAGTCCAGCACGGTGGTCTTGCCGGTGGGGCGCCAGGGCCGGCCCAGATAGACCGTCCCGGCCGGGCAGTCCGAGACGAGATCGCAGTCCCAGAAGACAAAGCCCAGCCCGTCCGCCGGGCCGGACGGTGCCGTGACGAAGCTGCGGGGGATGTGGTTGTTCACGGTGCGCAGAGTGCACTGCTCGAACAGGGCGTCTGCCCCGCCGAAGATGAAGTCGATGTCGCCCGCGATCTCACAGTTCTGGTAATATTGCGCGGAGGCCCGCCGGGGCGCAAAGGTGCGGGGGCCGAGGAACCCGTCCTTCTCCCGCTCCTTTTCGGGCAGCGGGGCGCAGAACAGGGTGTCCTGATTGCCCAGCAGCTTCACCCGGCGGAACACGGCCCGCGCGCTGTCCACATAGGCTGCGATGGCCTGCCCCACCAGACTGCCCGGCCCGGCATCGTTGGCGATGGTCAGGTCCTCCACGGTGAGGCTCTCCCCGCTGAAGAAGGCCGTGTAGCTGCGGAAGGTGTGGGTGGGCCGCCCGTCCGGGTGGGGCAGCTTGCCGCCGTCGGCCCAGACGAGGATGGTCTGGTCGGCACCGGCACCCCGCAGGGTGATGCAGCGTTTTTCGCAGACCAGCTTTTCCCGGTAGACGCCGGGCCCGATGACGATCTCGGCTTCCAGTTCATAAGGCACGGCCAGCACGGCCTCGGACACCGAAGCGTAATCGCCGCTTCCGTCCTGCGCAACGGTAAGATGCAGCATAGAAAGGGACCTCCCACAAAAAAAGATAGTGTTATTATAGTCCCTATTTGTGAATAAATCAACGCCCGCAGGCTTCCAGCCGGAGCACGGCTGCGGTGATGTCGTCGGGTCGGCCGGTCGCCTCGGCGCGGGCGCGGGCCGTTTCCACCAGCGTTTTGGCCAGCACTTCGGGCGGGTCGGCTGCGGCAGCAGAGAGCTCCAGCTGCTTGAGCACCCAGCCGGTGCCGTCCACGAGCAGGCCGTCCGACACCAGCACGGCGTAATCGCCCGCCGCCAGATGCACCACCCGGCTCTGCCCGTTCACCCCGCCCAGGATGCCGATGGGCAGGCTGGCATCCCCCACAGGCCGTGCCCGCCCGCCGTGGACCAGAAAACCCGGTGCGGCCCCGGCCTTGAACAGCCGGGCTGTGCCGGTATAGAGGTCCACGCTGATGAGATCGAGGGTCGCGCCGCTCTCCTCATCGCTCTTGAGGGCCAGTGCCACATTGACCAGCCGTGCGGCCAGCTCGGCGGTGAAGCCTGCCTTGAGCAGACGGGCCGTCAATTCTGCGGCCAGGTTGCCGTCCACAGCGGCCGGGCGTCCGGTGCCCATGCCGTCGCAGAGGATCATCTGCGCGGCGGTGGGGCTGCAGAACTGCTGGACCGCATCGCCGGAGATGCTGCCCCGCGCGGCGCTCCCGGCAGACCCGAAGACGGCCCGCAGAGCGGGCTTTTCGCAGAAGAGCAGGGTCGTCATCCCCTTGCAGGAGAGCACCTGGGGCGGGTCGAAGGTGCGGCGGCAGAGCCGCCCGACCTCCTGTGCCAGTGCGGCCAGCTCCGGGGCAGAGAACCGGGTGCGGGGCAGGGTGACAGCGGCCCGCGTCCGGCCCAGGTCGTCCAGCGTGACGGCGGATTCCAGCGGCGGGGTGCCGAGGCTGGCAAAAAAGTCGGCCACCCGCCCGGATTTATAAGGCTCCGGTGTGCCGGGGCGGCCCAGCTGTTCGCTCAGCACCCCCAGCGCGTCGGCCACGGCGCTGTATTGCTCCGTCAGGGCTGTGCGCATGGCCTCGGCGTGGACGCGGGTCTCCTTCCGGCTGCGGTAGAGCGCGAAGGCTTTGTTCACCGCTGCGCAGAGCGCCGCCGGGTGGATACAGCGTCCCAGCTGGGCCGGAAGGTCGCCGGTCTCCAGATGGCCGTTCCGTTCCAGAATGGGCCGCAGGGCGTTCATGCCGTCCAGCGTCGCGGTGTATTCCTGCTTCCAGCAGCTCTCCCGCCGCCCGCAGTTGAAGCAGAGCGCATCGTGGGCGTTGTCGATGACCCAGCGGAAGGTCTCGCACCGGTGGGGCAGGGCGTCGTAGACCTCGTTGACGGTCTCCGCGAGGGAGGACAGGCTTTCAGCCACCGCTTCCAGCCGGGTGGCCGCCGCCGAAAAACGGGGCCGCTCCTCCGGTGCGTCCGGTTCGTCTGCGGGAACCGGGGCCAGCCAGCCGCCGGGCAGCAGCGCGGCCAGCCCCAGCCCCGCCCCGGCGCTGAAGGCAAAGCCAAAGGCACTGCCGGGCGGCTGGACGCAGAGCACCCCCGTCACACAGCCGCCCGCATAGGCTGCAAACGCTTCCACCCGGCGTCCGGGGGCCAGCAGAGCCGCCGCTGCACTGGCGCAGGAGAGCCCGGCTGCCGCCGGGCCGAGGGAGGCATCTGCCCCGCAGAGGGCCGCACCCAGCACGGCACAGCAGGCAAGGGCGGCTTTCCCCTGGCCCCGGCAGCAGAGGGCGGCTTCCAGTGCCGCGCAGAACACGACGCCAAGGCAGACCGGCCCCAGTGCGACCCCGCCCAGGGCCGCAGCGGCAGCGGCCCCGACGAGCAGCATCCCCGCGCCGGGCGTTTCGGGCGGGAACCGCCGCAGGGCAAAGCCCAGCGCCCCCGCCAGCAGAGCATCTGCCCCGCAGGTGAGCAGCAGGTCTACCCCGCCGCCGGTGGGGCCGAAGGCAAAGCAGACGGCTCCCAGCCCCAGGGCTCCGCAGCTCGCCAGCAGGGCGGGCCGGAACCGACCCGGCCAGAGCCACCGTGCCGCCACAGCGGCCCCGATGGCGCAGAGCAGACAGATGCTGTCCAGCGACAGCGCCCCGAACCCATGGAGCAGCAGCCCCAGCACTGCCCCGGCCGCACAGGCAGCGAAGCAGTCCTCCGCAAAGCCGAGCGTCAGCCCCAGCCCGAAGGGGATGAGTGCCCCATACAGCACCGCCCAGCCGCCGAGCAGCCCGGCCAGAAAAGCCGAACTCTGCCGCAGGGCCGGGCGGACAGCTGCGCGCGGCAGCAGCGCCGCTGCAAAAGGATGGAGGGTATCCTGCCTGAGAAGATCGTGCATAAAAAAATCCCCGCTTTCCGGCGGGGATCGTTTGTGTTGTTCTGTTTCCCGCGCCTTGTGCATATACTGTAGCGCGGCCGTCGGGCGGTTTTTGGGAGGGTGAAGCGAAGCGGCATCCTTTTGCTAAAACCAAGAAAAAAGCCCTGCGGCGTACAAAAACCGCAGAGCTTTTTGGAAATTTTAGAAGATTCAGCCGTTCAGCTTCTCGATGGCGGCTTTCACGCGGGCAAGGGTCGTCTCGCGGCCCATCATGCAGGCGAGGTCGGTGCCGCCGCCGGGGGTGCGCTGCCTGCCGGACAGGGCGATGCCCAGCGGGTAGAGCAGCCAGCCGTTCTTCTTGCCCAGCTCTTCGGCCTTGGCCTTGCAGGCATCAAAGACGGCGTCGCGGTCGGAGAAGTCCAGAGCCGCATCGCTCAGCACGGGTAGCAGTGCTTCCAGCGCTTCCTTTGCGGACTCCGGGGTGGTCTTCTGCTTCTTGTTGGTGTACAGGCTCACGTCGTACTCCGGCATCGCATCGAAGAAGTCCAGCTGCGCGGGGATCTCGCCCAGTACCTCGCAGCGGGGCTGCAGGTTGGCGCAGAGCAGTTTCTTGTCAATGGGGGTGTGGACGGCCTGGTCGATCCAGGGCTCCGCCGCAGCCAGGAATGCGTCCGGGCTCAGGCGGCGGATATACTCTGCGTTGATGGCCCGCAGCTTGAGCGGGTCGAAGATGGCCGGAGACTTGGAGATGCCGTCCGGGCTCCAGACCTTGCGCAGCTCGTCGAGGGAGAAGATCTCCTGCTCGGCGTATTCGCCTCTGGGGCTCCAGCCCAGCAGGCAGATATAGTTCAGGATGGCAGCGCTCAGATAGCCCTTGGCGCGCAGATCCTGATAGCTTGCATCGCCGTTGCGCTTGGACAGCTTGTTCTGGGCGTCCTTCATGACCGGCGGGCAGTGGATATAGGTGGGGATCTCCCAGCCGAATGCCTGATACAGCAGGTTGTATTTGGGGGTGGAAGACAGGTACTCGCTGCCGCGGATGACATGGGTGATGCCCATCAGGTGGTCGTCCACGACGTTGGCGAAGTTGTAGGTGGGCATTCCGTCGGTCTTGATGAGGATCTGGTCGTCCATCTCGCTGTTCTCGACTTCAATGTGGCCGTAGACCACATCGTCGAAGCCAGTGATGCCGGTGCGGGGGATCTTCTGGCGGATGACATAAGGTTCTCCGGCGGCCAGACGCTTCTGGACCTCCTCTTCGGGCAGGTCGCGGCAGCAGCCGTCGTAGTGGGTCATCTCGCCGTTGGCGCGCTGCTCAGCGTGCAGCGCTTCCAGGCGCTCCTCGGTGCAGAAGCAGTAATATGCCTTGCCCTCAGCGACCAGCTGTTCGGCATACTGTTTGAACATCCCCATTCGCTCGCTCTGGACATAGGGACCGACCGGGCCGCCGATGTCCGGGCCTTCGTCCCAGTTCAGCCCGGCCTCGCGCAGGGTGTTGTAAATGACGTCCACCGCGCCTTCCACATAGCGGCCCTGGTCCGTGTCCTCGATGCGGAGGATGAAGGTACCGTCCTCGTGCTTGGCCATCAGGTAGGTGTACAGCGCGGTGCGCAGGTTGCCAACGTGCATATAGCCGGTGGGCGAGGGGGCAAAACGGGTGCGGACTTTATTGCTCAGCATAAAAAACGCTCCTTATCTATATCGGCAAATAATATCGGCAAATAAATTTGTGAATTGCTACCCTTTAGTTTAACTGTTCAGCGCGATTTTGTCAACGAGGAGACGCGAAGAACGGCCGGAAGGGGGCGTTCTCTCCCGAAAACGATCAAAATCGTCGAATCTGCCCAATTTTCGGAGAAAAACTTTGGAGCGAAACGCTGCCGAAACGATTGACAAACGGCGCAGAAAACGGTCAAATAAAAACGACACATTTCAACACATTCGGGCGGAGGTGGAAATGATGAAACAAAAATCGTTCGATGCAGTGCGGCAAAAGAGCAGGGCGCTTGCGGTGCTGCTCTGTCTGGCCGTTCTGCTGCTGACCGGCTGCGGCGGAGGCGGGGCAGCTGCACCGGAACCGCCCGCGTCTGCTCCGGCGGCGGGCAGAACGGACGAGGACACGGCTTCTTCTCCGGCGGCACCCGCGCCTTCGGAACCGGAATCGGTGTCCAGTTCGACGGCCGTGTCTGAGTCGGAAGCTCAATCGCCGCAGGAACCGGAGGTGGAAGACTTTCTCCGCTGTGAGCCGATGGACTACACCAGTGTGTCGGCGGTCTGCTCCGGGCAGGAGGGCACCCTCATCGTGGTCAAAGTCCGCGTGGAAAATACGACGGAACAGGTCGTCCATGCGTTCAACACCAGCGCATCGCTTGGGAACGTGACGGTGGACAACGCAGTGGACGGCATGTCTGCGGACCGGGTCGCTGCGGGCAAGGCCGCAGAACATCTGACGGCGGTGCTCCGGACGACGCAGGAGACCGTGGTGAAAAAGCCGGTCATTGCAGCCCTTGAAAGCGCAGCCGAAGCCCTGCAGCCGGGGCAGAGCGCGGTGGCGTATGGGTATGTATTCCTCCCGGCCAGCGAAGGCAGCTGGACACGGGCGGATTTTCTGTGGAAGGAGCAGGCCATCGGCAGCCTGACGCCGAAGAAGAAGCCGCAGGCTCCTGCGGAGTCGGCTGCGCCGTCGGACAGTGCCGCCGCTTCGGCGCCGTCCGCAAAGCCGGAGCCGCCGGCCAGCTCTGAGCGCCCGGCCGCGTCGGAACGCCCTGCCGTCTCGGAGCCGCCCGCCGCTTCGCAGCCCACGGCATCGCCGGGCAGCCCGGCTGTGTCCGAACCGTCCTCGCAGCCGGAGACGTCAGCTGGGTCCGAACACCCCGCTGCATCCGAGCCACCGGCCTCGCCGCCTGCATCCAGCGCACCATCGGCCCCGGAAACGCCGGCAGCGTCCGGGACGCCTGCTTCGTCAGAAGTGCAGGAGCCGGATACGTCCGCGGCGTTCCCGGAGTTTACTGTGCTGGGGCAGACCCTGACGCCGTCCGGTTTCTGTGTGCACTTCCGGGTGAAGAACCACACAAAGGAGACGCTGGACCTGGAAAATACCGCCGCACAGTTTACGGATGCTGCGGATGGGACGTTCCGGGAAGACCGGCTTTACCAGAACGGCACAAAGAGCCGCTGGATCGGTTCGCTCTGTTATCTGACGAACGGAGCGCAGACGGACGAATATCCATGCTACGTTGTCACGTCGGCCCGGAGCACCGTGCTGAAGCCGGGGGCTTCGGCGGAGATCTGGGTCTACGGGCACCTGTCGGACACGGACAAGGTGTCTCTGGTCGCCGTGTCGCTCTCTGCCTGCTGCGGCGGCAAAACGTGCCCCATCCCGGACGAAGATGCCCTGTTTCTGGTGCCGGGACGGAACGGCTCGAAGCGTGGGACGAGCAGCAAAAAATCTTAAAAAAATCCCAAGAACCGGAACTTTTCGCCTGGAGGTGGACTGCCTTCGGGCGTTTTTGTGCCCATTCCAAAAACATCCGGGAAGTTTTTGTCGAAACGGACCGCAAGCGTTGACGAAGCAGGAACTATTTTGTATACTAATGAAGCACTGGAACAATTTTCCTATCACCGGATTTATGGCCGGGCAGCGTGGCCCGGAAAAATGAGGAAAATACGAGAAGCAGTGCGAATTAGAAAAAGGAGAAGCACAAAATGAAAAGTACAGGAATCGTTCGCGGGATCGATGCGCTGGGGCGGATCGTTCTGCCCAAGGAGCTGCGCACCAGCATGAAGCTGGAAACGGATGCAAAGCTCGAAATCTTCGTTGATGGAGACGCCATCGTCCTCAAAAAGTACCGCCCGAAGGGAAGCTGCGACTTCTGCGGGACCGTCGATGAACGGGCCGTGCAGTTCGCAGGCTACTGCATCTGCTCCGCCTGCCGGAAGAAGATCGGTGCCCTCTGAGCACGGGCCGCAAAAAGGAGAAGACGCTATGAGCCAGATGATCGATTTTACGCTGCCGTCGAGCGCACCGGGGCGGATGCTTCATGCGTTCCGCTGTGTGCCGGAGGGCGAAGTGCGCGCCATCGTACAGCTCTCGCACGGGATGGTGGAGTTCATCGACCGCTATAAGCCGCTGGCCGAGTACCTCGCCGCACGGGGCATCCTCGTGACCGGAAACGACCATCTGGGCCATGGCGGGTCCATCCGGACCAGGGCCGACTACGGCTATTTTGCCGAGCCGGACGGCAACCGGGCAGTGCTGGATGACCTTCACGCCATGACGGTTCTGACGAAAAAGCTCTACCCCGGTGTGCCATATTTCCTGCTGGGCCACAGTATGGGCTCGTTCTATGCACGGCAGTATCTGTGCGAGTGGGGCAGTGAGCTGGACGGTGCCATCATCCTGGGGACCGGCTTCCAGCCGAAAGCGCTGGTCGCGTTTGCCCGCACGGTCTGCCGGGTGCTGGCGGTCTTTTTCGGCTGGCAGCATCGCAGCAGGCTGGTGGCGGAGCTTTCGTTCCTGGGCTACAACAAGGGGCTGGAGGGCCGCACCACCCACGACTGGCTCAACCGCGACCCTGCCGAGGTGGACAAGTACCTCGCCGATGAGCGGTGCACCTTCACGTTTACGCTGAATGCCTATTACAGCATGTTCACGGGCATCCTGCGGCTGTACGACCCTGCCTTTCTGGCCCGGATGCCGAAAGACCTGCCGGTGCTCTTCCTGGCCGGTGATGCCGACCCGGTGGGCGAGCGCAGTGCGGGCGTCCGGCGAGCCGTGCAGAGCATGAAGGATGCCGGGATGCGGGACGTGCAGGTCAAGTTCTACCCCGGTGCCCGGCACGAGCTTCTGGTGGAGACGAACCGGGCCGAAGTCTTTGCCGACATCGGCGATTTTGTGGAACGGCACCTTCCCTGAGCGGCATTGCCGTGAAATCGGGATGGGTGTTCGGAAGATGAAAAAAGACACCTCATGGCGAGGTGTCTTTTTTCATAGGGTGATGGTGGAGCATTCTCCACAGCACTCGAACCTTTATGCAGGCATCTCGTTGCTGCGTTCGGTACGCTTCAAGCCAAGAAACGGCGGGACATCTGCACGCTTCAACCCCTGCTCGTGGGCTTTTTTGAGCTGATACTCATGCAGGGCAACTGCTTCCACAAAGAAACGGTCTTTTTCCGAAGTGTGTGGATAGTCCACATGGAAACGCTTACAAACAACGTTAAGATGTCGAGCAACTCAATGTTGTTGTTTGATGTTCGTTTTGCTTCAATATTCATTAAATCTTCTCAATAAGTAAATGTAGCAGTTGTAGATATACGTTTGTAAATCCACTTTTGAGATGTTGATTCGGCCTCGTCGCATTTGTATTTTCCGCGGAAAATATAAGCACCTGTTTTGTCTTTCGCAAAAACATACCGGACACGATGATTATCATGGCGAGCGCAAGTGTTACTGAACGTATGACATTCTTCAAAAATATGGTCCCAATTATCTTCAGTATAGTTTATCCATCCATGGTTTCCTGTGGAATGATATCCATCTTGTTCAAGCGGTGAAATTTGAGGGAACCATGCCATTTCTTCAGAATTGATGTTCCAGATACTTCTTTGATAGCCCACATAGTTTTTGCCAAAGCAATCATTCAATACATCTACAATTTTTCTGAAGGATGGTTCGTCATTTGCACACAGGGTGATTTGTTCCATAGTGAAACTCCTTTTTGCGTTCTTAACGCTAAATTATAACATTGATGGTAATTGAAAATTTAGCGTCGAATATTAGAGGGCAAGAGCCGTCCCGTGGCCACAAATTTTCAAACGTGCCTTTTGTCGGGGGCCTGCCCCAAACCCTGCTTTTGAGGTTGCGATAAATTGGAAGTTACCATTTCCCTTTAACGATTCGTCCACCGACCAAAATGGAAGAAAAAATAGCAGCGAAAATCAAAAGGGTAATCCAAATCGGGCTGAGTACCCATAGCCATGACCACGAAATCAATCCTGTTACTTTTAGTACAGCGAAAATCAAAACTAAAGCAACAATAGGATCCATCCTAGATTGGTGGGATTTCTTCTCCGTGCGCATAACAGAACCTCCTTGAATTCCGATTTATTTTTATGTATTTTCCTTCCAGAACAATCCGCCGGAGGTCTGGAACAGCAGCCAGGGGTTCACGCTCTTGCTGCCCAGCTTATAGTCCATGGTCAGTTCCTCGCCCAGGGCACCCACGGCCTGGCCTTTTTCCACCGTCTGTCCCTCGGACACCGAGAGCGTTTGCAGGCCATACAGGTAGCTGCGCATCCCGGCCCCGTGGTCAATGACCACCGTGTTGCCGGTGAGGGCAAGGTTCCGGGCCAGCACCACCACGCCGTTGGCCGGGGCGCGGCAGGGCTCGCCGGGGATGGTGTAGAGCTTGGTGGAGTTGGAGCGGCTGCCCTGCTGACCGTTCGTCACCTTTACCTGTCCGTAGTCCACCAGTGTCATGGAGTTTTCCGCCGGGTTCACGAAACCGCCGGACCACAGCTTTTCCCGCGCGGGGGCCTCGTACAGGCCCCAGACCGCATTGCGAAACTCGGCATTGGCGGCATCGGTGGCTGCCGGTTCCGGGTCCACCTCCACGGTGCCAAAGTCCTTGGGCAGCACGACGAGGGTGTGGGTGAGCGTTTCGCCGTTCACGGCAATATTCACCGCATGTCCGCCGGAGGACGCATTGTAGGCCGCCGGGATGTAGGCGCGCCAGCCGTCGGCGGCGCGCACGCACTGCACGCTGCCAAGATCGGTCTCCACGGTGGGGGCGGTGTCGCCGGTCATGCCGGAGATGCGCACGCCCACGATGCCGCCCTGCTCCACCCGCTCGGCCGAGAACGTGATGTCCGCGCTGGCCTGCAGGGTGAACCGGAAGGAATACCGGTACCACCCCGTGGGCTTTGCGGGGCGCTCCAACCCCAGATTTTTGCGCAGGGCACCGGTGCTGCCGCCCTCGAACTGGGTGGCCATGCCGCCCTTGGGCACGCGCCAGAGGGTCATTTCGGCCTTGTATTTGCCGTTGGCCGGGAAGAGGAAGCTCTGGTATTCGCTCACGCTGCCGGCAAACACCACACTGCCGACCGCGGTCTGGATGGTCAGAGTGGTGTAGCTGGCCCAGTCCGGCAGAGTAATGTCCGGGTGCGCCGTGTACAGGGTGCCCAGCTTCTGCACCGTGAGGGTGGCAGGGCTGGCAAACACCTTGTCCAGCTTGCCGCCCAGCAGCGGCACCTGCCAGCAGAAGCCGTTGGTCTCCAGCTCCTGGCCGCCGAACTGCGCGGCAGCATCCGGGCAGCCGCCCTGCGTGGTAAAGGCATAGCTCACCCCCATCACAGCCGCCAGCAGCAGGGCCACGCCCAGTGCAACGCTGATGATCCACAGCAGAAAACGCTTCATGTCCTTCTCCTTTTATGTAGCAAAAAGGCGCACCCGCGCAGCCTGTGGTCAGACTGCCGGTGCGCCTCCTTTGTGTCCGGTGTTTGGTTTATTCTGCAGCATCCTCGGCAGGTGCCTCTTCGGCAGCTTCCGGCTCGACCGTTTCTGCATCGTCCTCGCCAAAGAGCAGACGCTCGTACTCGTCCAGTTCCTTTTCGCGGCGGTGCAGGTAAACAGCAGCAGCAGCCAGTGCTCCGGCAACAGCGGCTAGGGCAGTGATCACAGCGATCAGGCAAGATTTCTTCATAGGTTCAGTACACTCCTTTTTTCGGTCGAAACGATGGTGTTTCAGCTTATTTTTCCAGCGGGAGACCCGCAGCAGCACGTCCGCCGCCTTCCAGAGAAACGACAGCATGTGAAGGGAGCATTTTACCAGAAAGAACATCCGCATCCACTCCATTCAGGGGGCTTCGGGCACGGTCCGCTTCCCCGCTATCTTGTGGTTATTATACCCGTTCCTGTCAAAAATTACAACCGTTGCGGGCAACTTTTTCGCTTCCTGTCCATTCTGTACAAAAAGCTTTGGGCAGATTGCCAGAATTTCCAAATCATCCCAGCATCCGGTCCTTGTAGGCGGCAAAGGCACCGGGCAGGGTGTAGGTGGTGCGCAGCTCCTCGCGGCTGGCCCAGACGCAGCCCGCCGGGGCCGCCTGCTCCGGCACCGTGAGGGCCACACCGGACAGCAGCCATTCGATGTGGCTGAAGATGTGCTTGGCCGCCGGCAGGGCTTCCGGCACTGCGGTGCCGGTGTCCACTCCAAGGGCTGCCAGCCTTGCCAGCACTTCGGCCTGCAAAAGGTGTTCGCTCTCCCACAACAGCGGCTGCCACAGCCCGGCCAGCAGTCCCTTTGCGGGCCGCTGCTGTACCAGAAAGCCCGCCGGGCTTTCCACCAGCGCCACCGTCACCGGCAGCACCTTGCGGGGCTTCGGCTTTGCCTTCTGGGGCAGCACGGCGGTGGTGCCCGCCGCGCGGGCCTGACACAGCCCGGCCAGCGGGCAGACATCGCACAGGGGTGCACCGTTGGGCACACAGACCAGCGCCCCCAGCTCCATCAGGGCCTGATTGTAATCCCCGGCCTTTTCCGGCGGCTGATGTTCCATCACCCGGGCAGTAAAGGCCTTTTTCACCTTCGGATCTGTAATGACACCGGGGTCATTATACAGGCGGGAAAACACCCGCAGCACATTGCCGTCCACCGCCGGCACCGGGATGCCAAAGCTGATGGATGCAATGGCCCCGGCGGTGTAGTCCCCGATGCCGGGCAGGGCCCGCAGGGCGGCATAGTCGGCGGGCAGCTGGCCGCCGTACTGTTCGCAGACGATCTTTGCGGCCTTCTGCAGGTTGCGCACCCGGCTGTAGTAGCCAAGACCCTCCCACAGCTTGTGCAGCTTTTCCTCATCGCAGGCGGCCAGCGCCGGGATATCCGGCAGCGCCGCCAGAAAGCGCTCGTAATACGGCAGCGCCGCCGACACCCGTGTCTGCTGCAGCATCACTTCGCTGAGCCAGACGTGGTAGGGCGTGGGGTCCTCCCGGAAGGGCAGGATGCGGTGGTTTTTGTAAAACCAGTCCAGCAGGGCCGGTGCAATGTTTTCCACTTGTTTTTGTCTCCTTGTTGAAAGTTAAGGGCGGGTCACTATTTATAATGCCCTCCGCGATGCTCTGGGCATAAATAGCGGAACTCTATTTTATAGTCGTGTTTGTCGCGGCCTGCGGGCCGCTCCAAACACCTTTTCACAGATGGAGTCCCAACCGGCAGCAACTGCGCTATCGCAAAACCTGCCGCTGGCCGCACCGACCTTTCCCGTGAAAATGCAATCCCGGAAAGTCCGCAGACTTTCCGGGATTGCGCTATTTAAAATAATTCTTCCGCTGTCATTGCCAGAGCAAAGCGGAGGCAATTCCCAATCGTTCTCAGAATCAGAAACCGTAAGCGGTGCGGGGGAACGGCAGCACGTCACGGATGTTCTGGATGCCCGTGAGGTACATGATCATGCGCTCGAAGCCCAGGCCGTAACCGGCATGCTCCACGCCGCCGAACTTGCGCAGGTTGAGGTACCAGTCGTAGCTGGATTTGTCCAGCCCCAGCTCGTCCATACGGGCTACCAGCTTGTCGTAGTCTTCCTCACGCTGGCTGCCGCCGATCAGCTCGCCGATGCCGGGCACCAGCATATCGGCTGCGGCTACGGTCTTGCCGTCCGGGTTCTGCTTCATGTAGAAGCTCTTGATCTCCTTCGGGTAGTCGGTGACGAAGACGGGCTTCTTGAACACCACCTCGGTCAGGTAGCGCTCGTGCTCGGTCTGGATGTCCACGCCCCACTCCACCGGGAACTGGAACTTCTTGTTGTTCTTCTTCAGCACCTCGATGGCGTCGGTGTAGGTGATGCGGCCAAATTCGCTGTTCGCCACCAGCTCCAGGCGCTCGATGAGGCCCTTGTCGATGAACTGGTTGAAGAAGGCCATCTCGTCGGGGCAGTTGTCCAGCACGTAGCGGATGACATACTTGGTCATAGCCTCGGCGGTGTCCATATAGCCGCTCAGGTCGCAGAAGGCCATCTCCGGCTCGATCATCCAGAACTCGGCGGCGTGGCGGGTGGTGAAGCTCTTCTCCGCACGGAAGGTGGGGCCGAAGGTGTACACCTTGCCAAAGGCCATGGCCATGGCCTCGGCCTCCAGCTGGCCGGAAACGGTCAGGTTGACCGGCTTCTCGAAGAAGTCCTGGGTGTAATCGACGGTGCCGTCCTCGTTCTTGGGCACGTTCTCCAGGTCGAGGGTGGTCACACGGAACATCTCACCGGCGCCCTCGCAGTCGGATGCAGTCAGCAGCGGAGAGTGTGCGTAGACGAAGCCGTTCTCCTGGAAGAACTTGTGGATGGCGTAAGCCGCCACGCTGCGGACGCGGAAGGCGGCGTTGAAGGTGTTGGTGCGGGGGCGCAGGGTGGGCATGGTGCGCAGATACT
>OGLJ01001256.1_pt1 | contig 22011 bp, 17 predicted proteins | sample 1572801 | NCBI WGS metagenome assembly OGLJ01 (sample SAMEA2581877, study PRJEB24529) | metagenome | biome: Human gut stool | place: China | collected 2011
TCTGATGATCCATCTTACCCTGCATCAGTGTCTCGAAGTCGTCCTTTTCGATCTTCTCGTGGATCATCAGATACTTCGCCAGCAGTTCCAGTTGATCCATGTGCATTTGCAGGATCGCCGTTGCCTTGTCGTATGCCTTTTCAATGATCTCACGTACTTCATCGTCGATCTCTCCGGCAACACGGTCAGAATAATCCCGGGACGAACCCAGGTCTCTGCCCAGGAAAACCTCGCTCTGGTCGTTGCCGTAGACCACCGGTCCCAGCTTTTCGCTGAAACCATAACGTGTCACCATGCTCCGTGCCGTAGAAGTAGCACGTTCCAGGTCGTTGGATGCGCCGGTGGAGATATCGTCCAGCACCAGCTGTTCTGCCACACGTCCGCCCAGCAGGGTGATGATGTTCTCTTCCATTTCCTTCTTGGAAACAAAGCTCTTATCCTGCTCCGGCAGGGACATGGTATAGCCGCCTGCCATACCTCTGGGGATAATGGACACCTGGTGTACCTTATCCTGGTGGTCGCAGTAATAGGTGCAGACTGCGTGACCTGCCTCGTGGAAAGCGGTAAGGCGCTTTTCCTTGGGCGTCACCTTATGGGACTTCTTCTCCGGTCCGGCAATGACCTTGATGGTCGCCTCCTGGATCTCCTCCATGGTGATGGCTTTCTTGTCTTTCCGGGCTGCCAGCAGGCACGCCTCATTCACCAGGTTTTCCAGATCAGCACCGGTAAAGCCTACCGTCGATTTCGCAATGGTGGAAAGATCAACGTCCGGACCCATGCTCTTGGTCTTGGTGTGTACTTTCAGAATCTGCTCTCTGCCCTTGACATCCGGATAGCCCACCACGATCTGGCGGTCGAATCTGCCCGGACGCAGCAGCGCCGGGTCGAGGATGTCACGGCGGTTGGTGGCGGCGATAACGATGACGTTATCCTTTCCGGTAAAGCCGTCCATTTCCACCAGCAGCTGGTTCAGCGTCTGCTCCCGTTCGTCGTGTCCGCCGCCGATGCCTGTGCCACGGTGACGGCCTACAGCGTCGATCTCGTCAATGAAGATGATAGACGGTGCATTTTTCTTTGCCTGGTCGAACAGATCACGGACACGGGATGCACCCACGCCCACGAACATCTCTACAAAGTCCGAACCGGAGATAGAGAAGAACGGGCAGCCTGCCTCGCCGGCAACGGCTCTGGCAAGCAGTGTTTTACCAGTACCCGGAGGCCCCATCAGCAGGACACCCTTCGGGATGCGTGCGCCCAGTTCAGCGTACTTCCGGGGATTCTTCAAGAAGTCCACGATCTCTTCCAGCTCGTGCTTTTCCTCATCCGCACCGGCAACATCGGCGAAAGTCGCCTTTCGGGTGTTCGCCTGGTTCTTGATGTTCGCCTTGCCGAAAGAGGTATACTTGCCGCCGCCGTTTGCCTGCCGCATCATGAACACAAACAGGAGGATCATCAGCACCAGCAGTACCAGCGTGGGGATCAGCGTCAGCAGCCAGGAGGTGTCACGGATCTTGTAATAGTCCACCTGCAGCGGCTGATCCGGATGCTTTTCATTGTAGTCCTTGCGATAGGTCTCCGTATCCTGGCGGAACACGGAAACATTGGGGACATCATAGGTGAGCTTGTCGCCGTTTTCCAGGGTCAGTTTCAGTTCGCCGGAACCCAGATCCAGCGTGTATCCGGTGACCTCATAGTTGTCGAAGTACTTCATGATATCGGAATACTTCGTCTCCTTGCCGCCGCCTTTCATGCCGGTCAGCAAAAAGACCAGCGCACCGATCAGCACAACAAAAACGAGCAGATACGCTCCGATCCCACGGCCTTTCTTTGGTGTCAAATCAAATTCACTCCATTCTGTTGAAAAAGAGACGCAGCCCGGCGGTCTCACCGTTCCTGTCTCTATGTTGTTTCAAACCATTCCAGCACCAGCAACCGGCGTGTCTTTTCGTCCGGGCAGACTCTCGCCGCACAGCCCACACCCCGGACGTAGACCACGCCTTCGCCGTCTGCCAGAATATACGCTGTACTGCGGCGCTCCGGCGGCAGATTCGCCTGGATCAGCTTTTTCACCGCAGAGGTAAACCCTCTGCCCGGGAGCTGCATCCGGTCGCCCGGCTGCCGGGGGCGCAGGAACATTTCACCTTTTATTTTATCATAATCCAGCAACTCATTTGCAGATTTTTTATGAACATTTTCGTTTTTTTCCAATTCTTCTGGGGATATCAGTTGTGCCGCAAGCACCCAGCCGGAGTCCAGCCGGTTCTCTCCCAGCTGCACCCGTACCGGTTCCAGGATATCCCGGCGTTTCGGACAGGTCTCTATGGTCAGTCTGCCCGATTTTCCTACGGCGTAAACATCCCCGGACAAATTCCACCTGCCGCCCTGCCGGGTCAGCCGTTCCAGCCGTTCCAGCAAAGGCGCATCGCAGGAAAAACCGCATTCCTCCAGGAGCATGGCAATACAGCGAAACCGCAGCGCCGGATGCAGCTGTTCCAGCCCATCCAGGGTGTTTTCTGCGGTGTGACAACAGTGATACGCCGCCGCTGCCTGCTGTGTCAGAAAATCGTCCTCCCGGCGCAGACTCCGCAGAGTATAGGAAACCGTCCGCTCTGCCGCCGGGTTCAGCGCCTGCATTGCCGGAATGATATGGTGGCGTATCCTGTTCCGGGTGTAATCATCGGTCAGATTGGTGCTGTCTGTCACATAAGTCTGTTCCAGCGCCGCCAGGTATGTCTCCACCTGTTCCCGTGTGATGCGCAGCAGCGGACGGAGAAATCTGCCGTTTCTGGGTGGAATCGCCGTCAGTCCGTGGAGACTCGCCCCACGCACCATCCGATGCACCAGGGTTTCCAGGTTATCCGACGCAGTATGCGCCGTGGCAATCCAGTCTGCCTGCACCTGTGCAAACGCCTCATAGCGGCACATCCGGGCAGCCAGTTCCTCAGAGCATTGTTCCACCGCTGCCCTCGCCGCCGCATTCACGTCCAGCACTGTCAGACGCACGCCCAGCGCCGCACAGAGCCGCCGGCAAAACTGCGCATCCCGGTCGCTCTCTGCGCCACGGAGGTGGTGGTTCACATGAACCGCCGTGACCGTGATTCCCAGACGCTGCCGCAGTTCCAGCAGACACCGCAGCAGGCAGACACTGTCTGCGCCACCGGAAAGCGCACAGCACACTGTCTGCCCCGGCAGTACACAGTCCAGTTCCCGGAGCTGTTCCAGCACCGCACGGGGCAGTGCATCAGCCCTCATTGCGCATTTCCGCATTGGAGAACCGTGTGAACTGACCATCCCAGACCAGCTGGATGGTGCCGGTCTCGCCGTGACGGTTCTTGGCGACGATACACTCTGAAATGTTCGGTGTTTGGCTTTCCTTATTATAATAAGCGTCCCGGTAGAGGAACATGACAATATCTGCATCCTGCTCGATAGAACCGGATTCACGCAGGTCGGACAGCATGGGGCGCTTATCGGTACGGCTCTCCGGTCCACGGGACAGCTGGGACAGCACGATCACCGGAATATCCAGCTCTTTCGCCATGATTTTCAGCTGACGGGTGATCTCGGAGATGATAAGCACACGATTATCCGTCCGCAGGGTCGAACCCATAAGCTGGAGATAGTCGATGACCACCAGCCCCAAATTCTTCATCCGGCGCAGCTTTGCCTTGATCTGCTGCACGGTCACGCTTGCGGTATCGTCAATGTACATGGGCAGTCCGCTGAGTACACCGGCACTGGTGGCGAGCCGCACCCAGTCCTCGTTGGTGAGAAAGCCGCTGCGCAGCTTGTTGGAATCCACCAGCGCCTCGGTGGAGAGCATACGGGTGGCAAGCTGTTCCTTAGACATTTCCAGGGAGAAAATCGCCACTTCCTTATCCCCACGCCGTGCCACGTTGGTGGCGATGTTCAGTGCAAAAGAGGTCTTTCCCATACCCGGACGGGCTGCGATCAGCAGCAAGTCCGACTTGTTCAGACCGGAGGTAATGGTGTCCAGATAGGTGAATCCAGTCTTTGCGCCCAGATACTTTTCCTTGTCCGGTCCGGCAATTTTACCGATGCGGTCATACGCCTCACAGATGGCGTCCCCGATCTTCGCCAGCCCCTGCACATCTCTGCCCTGCCGGATGTCGAAGATGCGCTGTTCTGCCGCATCCATCAGTGTTTGTGCGCTCTCCTCGCCGGACTGGATGTCCTGGAGAATGCCACGTGCCGCATATGCCAGGCAGCGGATGTAATATTTTTCTGCCACGATCTCGCAGTAGCGCTCGATGTTGGACACCGACGGGACAATGTTCACCAGCGCCGCCAGGTAGTTTCTGCCCTCAGCGGCGGTCTCGAACACCTTTCGCTCTACCGCAGCGTTCAGCACCGTGATAACGTCTGCCTTTTCTCCGGATGTGAACATCTGGAAAATGATCTGGAACAGTTCCTTGTGCTGTTCGTTGAAAAAGCTCTCCGGGCGAATCGTCTCCAGAACCACCGGCAGCACGCTGGAATCCAGCAGGATTGCACCCAGAATGGTCTGTTCTGCCTCCAGACTAAAGGGCAGCTCTGCGCTTTCGTTAGGCGTATAGGATGTATCTGCCATGAAAAAACCTCCTAGGGAAAAACAATGCGGGTACGCTTTCACATAGAAAATCCCTTTTCAAATAAGTCCCCCTTGAAAAGGGGGATGTCAGCGTAAGCTGACAGGGGGATTATTCCCTCAGTCACACCTACGGTTTGCCGGCTCAGCACATCCCATAGATGTCCTGTTTGAAAAGCCTGCTATACCACCTTTTTTCAGAATGACAATTTGAAAACATATTTCCATGCGTCACTTCGTCCCGCATTGCTGAAAATTCAAATGAATATCACGGTTATTCCTCGACAACCTCAACTGTCACCTTTACAGAAATGCCGGTGTACAGGCGGATGTCAGCCTCATAGCTGCCGAAATTCTTGATGTCGGACTTCAGGCTGATCTTCTTCTTGTCGATCTTGCAGCCGAACTGCTTTTCAATGCACTCTGCGATCTGTGCCGCAGTCACTGCGCCGAACAGTCTGCCGCCGTTGCCTGCTTTTGCAGCTGCGTGGACGGTCTGTCCCTTCAACTTGTCCGCAATTGCCTGGGCATTCTGCTTTTCCACGTCGATCTTGTGGGCTGCAGAAGACTGCTTTCCGGAAAGTTCCGACAGATTCTGCGGGGTTGCCTCAACTGCCAACCCCTTTTTCAGCAGCATATTCCGTGCGTATCCGTCAGAGACGTTCTTTACTTCGCCCTTTTTGCCGGAGCCTTTTACGTCCTGCATAAAAATAACTTTCATGGTTCTCTCTCCTTCTATTGTAATTTCGCTGTAATCAGCAGAAATGGATTCCTAAGAAAAACTGTACTGCCCTAATTCTCATTTTCCTGCGCCTCCAGAATCAGCAGCAGCTGTTCCTTTGCCTCCTGAATGGTACAGCCTTTGAGCTGCGTTGCCGCCATGGTCTGGTGACCACCGCCGCCCAACTGTTCCATGATGACCTGTACGTTGACATTGCCCATGGAACGGGCGGAAATGCCCACGCCGTTTTCCTCCAGATACAGCACAAAGGACGCCTCCACGCCCTGGATGCTCAGCAGTTCATCTGCCGCCTGGGATGCCAGCACACGGACGTTTTTGTCCTGGAGCTTGACCGCAGAAATGGCGTTGTTCCGGTACAGTTCGGCGTGCGCCACGATCTGCGCCCGCATGGAGTACATGGAAATGGTATTGGAAAACAGCGTTTTGACCTGGATGGTATCTGCGCCGATCTTCCGCAAATATGCCGCCGCCTCGAATGTCCGCACACCCGTGCGCATGACAAAGTTCTTGGTGTCCAGCATGATCCCGGCAAGAAGTGCGTCGGCATATGCCGCAGAGATCTCCGTATCCAGCCGGAAATACTGTATGATCTCCGTCACCATTTCCGATGCGGAGGACGCATAGGGTTCGTGGTGGAAAATCACCGCATTTTCGATGAAATTCACGTTTTTCCGGTGGTGGTCGATGACGATGACATACCGTGCCGCATGGTACAGATCCACACTTTCCAGGATGTCCTTGTTGTGGGTATCCACGATAATCAGCAGGCTGTTGTCGGTGACCTGCGCCAGGGCATCCACCGGCTCGATAAACTGGGGTCCGGACACTGCTGCATCCGGTCAATCAGCTGGGTGGCAAGACAGCTCTGCCGGTTCACCACCACATACGCCGGTTTCTGCATGAGCCGCACCGCACCGGCGAGACCGCAGGCAGAACCGATGGCGTCCAGGTCTCCGAAACGGTGTCCCATCAGAAATACCTGGTCGGAATTCTCGATGAGTTCCTGCATGGCGAGGGCAATGGAGCGTATCTTGGTCTTGGACTTTTTCTCCACGCCCTTGGATGCGCCGCCAAAGAAACAGAATCCGTTTTCCGTCTTGACTGCCGCCTGGTCGCCGCCTCGTCCCAGTGCCATATCCAGCGACTGACGGGCAAACTTTTCGCTTTCCGCCAGCGTAGAGGCACCGTCGCCGACGCCGATGGAAAAGGTAATGTGCATCCGGTCGTTGACCCGTATCTGGCGAGCCTCGTCCAGCACGTGGAATCGGTTGTTCATGATCTCGTGCAGATGCCGGGACTCCATCACGGCGTAGAACAAATCGTTCTCCACCTTACGGATAACGCCGTCTGTCCCCTGCATAAAGTCCTCCAACACACGCTCCACCTCGGCGGAGACCTGTGCCTTTTCGCTCTCTCTGGCATACTGCAGCAGATCGTCATAGCTGTCGATGACCAGCAGCAGCACACAGGGACGGGAATTGGTCTGTTCATGCTGCAAACGCAGAATGTCGGTGATTTCAAGGAACTGCACCGCAATGATCTCCTGCTGATCCCGGACGCTGGACACGGCGTGTACCCGATAGCTCAGCCCATTATGTTCCATCAGCAAGTCCCGGTTCTGATCCAGTGCAGCCAGATTCAGATGGATCACGTCCTGGACGGAGCGTCCCTGGACAGAGCGGCTCGCCGCAAAACGGGACCGGAATATCTCATTGCACCACAAGATCTCGCCGGTGCGCATCGCCAGAATCACAGGAACGGTCATGCTTTGCAGCGCTGCCATGCCTGCGCCCTCGATCTCGCCACGGATCGCCGTATTTTGCAGCCGTTCTGCCCGGCGCAGCCAGATCCACTGGACACACAACAGGATTCCCAGCAGCAGGATCACCAGAAACTGCACGGTCAGAAACCGCTGCGGCACTCGTTTCAGCACCACACAGAAGAGCGGCACAAGAATGCTGATGAACCACAGAATCCACGTGGCGATCATTACCCCATACTTTCGTTTCATGCTGTATTCTCCTTTGCAGACAGCCGTTTTTTCGGAGGCGGCTGCCCTCAAAAGCCTTTTACACAACAAAAATCAAAATGATTTTCTTGCTTTGACAGGCAATTATACTTCCATGATGATCGGCAGGATCATCGGACTGCGCTTGGTCTTTTCATAGATGAAGTCGGACAGAACATCACGCAGCTTGGTTTTCAGCGTTCCCCATTCTTTCAAATCACGGGCATTGCAGTTGTCCAGCACACGGGTCAGCACACTGCGTGCCTCGTCCATCAGTTCTTCCGATTCCCGGACATAAACAAAGCCACGGGAGATGATATCCGGGCCGGCAACCACAGCATTTGCCGCACGCTCAATGCCGATCACCACAATAATCAAGCCGTCCTGTGCCAGATGCTTACGGTCACGCAGCACGATAGAACCGACATCGCCCACACCCAGACCGTCTACCATAACACGGCCTGCCGGCACCTGGGAAACAATGCGCATGGAATTGCCGTCCGTTTCGATCACATCGCCGATGCTGGCAATGATAATGTGGTCGTCCGCCATGCCCATGGACTTTGCAATCTCGGCGTGCTTGATGAGGTGCTTATATTCTCCGTGAACCGGGATAAAGAACTTCGGTTTCGTCAGCGCCTGGATGAGTTTCAGCTCTTCCTGGCAGGCGTGACCGGAGACGTGTACCTCGTACATGGATTCATAAATGACCTCAGCGCCGGACTTCATCAGCTCATTGACCACACGGGTCACAAATTTTTCGTTGCCCGGAATGGGTTTTGCCGAAATGATGATAAAGTCGTTGGGGGTGATAGTCACCTTTCTGTGGCTGTTCATTGCCATACGGGTTAGCGCCGAAAGCGGTTCACCCTGGCTGCCGGTAGTGACCAGCACGATCTTTTCGTCCGGATAGCGGCTCATTTCGTCGATGTCGATGAGCATTCCCTTCGGTACTTTCAGATAGCCCAGTTCCGTCGCCTTTTCAATGACATGAACCATGCTGCGTCCGAATACGGCAACCTTTCTGCCGTAGTTTTTCGCCTGGTCGATGATCTGCTGCACCCGGTGTACATTGGAAGAAAACGTAGCAATAATGATGCGCCGTCCCTCTGCACGCTTGAACAGCTTTTCAAAGCTGCCGCCTACGGTGCGCTCGGAACAAGTGAAACCGGTGCGCTCTGCGTTGGTGGAGTCTGCCATCAGCGCCAGCACCCCACGGCTTCCCAGCTCGCCGAACCGTGCCAGGTCGATGATCTCATCGTCAATGGGCGAAAAGTCTACCTTAAAGTCGCCGGTATGGACGATGATGCCTGCCGGTGTATGGATTGCCATGCCCACTGCGCCGGGGATGGAGTGGTTCACCTTAATGAATTCCACCGCCATGCAGCCCATCTTTACGGTGGTGCGTGGTTCGATCTCGATTAGTTTTGCCTGTTTCAGCAAGCCGTGTTCCTCCAGCTTGCCCTCGATCAGACCCAGGGTCATGCGTGTGCCGTAGATCGGCACGTTGATCTTTTTCAAAAGGTATGCCAGACCGCCGATGTGATCCTCGTGTCCGTGGGTGATAACGATACCACGGATCTTATCCTTGTTGCCCTCCACATAGGTGAAGTCCGGGATGACAATGTCTACACCAGGCATATCCATATCCGGGAATGCCAGACCGCAGTCCAGGATAAACATATCGTTGCAGCACTCGAATACGGTCATATTCTTGCCGATCTCGTTGAGGCCGCCCAGGGGAATGATGCGCACCGGGGTGCGTTTCTGCCGGGACTGGCGGGACTGCTGTGTGCCGTTGTTGTTTCTGGGACGGCTGCTGTAGCGGCGGTTTCCGCCGGACTGACGCTCGCCGCCGTTGTTCTGCGGCCGGGGTCTTGCGCCGTGATTCCGCTTGCGGGGCTGCGGATTATTTCTTACTTCTCTTACCTGTTCTGTTTCGTTAGCCAAATAAATATCCTCACTTTCTCACGTGGGGACAGCACGATCACCAAGACGCATCCGTGCTATGCCGGATGTTCTGTCTGGCATGGATGAAATTGTATTTTGATCCTGTCCTTTTCCAAGCCGTTGTCTCTCGTTCTGCCGGAAAAGGCACGCAGACCGGTTCCCATAAAAATACACAAGCATTTCTCGGAACACGCTCGAAATAACGTCCGGACAGGGTCACACCCTTTCCCGGATTCCTGTCACACCTGCCGGAGCGGCGGTGCATTTTTCCTCTGCCCGATGGCTGTCCCCGGAAAGCTGCCTTTTACGCCGTACAGCTTTCTCGGATTCTGACGGGAATTTCAAAAGGCACGCCCGTGGGCGCTGCACGCAGCTTGTGTGCAGGTTTCGCCCGGCGTTTTCTGAATTCCGGTCACATATAATAATATAAATCAATAGATACGGCCTGCTGACAATTCACGTCCGTCAGACAGGCAGCAGAGCATCTGCAAAAAAATCCAGTTTTCCCGTACTTTGCAGAAACTGCTCAAAAAAGTATTTCATGCAGAAGGCCCGTGGTTGCTCGGAGCTTCTGATTTGTCCGGAATCTGACGCACACCACCGCTTTCTGCGGTCCCGCCGGTATGCTCCCGGATTCCTTCTTCACGCACAACAATACATAGTTTTATTATACGATTTTCCACACACAATGTCAATGGCATTTCCGGAAAATTTGCAATTTTGCCAATTCTGCATGACCCATTCTTCTGAAATTCGGCAATTATAGCAGGTTTCCGCCGGATTCGCCGCTGTTCCGTCAGCCATAGATTTTTCCTATGGGATAGAGTTGGAAATTGCCATCTATGCAGACGCAACAAAATGTGGTATAATAATATCATCTTTTTTATCATAAAAATACAACACAACGGAGGAATTTATCATGCAGCCATGCAATCCGAACGCAAAACTGGAAACCAAATGTTTACACGCCGGCTATACCCCGAAAAACGGCGGTCCGGGAACTGTCCCCATCGTACAGAGTACCACCTATCGCTTTGACAGCACCGAAAAGGTGGCAGAACTGTTCGATATGCCCATGGAGCCTATGTACTCCCGTTTCGCCAACCCCACCTGTGACGCTGTCGAGCAGAAGATCGCAGCCCTGGAAGGCGGCGTGGGCGCAATGCTCACCTCCAGCGGACAGGCAGCGTCTCTGCTGTCCGTGCTGAATCTGTGCAGCGCCGGCGACAGCATTGTTTCCGTCTCTACCATCTACGGCGGCACAGTGAACCTGTTCGGAGTTACGCTGAAACGGTTCGGCATCGAGTGCATCTGGGTCGATCCCCTGGCAGATGAGGAGACAATTTCCCAGGCGATCCAGCCCAACACCAAGCTAATCTTCGGTGAGACCATCGCCAATCCGGCGCTGACCGTGTTCGACATCGAAAAGTTCGCCAAGATCGCCCATGCGCACCAGATCCCGCTGATCGTGGACAACACCTTTGCTACCCCGATCCTCTGCCGTCCCATTGAGTTCGGTGCGGATATCGTCACCCACTCCACCACCAAGTACATGGACGGCCATGCGCTCCAGTGCGGCGGCGTGATCGTGGACGGCGGCACATTCGACTGGGAAAAGAGCGGAAAGTTCCCGGATTTCACTGAGCCGGACGAAAGCTATCACGGCGTGGTCTACACCCGGGAGTTCGGCAAAATGGCATACATCATCAAGGCGAGAATGCAGCTGATGCGTGACTTCGGCTGCTATCCGGCGGCACACTCCGCATTCCTGCTGAACCTGGGACTGGAGACTCTGCCGGTACGGATGAAGCAGTACTGCGAAAACGCCATGACTGTGGCAAAAATGCTGAAAGAGTCCGACAAGATCGCATCGGTGACCTATCCCGGTCTGCCGGACGACCCGTACCACAAGCTGGCAGAAAAGTATTTGCCGGACGGCACCTGCGGCGTTATCTCCATCTCCATCAAAGGCGGCAGAGAGGCAGCCGTCCGGTTTATGGATGCGCTCCAGCTGGCGTCCATCGAGGTACACGTGGCAGACATCCGCACCTGCGTGCTGCACCCGGCATCGGCGACTCACCGCCAGCTCACCGAGGAACAGCTGAAAGCTGCCGGCATCGACGGCGGTCTGATCCGCATTTCCGTCGGTCTGGAAAACATCGGCGATATCACCGCCGACCTGAAACAGGCGCTGGAACAGGTCTGATCTTCGCCACTCTGAAAATTTTTGCCGCATAAACGCCAAAATTCCGGATGTCGGGGCTTGTATTTTCTTTGAAAACATGGTATAATAAGAATGTAAACCACATCTGTGTTTTCTGCCGCCGACCCGCAGAACTTCCAGATCACAACAGACACAAGGTGTCGGAGAAAAGAGGTATCGACATGAAAGGAACCATCATTGCTGCAATGATCGCAGCCGCAGCTGCAGCCTCTGCTGCAACTGTATTTGCACTGAAAAAAGCACACGACAAGAGACTGGACAAGGCCTGCAACTGTGACGACCTGCCGGAAGGCGGATGCTGCTGCACAGACGAGGACGAAGATGACGATATCTGTCTCTGCGACACACCGGAAGAAACTGCCGACGCAGAAGAGACTGCGGAGGACGGCGAGGAAACCACAGAGGACGCTGCCGCTGCATCCGGCTGCTGTGCAGATGGTGTCTGCACCTTCGGTTCGGATGACGATGCCGCAGACCAGCCGGCACAGCTCCATATGCCGGAGGCTGACGAAGACAGCGATACCGACGAAACCGAAAAAGAGGACTGAGTTTCCAACACTTTGTCCTGCATAAAGCAAAAGCACTCCTGCGGCATTTCGCTGCGGAAGTGCTTTTTTTGTTTTGTATGCCCATTCAGCGCTGTTCCCGGCGAAGCGGCAGGCGAAACAGTCCGTGCTGGTTGCAGTACGCATACAGCCAGCCCCTGCCCTTTGCCGGGAGACGTGTTTCCGGTTCCTGCTCCGGATAGAGTTTCACCAGGGTCACCCGTTCCGCAGTCACTGCGGCGAAAAACGAAATGAAATGGCGCTTTGTCATGGGATGCGCCATGCGGACGTAATACTCCCCGTCCATAGGCGTAACGATGATGTCATGCGCCGTGTCCGGTTCTTCGGGTTCCAGCGGCGGCAGCAGAATGCCGCAGCAGTGGAAAGCGCCCTCGCCGGCGGCAGAGATCACATTGCCGCAAACCGGGCAGACGTAAAACCGGGTTTTCAGCATATTACCGGTGCGGTTCTGGTTCACGATCTCTGTCCCGGAAAACAGCTCCGGCACGGAGACGTGCAGCGCCTTTGCCAGCGGCTCCAGCAGCATAATATCCGGCAGCCCTTTTCCCGTCTCCCACTTGGAAACGGTCTTGTCGCTGATATACAGCAGATCCGCCAGCTGTTTCTGCGTCATGCGGCGTTTTTCCCGGAGCATCTGGATGGTCTGTCCGGTCACATAGGGATTCATAAGCGTTTCCTCCTTTGGTTTGTCATGCGTCGATCGACTGTATCCAGTATAACAGAGTTTTCGCCGCTTGGCAACCTACGCTGCGTGGAGTGGCAAAAAAGCGCCCTGCAAACGCAGAACGCCTTTTGAAATATCAAAAACTTTACGCTTATTTAGCGAGGACTTCCTCCCAGGACACATCCTTGCCGACGCCGTGGAGCGCCACGTAATACATCATATAGAATACGTCCGTAGAGTCCACCTTGTCGCTGCCGTCTACATCGGCGGCTGCGATCTGTTCCTGTGTCAGACCGCCGGGGTTTCCTACGGCAACATTCGCCACGTAATACATGGTGTAGAAAATGTCGGTGGAGTCGACTTTTCCGCTGTTGTCCAAGTCGCCGAAAGTATAAGCTGCAAATTGAATCCCGTGTTCCTTTGCGTAAGTTTCGGCAAAAGAACCGGTATGACCATAAATAATCAGATTATCGCAGTTATCAAAAGCACTGTCTCCAATACTTGTCACGCTGTCCGGAATGACAATTTTCGTTAAACCGGTACAGTCACAAAAAGCATAATCGCCAATACTGGTTACGCTGTCCGGAATGGTGATTTCTGTCAAGCCGGTACAGCTGCGAAAAGCATAATCGCCAATACTGGTTATGCTGTCCGGCATGGTGACTTTCGTCAAGCCGGTACAGCCGTCAAAAACATAATCGCCCATGCTTGTTACGCTGTCCGGAATGGTGATCTCTGTCAAGCTGGTGCATCTGTAAAAAGCGCTGTCTCCAATGCTTGTTACGCTTTTCGGAATGGCAATTGCCGTCAGACCGGTACAGCTGTCAAAAGCGCCGCCTGCGATGCTTGTCACGCCGTCTGGTATCGTAACGCTCCCGGTACAAGTCGTTCCATCAATCAAAGTTCCATTGAGGATAACAAGCGGATTTTCCTCTTGCTTGGCTGTAAGCCACGGCGTATCCGTAAAAACAAATCCTTCGATGTTCGTCACGCTGTCTGGAATGGTAATTTCGGTCAAGCTGGTACAGCTGTAAAAAGCACTGTCGCCAATACTCGTCACACGATCCGGAATCGTAATTTCCGTCAAGCTGGAACAGCCTCGAAAAGCGCTGCTCCAAATACTCGTTACACTATCTGGAATGGTAATTTCCGTCAAACTGGTACAACCGTAAAAAACGCTGCCTTCAATACTGGTTATACCATCCGGAATAACAATTTTCTTCAAACTGGTACAGCCGCAAAAAGCACCCACTCTGATATTCGTTACACTGTCCGGTATGGTGATTTCGGTCAGACTGGTACATTTGTAAAAAGCACCGCTGTAAATTTTTGTCACACCGTCTGGAATGACGATTTCCGTCAAGCTGGCACAGCCATAAAAAGCGTTGTTTTCAATACTCGTTACGCTGTCTGGTATGGTGATTTTCTTTAAGCTGGTACAGCCGGAAAAGGTCTGAAATCCAACACTTGTTGCGCCGTCCGGTATTGTGATTTCGGTCAAACCAGTACAGCCGTAAAAAGTACCGTCTCCAATACTTGTCACGCTGTCCGGTATCGTGATCTCTGTCAGACTGGTACAGTCACGAAAAGCATTGTCTCCAATACTCGTTACACGTTTCCCGGCAATCTCTGCCGGAATTTCGACAGATGCAACATCCATATTGCATCCGGTAATTTCAATTTCGCCTGCATTTATCACATCATAGGACAGGCTTCCATAAGTACCTTCTTCTGCACTTGCCGACAGCACACCCACGCTCCCCGGCATATTCAGCGAACCGGACACACCTATACCGCCCAGACAGAGTACGCCGGCTGTGAGTGCCGCAAGCGATTTTTTCCATAACTGCATTTTTGCTCCTCCATATCGTTTTCACAAAATAGAATATCGTTATTATACCATATATCAGGCACAACAGTCAACAATTTATCCGCATTTTCCACGCAAATCAATCTGTGTTCCAAGGAGAAAAAACCTCTGTCACTTCATGGCATCTTCCCTTTTTGGGCAACTTCTTTTCCGCACACAAAAAAGCGTCCTGCAAACACAGAACGCCTTTTTCGATGGATTTGTAGATTTTACGCTTACTTGGCGAGAACTTCCTCCCAGGACACATCCTTGCCCACGCCGTGGAGCGCCACGTAGTACATCATATAGAACACGTCCGTGGAGTCCACCTTGCCGCTGCCGTCCACATCGGCGGCTGCGATCTGTTCCAGGGTCAGACCGCCGTCATTGCCTACGGCAACGTTGGCGATGTAGAGCATGGTGTAAAAGATGTCGGTGGAGTCAATGCCGCCGCTGCCGTCTACGTCACCCCTGAGCAATCCGCCGATCAGAGCAAATCTGATGTTGTTTTCGGCTGCGTATTTCTGGGCGTAAGAGCGGGCGTAACCATAAATAGTGAGGTTGTTGCAGCCGGAAAAGGCAGATTTTTCAATGCTTGTCACGCTGTCCGGTATCGTGATCGAGGTCAGCTTTTTACAGTCGGAAAAAGCACTCTCTCCTATGCTGGTCACGCTGTCTGGTATCTCGATTTCAGTCAGGCTACTACAGCCGGAAAAGGCATTACTTCCAATACTTGTCAAGCTGTTCGGCATCGTGACTTCGGTCAGACTGGTACAGAAAGAAAAAGCGTCCGCTCCAAGAATCGTCACACCGTCCGGCATCGTGATCGTGGTCAGACTGCTGCACTTATAAAAGGCATCTAAGCCAATTCTCGTCACGCTGTCCGGTATCGTGACCGCAGCCAGACTGTTACAGCCAGAAAAAGCACTTCTTCCAACACTCGTCACCGGTTTTCCAGCGATCTCCGCTGGAATCTCTACAGCCGTAACTTCTTTTTCACAACCAGTAATTCGAATTTCGACTGCATCGATCACGTCATAATACAAATCTCCATAAGTACCGTCGTAAAAATATGGCACATCTGCACTCGCCGGCAGTTCCACGCCAGACAGTCCCACACTGCCCAGACAAAGCAAGCCAGCAGTCAATGCCGCCAACCCTTTTTTCCACAATTTCATTTTTCTTCCTCCATATCATTCTTAGGGCAATACCGTACAAAGATTGTGCGACAGATGCAAAACAGGATATTTTTATGATAACGTACAACATAAAAGATGTCAACATTTTATTTGTATTTCTGCGTTGATTTCCCTGCAATCAAAAGAGCATCCTGCAAGCACAGAACGCCCTTTTGATTTCTATTTCAGGGGACCCCTTCGAAGTTATTCTTCCACAACCACCTTATGGAACACTTTCTTGCCCTTCCGCAGAATGGTTTCTGCTTCCGGATAGATCACGCTCTTCGGGTCGGTGATCTTGGTGTCGTTCACAGAAACGCCGCCCTGCTGTACCAGCCGGCGCGCCTCACCGTTGGACGGGGACAGTCCGCAGCGTACCATCAAGGTCAGGATCCCGATGCCGCCGTCTGTCAGTTCCTCTGCTTTCAGCACGGTTGTCGGCATATTGGCGTTGTTTCCGCCGCCGCCAAAGACAGCCTTTGCCGCAGCCTGTGCCTTGTCTGCCTCTTCCTTGCCGTGTACCAGTTCGGTCAGCTCGTATGCCAACAGTTCCTTTGCCTGGTTCAGCTGCTGACCCTCCAGGGTGCGCTCCATCTCTTCGATCTGCTCAATGGGAACGAATGTCAAAAGTTTCAAGCACTTGATAACATCCTGGTCGGAGACATTCCGCCAGTACTGGTAGAACTCATACGGCGTGGTCTTTTCGGCATCCAGCCATACAGCGCCCTTTTCGGTCTTGCCCATCTTCTTGCCCTCGGAGTTCAGCAGCAGGGTGATGGTCATAGCATAGGCATCCTTGCCCAGCTTTCTGCGAATCAGTTCCGTGCCGCCCAGCATATTTGCCCACTGGTCATCGCCGCCGAACTGCATATTGCAGCCGTAATCCTGGAACAGCTTGTAGAAGTCATAGCTCTGCATAATCATATAGTTGAATTCCAGGAACGTCAGACCACGCTCCATGCGCTGCTTGTAACACTCGTGAGAAAGCATCCGGTTGACGCTGAAATGTGCGCCTACATCCCGGAGAACATCCACATAGTTCAGATCCAGCAGCCAGTCGCCGTTGTTTACGATGATTGCCTTGTCTTCCGAGAAGTCGATGAAACGGCTCATCTGCTTTTTGAAGCAGTCTACATTGTGCTGGATGGTCTCCTTGGTCATCATCTTTCGCATATCGGTCTTGCCGGAAGGGTCACCGATCATTGCTGTGCCGCCGCCGATGAGGACAATGGGCTTGTTGCCTGCCATCTGGAGACGTTTCATCAAGCACAGAGCCATAAAATGGCCAACGTGCAGGCTGTCTGCGGTGGGGTCAAAACCGATGTAGAAGGTTGCCTTTCCGGCGTTCACCAGTTCTTCGATCTCTTTCTCGTCGGTCATCTGGGCGATGAGACCCCGTCGTTTCAGTTCTTCAAATACTGTCATGTTTTTCCCTCTTTCCCCGGAGGTATAGAAAAGCCCTCCGGAAACGATTTTTCCAGAGGACGATGTTTTCACCGTGGTACCACCTCAATTTATCGGAAAGGCAGCCGCCTGTCCGACCTCAAAGACGCTGTAACGGGCGTACCCGGATCTCCCTACGCACAAAAGTTTCAGAAAACCTGCTCCCAGGTGTATTCTCTGCGGCGCCGCTCCTCCGTTCCACCATCCCGAAGGCTCTCTGTGCCGGCACAGATGCAGATACTTCTCCTGTTCCACGCATTTCATAATGTGTTTATCATACCATATTGCCCGGCAGTTGTCAAGGGATTTTTCTGTAAAAAATCCGGACAGCCGCTTGACAAAGCAAAAGAAATCGTCTATCATAGAAATAGAAAGAGTGTACTGGAAACGGTCCGCTCCCAATTGTTGAGTTACTAGAAGTAACCGCCCAAGTTTGGTCGCTTTAGGGCGGTTATTTTTATGCCTGCAAAAACACGCTTGACACAGCGCAGTTCCGGTGCTATAATAAAAGCATACGGGGCATTAGCGCAGTTGGTAGCGCGTCACATTCGCATTGTGAAGGCCAGGGGTTCGACTCCCCTATGCTCCACCAGAACAATATTACACAAACCCCTACTACTTTGTAGGTGACTTTGCTGTAATAGCAAAACGAAAGAACCAGAGAATTTTATGTTCTCTGGTTCTGTGGAACATCTCGCATATCCGTAAATCATCGAAAATACCTCATTATAAAATAATACTGTTTCTTTTATAAAAAACAGCCGTAATTTTTTACGATTACGGCTGTTTTGTTTGTATGAAATTTTATAAACGAAAAGAGATGCTTGTTTTTATATTATGTGATTCTTGGATTATCAAAATCGGTATAACCGAAATAATTTTTAATGGCTGTTGTTTCATCATTTTCGCCAAAGCGAGATATCATAAATTTGTGATATTCTGCATTGTATGGATTGATTTTAAGAATATCCAGAAATACATCGATCAACTTGTCTTGTGGAAAATTCGGATTTGACATATTGGTAAATATATTGCTTGCCTGTTGCGTTGTTGTATTTGTGGGATACCAGATAGTTTTTCCGTTCTTATTTAATAAGCATACAAGTGATAAGAACACTCGCCAATAATCCGTGAATACACAGTCAAACAAATTGTCAGGCTTAATGCGACCATATAATTCTGCTTGCTGAGCCTGATTGAGGTTAGATACGCTATTCAAAAGTCCTGCTTCTGCTCCGTCACGTACAATATTAAAAGCTGTAGCTGTTGCGATACCTTTCGCTGCACCTTTTAATCCCAAACCACCGCCACTCAGATTTGGAATGAGGCTGGTTATATTTGACATTATTCTACGGTTTGACTGCAGTGTCAGTTCAATACTTTCAAGCGTTGAGGTATAGTCATTCATTCCGAGGTGGAAATTAGTAAGGTGCTGTTGTTCAAATGAATCTTCTGTAACTGTCCATATACCCTCAGAAATTAAGATGTTCATGGACTGTTTGATCAGAATATTGAGATGGGATCGATATATTTGGGGATAAAACCCAAGAAATGTAGAGAGGTTCTGAACTTTTTTGTCATATTCTTTTCTTGCATTATCAGTACAGGCAGAAGCAAGCTCACGGAATTTCAGTCTATATGAATTAAAAATATCCATACTCTCCGATATTTCAAGCTCTTTTCCGCATACAGAAAACTTCCTGACCGAACCAACTACTTGTTCCCAGTCATCTGATACTGTTTCCTGTGATTTATACTGTTCACTGTTTTTTATTTTCCCGATATAAGAAATAGCAGATTTTGCAGTATCTACATCTTGCGGATTTAAGGGCATGGAAATGGTAGATGTGCTATTATTGTTCACTATATCTATCTGTAAAGCAGATGTATTATCCACAGTGCTTATCAGTTGTAACGTCAGGTTGGAGAAGTATATAATACTTCCGCTTGAACCTCCCTGCATTGAATTGCTCAAAATATTCCTGTGTCCAGATTCGAGATAATACAGAATCGCATAATCCTCATAAATTTCCAGCTTTATCCCATCGGGTGACTGCAAAATATATTTATAGTTTATAGGGGTTCCATTTGCAGAAGCAATCTTCTCATTTGCATATGTCAATGCTCTTGCAAAGCGTTCTTTCTGACTATACTCAAAAGCCAATATCAGACGTTTGCCATTTGCCATTGTATTAGCCACACCATTTGTAAATTGCATAGGTGGGTTAACTAAAAAAATCTGAGTCAATTCAGAATATTTGTATTCATTATCCCCATAAATCAAAGAATTCTCGGTGAAAATAAATTTTCTACCTATGCCAAATTTTGGGGCAAACACTTCATACATAGTGTGAGATGTATTATTTGAAGCACTATTAGCTGATTGGCTTCCCGAAAGGTCACCAACTACTTGCTGCGCACCGTTCACAGCCTTTTGGACAGTACTGTTCAGCTTGTTAAAAAAGCCATTATTTGTCGATTGCGATTGTGCTGTGCCAGAAAATACTTTAGCACCACATTGACCGCAAAAAACAGCACCGTCATTTAATTTGCTTCCGCATTGCGTACAAAAAGCCATTCTAATTCTCTCCTTTATTTCCTATATTCTGCAACTTCAATCCAAGCCGCATTTTCCCATTCAATCGGTGAGTTATAACCACTTTCGGAAATTGCTTTTCTGATACAATTTTGGAAAGCAATATATTCCTCATAGTTCCACTTACTCCAGGGCTTTGAAGTGCTTTCGCTGTACTTCCCTACAGTACCGTCCTTTTTCGGAACGCATTCCAGTTTCAGACAATGTTTCAGCTTTGGATTATCTGAGCCAACAGCCTGCATAATATAGCTATCCACAGGAATGTGCAGATAGTTTTTCAGAGCAGAGTCCTCCGCCGTCATCAAAACATATTTTAGCATCATATTCAGCCACTTTTGTGCCTGTCCATACGTCAATTCGCTGATTTCCGAATACGTATTGATGATCTCTTCACAGATTCTTTGATGCTCACGGTCAAAGGCACTCTGTCTTTCATCAGAACCCTTTACGGCATTCTCCAAAACGTCATATTCATGGACGAGCATTTCACAGATTTTTCGCTTTGCACTTTTTCTAGTGCCTCTATTATCCGTGTTGAACTTTATCGTTCTGCACAAGTCCAGATAAGCTTTTTCTGCACATTTGACTAGAATATCATTCATACTATCACCCTTTGTCATATTGAAGTACGCATACTTCAAAAATTCAAGTACCATAATTTTTACCCTTCGCTCTTGTCTCGTTTGATCGTTTACATAAACTTTTCAGGCTTTACGTTCAGAGCATAGCAAATCGCCCTCAGGTCTTCCGGGTACAGCGTTTGTTTTCCGTTCAGAATCGCATCAAAAGACTTAGCGGAAATTCCTGCTTTCTTTGCGACATTTGCTGCTTTTAAGTCATTGTTTGCCATGTATGTGCGAACTTTCTCATAAACTCTCATAAGACAGACTCCTTTCCAGAAATTCTGGATTTATTATCATTTTACCACAGATTATCTGTGAAGTCAAGCGGGCTATACAGATTTTCTTGATTCCTTTGTTGACATAACAGAATTCATGTGGTACAATCAAGGTAGAGGTGATTTGATGAAATACGAAATCGGTGCAAGAATCCGTAAATATCGGGAAATGAGTGGTTTCAGCCAAAAGGAACTGGCACAGAAAATCGGTGTCAGCAACAGCCGTGTTTCCAACTGGGAACAGGGAATCAACCGTCCCGATGCGGATATTCTTGCGGATATCTGCAAGGCATTGAATGTATCTCCCAGTGAGCTGCTTGATGTCAGATTATCACCGGAAGATTTAAGCGAACAAGAGCGAAAGGTAATTATGGCTTATCGCACCAAACCAGACCTCAGGAAAGCTGTAAATATTCTTTTGGGTATTGAATAATTGTTTTTTCAGCAAAGAAAAAAATCTTTCTGCACGAAAAAAGATACAGCTGTCTGCGGTTATTAACGGTTGAAAAGCCGAGCTGTTACTTTTGCCGAATCTTCGCTTGATTTCTATTGGCTGTTTTGTGAAGTCTGACTAATTTGAGTCGCTTTTTGAAAAAAACTTATATATAGAAAAAGCCATTGACACTAAATTTATAGTATCAACGGCTTTTGGTTTAATTATGAAATAAGTGTTCCTGTGTTTCATCAAGCAAACACATACGCTATAGCGAGCTTGTTTTTATATCTGACAAGCAGCTTGTTCTCCTTTTCTTTCGTTCTAACTATATTGGGCGAATATGTGCAACATATCATTATGATTTGGATATCAACTGCTATGTGATACGGCGTAGTTTCAGAATCAAACCAATGGGAAAAATCAAAATTCACGAAAATTGCTCCACCCTATTTAAGGAGAAAGAGATGAAATTCAAAACGTTAAACACTATAATCTGTTCGGCAGCAATGTCAGCTGTTGTTGTGTCAGCGATATTTCTTGCGGAAATTATCCGTACCGCAAACGATTTGCTCCTGTTGCCGTATCTGCTGGTTGTTGCAGTGATATATGCAGTCATGCTGTTAAGCGAAAACAGGAAAACCCTCTTGTTGAAATGGGTTCTGACGCTGCCTTTTTCCTTTTTATGTCTCGAATATTTTTGGCAGACACATTACTCTGTCAGAGCGCTAAACTGGATGACAGAAGGCTATGGAAAGCAGTCTGCCGGCGGCAATTTTGCTGGTTTTCTGTTTCTTGTACTTTTATTCGTCCTTTGTATATCTGCTAAAATAAAACTGAGCCAGCTGAGGGAAAAATGATAATAAAAAAGT
>OGLJ01001261.1_pt1 | contig 21958 bp, 23 predicted proteins | sample 1572801 | NCBI WGS metagenome assembly OGLJ01 (sample SAMEA2581877, study PRJEB24529) | metagenome | biome: Human gut stool | place: China | collected 2011
TATTCATGTATTTATCATATCATATTTTGAGTTTAGTGTCAACAGGCTCTAAAAGGAACCTTTCTCTTTTTTCTCTGGGAAGTAAACTCAAATAATTTTCCCGCAGAATCATATAATTCGATATATGTTTCTACAGTATTTATCACGTCTATATCTGTAAAAGGTTTTTTTAGAAAATCCATTGGTCGAACTTTGAATAATGCTTGCTCATAGCCATCAAATGCAGTAATATACACAATTTGAGTAATATTATTCTTCATTACATATCGAATATGGCGACCGATTTCAACACCATTCGGCCCAGACATTTCTATATCTAAAAAAATCGTGTTCGTTCTTTAAATATTTAAAATAATCCAACCCGTTTTGAAAGACCTTAATATCAAGATCATATGTTGAAATGTGATCATACGACAACAAAATTCTTTCAATTCTAGAAGAAATGTACCAATCATCATCTACTACTGCTATACGAATCACGTAATGTACCCCTTTCTTAGCTTTCTCTCTCTATTTCCATAATACCATAAAATATCCCAAAAAGCAAGAAGAATAGATGGTTTACTATTGGAGATACTAAAAGGAAAGAAGCATTTTTGTTTCGTAAAATCCGCCCATTGACCATTCAAACCTAAAAAATCACGCTGTTTCCGATACTTTTTGCATTTTCCATACGATTTTTTGACGGCGAAATATTATCCCGTCAATTGCAATCGCTTTATATATTCCTGCTTCATCTGCATAGAGGAATGCACATATCGATTCAAAGTAATACTGGCATCAGCGTGTCCTAGCAATTCACTCAGCGTCTTTGCATCAAACCCATGGGCAATACAATCTGTGGCATAAGTGTGTCGAAGCAGATGAAATGGAACCTTCCGGATACCACAGAGTTTCAGGATTTTCTGAAACCGATACTGCATCGTTCTCGGTTCTGCCGGTTTGTTTTTCCCAGTAATCAGGTACAGAAAATCCTGTCGTTTTTTCTTTTCCAGCAATGTCAACAGGAATGATGGAACCGGAATTGTCCGCACAGAAGTTCTGCTTTTGGGAGAGCCAATCAGCACCTCAGAACTGCCGTTTCGATAGACTCTCTGCACCGTTCGTTTTACAGAAAGTGTTCCGTTTTCAAAGTCAATATCGCTCCACTGTAAGCCGCATAATTCACCTACACGCAAACCAGTGAACAAGCACAGCAGAATCGCCAAATCAACGGTCAACCCTGTCTGAAGAAGATACTGTTCCAATTTCTTTCGCTCCTCAGAAGACAACACGTCCAGCTGCTTTTTCTCTGCTTTCGGCATAGTGAAATGTGTTCCATGAATGTGATATTCCTGCACTGCATACTGTTCTATGCTGTGGTAAACCCGCATAATGTCCTGTACAAACCGAGCGGAAAGTCCGCCAGTTCCGCACAATCGGCCGCTTTGCAGTTTCTCATAGACAAAATCATTCAGCTGGTGTGTTGTCATATCCGTGAGATACTTTGTTCCGAGATCCGGAAGAATGTGATTGCGAATGATGTTTTCATAGTGAGCATAACTGGACGGTTTCACACGTAATTTTGCCGCAGAAAGCCACTGACGAGATGCCTCTGCCACGGTTAATTTCAAAGCAGAAACTGGCTGGTTCTGCAAAACAGCTTGAAATTGTGCCATCTTTTCCTTTACCTCAGAAAGCGTTCTGGCATATACAAATTTGTATTTCAGCGACCCATCTTCCTTATGCCCGATCGGGACACGTCCCTCAAACCGACCGTCTTTTCTCTTGTAAATGTTGCTGCCTCTTCTCGGCATTTGAAATCCCTCCTGACAAGTTTTCGGACTGTTCAAAGCAAGAAAACTCCTGTTTTTTCTCCGATTCTGATGATTTATTCATGAATTTTCAGAAATATATACTTTACTTTTTCTGAAAATCTGCTATAATGATAGCAGATTCGATGCTGTTTTATCTGAAATTTCTGCAAATAAATGGGCGGATTTTACGAAGAAATCTACATTTCATAGAAACAAAATGCCATGCTGAGAAGATGTGCTTTCCCAGCATGGTTTTTTATCGTTCTGGATTTGTTCCCTGATACGTTCTCAGCTTGTATGCGTTGTGTCAATTTCAATTTCGTGTATTTCTGATCTTATCCTGACTTGTTCCCGCATACAGAAAAAAGGCATCTCAGCTACCTTTCAAATATTCTCCAAAAAGAAAAAAGTGCCGAGAAATCAGCACTTTTTCATCTATTATCCTTGCTTCCTTGACATCAATACCACGCACTCAACGGTATTACCTTTTTCCCACAAGAGCCGTCTTACCTCTTGACCATCCCGATATATTGGAAAATTAAACTCTATCGACTTCAAAGGCTGCTCTGACTCCCCATTTGGATATATCTGAATTTCTTTTATAAGATAAGTAATAAGGCTTTTCTTTTCCTCGTCACTTATTATATCATAGAGCTTTCCGAAATTCAGCATAAGCTTGTAAATATTGTCCAGAGTGATTGTTTCCATTTCGATAGAACTTTTTCTCAGCTTTGCATCTTCAATCCGTTCTTCCAACTCTACAATCGTATCATACAAGGCATCAAGTCTTAAAGTCATGTCGTGGATTTTCCTTTCTCTGAAACGAGCATCAATAGGCAGATTATCAATCTCTCGTTCCAGACGGGCTTTATTCAAATCTACTTCTTTCAGCTTACTCTCGTAATTGGCAAGTTCCTTATCAATAGCTGTTGTATCGGTCTGTACGCCAATACGCTTTTCAATCTCTTTTGCAAAATACTTATCGCTTACCAATTCCTTAACAGCTTCAATTACAAGTGGCTCAATATCTGTTTTTCTTAGCGATGCTTTATAATCACAATGATGTCCTCGCTCCTGCTTATTTCTACCACAAATATAATAGTAAACCTCTTTGTATGTGCCGTCTTTATTTGTCCAAGCGTGTTTGTTCGTATACATTGAACTTCCACAAAGGGGACACTTTAATATCCCCGTCAAAAGGTGTGACCTATCCTTACCGATTTTGGATGGCTGTTTAATTCCTGTTGCCATACGCTTTGCGTGAACCTTTTGCCACAATTCCTCGCTGATAATTCCTTCATGTTGTCCATCTTCCAGAATGTAATCCTCTGCATGAACCTGCTTATATTCATTTTTTGTACCTTTTACCTTTTCTCGTGTTCTCCTGCCATAAGCAATCTTTCCACAATAAACAGGATTGTCTAATATCAACCGTATAAAATGACTGCTCCAAGTTTCCAATGTGCCGTTCTGACGAGGTATCTTCTTTATACCTTGAAGATTAAGATATTTTGCTACTCCGCCAAGTCCTATATCAGAATTAGCAAATTTATCAAATATAATTCTGATTGCTTCAGCTTCCGTTTCTTCTATCAAGAGCTGATTGTCTTTCAGATAATATCCGTATGGTGCAAATCCACCATTCCACCCACCTTGTCGTGCTTTTTCTCTCCGTCCATTCATTGTCTGTTCAATGATATTTTCTCTTTCTATTTCTGCAACCGCAGACAAAACAGAGATTAAAAGTTTTCCACTTGTCTGTGACGAGTCAATTCCTTCTTCAATACAAATAAGATTTATTCCATAAGATTGTACAAACTCTAATGAATTTAGAATATCCGCTGCATTTCTTCCGAAACGGGAAAGTTTATAAACCAGAATATAGTCTATCTCCAATCCGTTTTTTATATCGGAAAGCATTTTCTTAAATGCAGGTCGTCCTTCAATAGATTTTCCTGATTTACCTGCATCCTCATAGATACCGACAATTTCCATTTCTTCTCGGTCAGCAAATCGCTTTAATCCGTTTTTTTGTCCTTCAAGGCTATATCCGTCTACCTGCATTTCGGTACTTACTCTCGGATACAGGACACATTTCTTTCCTTCTCTGTTCATCGTACCACCTCCATAATTTTATAGGGAAATGTGATATGTAAGGCTGCGTAGCTTACGCAGCACAATCCAATTCTTGCAAAACTGTCTTTCCGTATTTTTCAACTATCTGCACCATAACATTGATAAATGAATTAAATACTTCGCTTTCATCTTTCATCTGTTCATTTTGCAATTCTGAATTTTGGATATAGTTTTCATTTCCCATAATGAGTACCTCCGCTATAAAACAAGCGGCTGTACTCTTAATTATAGAAATACAGCCGCATTTTTACCAATGTGCAAATTTATCGTTCTCGTCCCTTTTACACATCTGTTGCCTTCGTTTTCTCCAATGCAACACTAATGGCAAGAGCCTTATCAACCCTTGCCACTATATTGTCTGGTATCATTCCCAAATACTGCTTTAGTCGCTGCTTATCAATCGTTCTTATCTGTTCAAGCAAAATGATTGAGTTCTTATCCAAACCTTCAAAATCATTGATTAAAGTGTGTGTCGGCAATTTTGCTTTAGTGTGTATTCGGCTTGTGATGGGTGCGACAATGACCGTAGGGCTATGCTTATTGCCGACATCGTTTGAAATGATAAGTACAGGTCTTGTTCCGCCTTGCTCCGAGCCGATAACAGGATTTAGATTTGCGTAGTAAATATCTCCACGCTTGATTTTTCTTTCCATTATGTTTGACCTCCCAGATTTATTTAGGCAGGTATGTTCTGCCTATGTAGGCAGCCAAACAAAAGGAAGTATTTAAGGTCGGGAGAGTATAAACAAAATCTCTGTTCCTATGACTACCTTTTATCTGGCTTTATGATAGGAGCATTTCAATTTGTCCTCGACACCCCGAAATGCTATGGGAAGTCGCCAAACGGTCAGTAGCGAACTGACACCACGGGAGTTCCACCCCTCTGACGGTCTGCCAGAGCCGCCCTCATTGCCTGCGACGGTTTTATCACGCTCGGACTGTGACTGGACGGGAGTACCATTATTCTCTTTGTGGGTTATGGCGAAATCGGAAGCAATCCGATATTTTCAGTCGGTAATGAATGAGATCACCCCCTTTCATCGCTCGCTGCTTCTTAACAGGTCTTGGCGTACCGCTGCACACGCTTATGCTCATCACAATCACAAAGAGGAAGTATTTGGCGAATGGATATTCGGTTGTCAAGGATCACTCCCGTTTTCGCCACACAAAGCAAAACAGGTGGAAGGAATTTAATCCCTCTCACCTGTTTGCTCACTTAAAAGCGGTTTCGTATAGGCTAAAATTAAAATTTTTCAAAAAGTTTTTTTAACTTCTTTAGTGCAATGTCAACGCTTCCTTTAACCGCCATTTTGGTGCATCCCTCCAACTTGGCAATCTGCTCATAGGACAACTCTCCGAAAAAGTACAACAGCAGCCTGCGTCTTTGTGTTTCGGGCAGTTTTGATATTGCCTTATGTAGCAGTTCGTATTCGATGCACCTTGAAACGGTTTCCTCAAGACTTTCTTCCTTATAAAAAGATAGGTAATTGAAGGAGTTTTATGTCAACTCGGAATGTTCAATGTGCCTGCTCACCCGATTAAGATAGGAAATATCCTCAAGCTCAAAACGGTTAAACAGGTCATACAGCACTTTCTCTATTTCAATATTTTGCATAACCCTTATACGCTGATGATTGTAGAGGGCAGATATTACCTCTCTTTTAAAGATGGGCGGGATGTTTTTCATTCATTCTTTGTTCCTCCAATCAATCTGAATTTTTGAAATTTCAGATTGATCGGCGGTGAACGACACCCTACGCCACAAACAGGCTTACGACTTAATTCAACAAAAAACGACAAAAGAAAAACCGCAAAGGCTGTCAAACCCTTACGGTTATAAGAAATAACAATTCTATTATATAGATATTTAACATCTACTTTTGGAACATAATTTCCCCAAATGGAGATAAGAATTTTTTTAACAGATTATTCTCATCTCTATCGAACGGTATGTAAATAACTGCTGCTTAAAATCAGCAGCACAGTGTTATCAGACCAACACATAAGAAATCCCTCCAAACTTGAAACAGGTCTGGAGGGATAAAATAGCCATCTGAGCATGACAAAATTGCCCACCAAAACACCGTTTTTTTTTATTTGGCGGACTTGTCAAATTCTATATTCATGTAAAAAAAGAGCCGATGACTTATGAGGTTATCTCACAAGTTCATCGGCTCTGCGTCTATGCGTCTGGCTCTTTGATGACGGTTATATGTAATTTCTTTGCATTTATTAAAGTTTCTTTCTTACATTTCGGACAGTAAAGAGGATAATTCTTTAAAACAGTATCTTCTCTAACTCTATCACGGGTTTTGTTGCCACAAATCGGGCAAATTATCCATTCTGAAATCATAAATTATCCATCTCCATTTATCATGTTTTATTTAATCTTTCTATTTTATATTTACTATCTTGACAAATTCATATCGTACACTTATCTGGAATTACTATTATTCTCTAAACTTTTTTCAAGAATAAAGAAAATATCGTACCTTTTTCATCGGATGCCACCTTGATATACCCGTTCTGCTTATTCACAATATCACGGGTAAGATATAAACCGATCCCTACACCGTCAACTCCTGCTGACTGCTTTCCACGGTAAAATCTGCCGAAGATTTTTGCCTGTTCTTCTTCAGGAATGCCAATTCCGTTATCGGATACATCCAATCGCAAATACGATGGATATTCGGTGATTTTCAAGTCCACAACTCCTCCGCTTGGTGTATATTTCACAGCATTGTCAAGTACATTGGTAACAGCTTCTGCCGTCCAGTTAAAATCAAGCAGGGCTTCAAAGGTCTGCCCACAATCAAAGGTAATCGTAATATTTTTATCCCTTGCTTTGGCATAAACCGTTTTTACCGCTTGCATAACAATATCATTTAAACTGCTTTGTTCAGGTTTTAATCGGATAATGCCACTTTCCAAACGGGACATTTTAATCAAACTGTTTGTCAAAAAAGTCAGCTTTTCAAGGGACATCTGCAAGGTGGCAATATATTCACTTCTCTCCTCATCGGATAACCCTGTATCACCTAATAACTGTGCAAAGGTGTTTGCCGCTGCTACGGGCGTTTTAATTTGATGCGAAATATCGGAGATTAAAGTTTTAATCTGTTCTTTCTCCTGTGTCAGCATTTGATTCTGTGCCTTTAAAATATTGCGGAGTTTTAGAAGTTGATGCTGCAGCCGTGCGGTCAGGGTATCCTCAGCTTCTGAAAAGACCGTCCGTTCCTGCTGTTCTACCAAAGCTTCAATGAGCAGTGTAATCTCCTCTAACAGATTATCATTATAGCGGTTGTGCAGAAAGTCCAGTAGGAACAACAGACCACATAAAAATACAAATGCAAAAGAGATAAAAAGCGTACGGAAAAGGATGTCCTCCATAAAAAAGAACACACCAACAGATACCACCGCCGTAGCAGTACCTATAATTAAAATCAGTTTTCTGTAAATTTCAAAATGCTTCATCGTCATTCTCCAAAAGAGTAGCCCATGCCAAAAACTGTTACAATGTATTCCTGCTTTTCATCATTCAGTTTCTGCCTTAGCCGCTTAATATTCACACGCACGGTATTATCATCAACGAAGTTTCCGTCTATATCCCAAAGCTGTTCCAAAAGCATTGCCTTTGTAACAACCCTTCCCCTGTTTTCCATTAGATAAAGGAGTAATTTGTATTCTGTTGAGGTCAAATGTATTTCCTGTCCCTTCATCAAAACAAGACACTTTTCTTTATCTAACTCTAAATCTCTGTATTTCATACGAAATTTTCCTATGCCAGTTCGTTTTAGAACTGCCAATACTTTTTTTCGTAAAACTTCAATAGAAAAAGGCTTTGATATATAATCATCACAACCAACGCCAAACCCTTCCAACATATCTTCTTCCGTATCATTAGCGGTTAAAAATAATACAGGTGTTTCCGATGTTTCCCGAATTTTCTTACAAAATTCCAAACCATTGCCGTCAGGCAGGTTAATATCAAGCAGAAACAAATCATACTTTTGCTTTTGGTATTGCTGCAATGCTTCCAAATACCCATAGACTGCTGTAACCGTATGCTCGTCTTTTTTTAGGGCGATAGAAATACCCTTGCTCAGAATTTTGTCATCTTCAAGTAGAAAAATATTTGCCATAGCCGCAAAACGCACCACCTTCCTCAATATACAAAATTGCAGGAACAGACGCAGCAATGCTGCGTCCGTCCCACAACCTCATTTAACTATCAAAATTGTGCAGTCTTTCAATGACCGTTTCATCAGAAGTTGCCTTGTAAACAATGGCAGGAACGCTTAAACAAATTACAAAGATTGCTGCGATCAAACCGATGACAAGTGCAACAGGGTATTTAAATACTGCATAGTTTGCCATATGCGGAACTGCATCTGCCACCAACATTAGGAACGCATTACCAAAAGTCATAATCAGCAGAGTAGAAATCAGAGCATAAATACCGCCTTCTAAGGTCAATATCTTCCTGATCTGCTTTTTCGTTGTTCCGATACTTTCCATAATGGCAAATTCATTTTTCCTTGCCACCACACCCGTCAGCATTACATTGACAAAGTTAATCAAACCAATGACAATGAGCAGAATTGCGGCACCGTTCCCCAACAAGCTTAAAGAGTAGTTCATCTGTTCAAATAGTTCTTTCTGATTCACGGAAGATTTCAGCTGCCATTCCGATGTGGTCAAGGTACTGTTGATCGCCTGTAATTCGCTGTCAATTCGCTCTAAATCGTTGAAATTCTTAATGTCAACGCCGATTGCGGAAATGATTGGTTCTTTTGTCAGGCGTTCCATACCCGCTTCGCTGACAAAGATAACATCTGGCACCATATTTATTTCTTTGCGTCTGCCAATACCTTCTGAAAGAGTATTATCATAATCATCATAGTAAAAAGCTCCGCCAATTTTGAAATCAGTTGCCTTGCCGTCTGTACTGTCGGCAGTTAGTGTCAATGTTTCACCCACCAAAGCAGTATTAGGAGCGTTATATTCGGTATCTTTTCCTGCAATCGCTGTTTCGCCACGCTTAAATGCTTCCATGTCAATAGGCGTATCAGGATGCTCTGCATTGTATTCTTCCAGTACCCTGTCGTCTGGAAGCGTTGTAATATAGCAGCCATAGTCACCAGATTCAGCGTACCCTTTCAGTGTTTCTATCGTCTGTTCATAGGACTGCCCCTTTGCTTTATATTTGCTGTCCTCATATTTGATTTTCATAAAGCCTTCTAAATCGGTTTCATTAAAGTCAATACCTGCCCAGACTGTTTTTTGAACATCTATATTTTTAATACCGTCAAGCTGCTTGATTTGTTCTACAAAGTGTTCGTCAAACTGCGGTACTTCTTTATTGAGCTGTTCATACTGCTCAAACTGAATATCAGTGTATTCAAAGTTATAGTCCATATATTCCTTAATAAAGTTCTCAGCCGACATACTGCTTATAACCCCATTTACGCCTAAAATCATAGTAATTCCCATAAACAAGGACATAAACACAAGGACAGCACGCTTTTTGTCACGGAATACATTATGAAATGCCATCACATGTAGCTTGCCACCATTGGTGGAATTTCTGCTTTTTGTTTTCTTCGGTGCAAAATTCTGAAACTTCAATGCTTCTATTGGAGAAATTTTTGCAGCCGCTTTTGCAGGAGCATTGCAGGCAATCCAAACGGTTACCGCTGAAAAGATTACGGACAAAATATAGATAGATGGATGGAAAAACACTTCGGCATCCATCATCGACTTGCCCTGTTCAAAACCCTCGTTCAACACAAATGGAACAATTCCAAAGGAAACAGCGGTGGCTAACAAAATACCAATCGGGATACCAATGCAGGCAAACTTAACTGCCTGATTTTTTACCAGTGATTTAATCTGTTTTTGCGTTGTTCCAAGCGTTTTCATCAAACCGTAAAAACGGGTATCCTTTGAAATGGATATATACAAAACATTGTAAATAAGGAGATACCCGCTGCCAATGATAAAGAATACCAATAGGATTACCATTGCGATCACTGAACCGCTTGATGATTTCATGGAAACCGCACCGCCGAAAGATTGATTTTCATTCAACTCCACATCTTTTTGAATACGATAAAAATCATCAGGCATTTTATTCAACGACAAAGAAAGAACGCCGTCCTCTGCCATTGTATAGCCTGCATTTTTGCAATACGCTTCGGAAACAAAGCCCATTCCCGTGCCTGTATAGGAATGAAACCATCCGCTTAAAGTGAAATTTTTTTCCTGCTGACCGTTTTTATCATAATAGGACAGAGGGATTTCCATATTCAGCTTCGGCTCTTTCATTCCAAGCTGTGAAAGAGCATCCTTTGACAGCATAATTTCATTTTCATTTGAGGGATATTTCCCTTCTATATCTTTGATTGTTTCTTTATAGTGTTTATCCCATTCAGTAGTGTCGTAATACGAAAGTGCGATAGAAAGCTCACGCCCCTCATCGTTCTTCTCGGCAACCGAGCCGACCATATACTGTGTACCGACGGTTTTGACATATTCTAAGTCCCTGATCTGCTGTTCCTGCTCTGCTGTCGGCATCGCAAGGGACGCATTAGCGGTCGTGCCTGCGGTACGCACCTGCATTAACTTCATATTTTCCATATAGTTAATGCCCAGACTAAACACAGTCGTAATCATAAAAGTGGTGAGAACGATCGCAAACACCGCAAACAGGTTACGAATACGGTTTGCTTTCATCATTCCCTTTTCCACTCTCTTAACTGCTTTTTTATTTCGGTTAGCGTGCATATCTGACACCTCCCGAAACAACCTTGCCATCCTCAATGCGGATTGTGCGGTCTGCCATTTGAGCGATTTCCTCATTGTGCGTGATCATAATGGTGGTTTGGTGGAACTGACGGCTGATTGACTGCATCAGCAAAATAACATCCATGCTTGTTTTTGAGTCCAGATTTCCAGTCGGCTCATCCGCAAGGATAATGGCAGGCTTTGTCGCAAGGGCACGGGCAATCGCAACCCTCTGCTGCTGACCACCTGAAAGATTATTCGGCATATTCTTAAGCTTTTGTTCCAAGCCAAGAGTATGGATAATCTCTTTTACAAATCTTGTATCGGTCTTGCCACCGTCGATCTCAATAGGATACACAATGTTCTCATACACATTAAGAACAGGAAGCAGATTATAATTCTGAAAAACAAAGCCAATGTTTCGACGCCTAAAAATCGTCAGTTCCTCGTCTTTCATTTTCAACAGTTCTTTTCCTCGGATAGTAACACTACCAGAAGTAGGACGGTCTAACCCACCGATCATGTTAAGTAGTGTAGATTTACCGCTGCCTGATGTACCTATAACAGCAACAAATTCGCCTTCCTCTACGGAAATGGATACCCCATCCAAAGCATGGACTTCGTTTTCTCCGCTTCCGTATATCTTTCGTAAATCTTTTGTTTCAAGTATTGCCATATTAAAACCTCCAAATTTCTGTTTTTATTTTGTAAGTTCAGTATAGCAACCACTTCTTACAATCTCATTACAATCCAAACTAAAAAATAACAGCATTTCTTTTGTTCCTACCATGCACTTTTACGAATTGATTTCTTTTTTTAATGAAGCAATCCACTCCTCTATTGCCTCTGCCAATGTGTATTGTTGCCGTAAAACTGCCATACCCGTAACAGGAATATCTTCTTTACTCTTTTTCAAAGCAATATTTTCTTCCAGATATTTTTTCAATACCTCCATACTGCTCTCAATATTATCCAGACATTCTTGCTGTCTTTCTCTGGACATACTGTCCAGATTTACAATGACAGCATTAAAATCCAAAAAAATGTTTATCGGCTTACAGGATATTTCAAGCATCAATTTTTCAAACTGCTGTTTCCCTTTTTCAGTTAAAGAATACACTGATTTTTCTGGCATTTTACCCTCTTTTTCTATATGACTTGAAATATATCCTTTTTCCTCCAACTGGATAACCTTTTTATAAATAGACGGGGTACTAATTTTTACCCATTTTGAAATATTGCGGTACTCTACCAACTTTTGAAGGTCATACGCACTCAGAGGTTCTTTCTTTAACATTCCCAAAACAATTAAGTCAATGGTCGCCATATCAATTTCCTCCTTTACTCTCTTGACAACTACTATAAATTATAGTAGAATACCACTTGCGTTTCAACTGCTATAATTTATAGTAGTATATTTTATTCTATTTGTCAAGTGAAAGGAGAAAGAACACTATGGACAATCAAAACAGAAAATTGGAGTTATTGGGCAATGCTCCAATTCCAAAAGCCCTTTTAGCTATGGGTATTCCAACAATGATTGGTATGCTCATCAACGCCTTGTACAATCTTGTTGATGCCTATTTTGTAGGTGGCTTAGGCGAAAGTCAAATGGCTGCCATCTCGGTTGTGTATCCACTCGGTCAAGTAGTCGTCGGCTTAGGATTACTTTTTGGCAATGGGGCAGCATCCTACATTTCTCGACTGTTAGGACAAAGAAATAAGGATCAGGCAAACAAAGTGGCAAGCACTGCACTATATAGCAGTCTTGTTGTCGGTGCAATTATGATTGTTTTATCAATCCTCTTTTTGAACCCCATTCTAAGACTTTTAGGTGCAACAGAAAGTGTCCTTCCTTATGCGGCTACCTATGCCGGTATTTACATTGTTTCTTGCATTTTCAATGTTTTTAATGTCACAATGAACAATATCGTGACAAGTGAAGGAGCAGCAAAAACTACAATGTGTGCCTTGTTGTTAGGTGCAGTCCTCAATATCGGGTTAGATCCATTATTTATATACACTTTTAATTTTGGTGTTGCAGGAGCTGCTATTGCCACAGCAATTTCTCAGGTAGTATCTACTCTTGTGTATCTGTTTTATATTTTCAGACAAAAAAGTGCTTTTCAGTTTAGAATAAAGGACTGTACCTTTTCTAAAGAAATTCTATCTGAAATTTTCAAAATTGGCGTTCCGACACTTGTATTTCAATTATTAACAAGTATTTCTATCTCTCTAATAAACAATGCCGCTGGTAATTACGGCGATTCAGCCATAGCGGGAATGGGCGTTGTTACCCGTCTTATATCTATGGGCAGCTTAACAGTATTTGGTTTTATCAAAGGTTTTCAACCGATTGCAGGTTACAGTTATGGGGCGAAAAAATTTGATCGTCTGCGTACTGCAATCAAAATTTCCATCTTATGGTCAACTATTTTTTGTGTGATCGTAGGTTTATTATTCAGTCTGTTTTCTACGACTATTGTTTCACAGTTTACAACTGGAAACACAGAAATGATTCACATTGGATCTTCCTCTTTAAGAGTAAACGGTATTACATTTATGCTGTTTGGATACTACACGGTATATTCCTCTTTATTCCTTGCTCTTGGAAAAGGAAAAGAAGGGTTTATTCTTGGAGCTTGCCGACAAGGTATCTGCTTCATTCCCGTTATCTTAATTTTTCCATTTATATGGGGATTAAACGGTATTTTATATGCACAGCCGATTGCCGATGTTCTCTCTGCACTTATTACAGTATTTATGGCAATCCCTTTGCATAAAAGTTTAACTGTTGCCGAACAGAAAATGAAGATAACAGCTTCTATCCCCTGTGACAGGCAATAAAATCAAGCATAAAAGTAGTAACAGAGCCGATGAACTGTGAAAGCTTTCTCAAGTTCATCGGCTCTGCGTCTGTGCGTCTGGCTCTTTGATGACGGTTACTTGTAAATTCTCGACTTCAATTAAAGTTTCCTGTCTACATTTCGGGCAGTAAAGAGGATAGTTTTTCAAAACTGTGTCTTCTCTGATTTTGTTTCGGGTTTTGTTCCCACAAAGAGGACATAAAATCCATTGGGAATTTATACTCAGCATATTATCCTCGCCTTATAAGGTCATGTAACCGATTATCTGTAACAAATTTCTTTTTTCTGGGGTCACCCTCTGCACGATAGATTACTAAGCTGTCTAAATCAAATATTGAACTCCAAACTGTTTCAAAATCTGGCTCATCATCATATTGGCACATAAACCCATAATCACCTTTTAAGAGATGTTCGGTAGTTTCAATGTATTCATCTTTTATGCGTTCCGAAGAAAAGCTGTCTAATACTGTCCTGTAACGCCTGTGCGAGTCATAATCATTTCCTTTTGCATCGTCATATGGTTTCATCTCATCAGATGTAAAACTATTAACAGTACAAACTATACTGCCATTTTCAAAAATTTCTGCCGCCCGAACTTTTTTGAGAATTGGCGTACATTCAACCACTACCATATTGCCTTTTTTATCTGCAAGTAAAATATTGCAGTTAGAAGATACTGGCAAGCCCATAAGAAGGGAAACCGCCTGTTCGGTATTATCTGCCTTTTCAAGCAAATATCTTACAATAAAGCAAGAATTGAAACCTGCTTTTATCTTTTCAAGGTCGGTCATTACAAAAGTCATTGCTACAGCAAATCCGTGTTCATTCACTCCTTCTTCGCCGTTAATGAAAGAGGAAGTAGTGATATTGAACCTGTTTCCATTTTTCGGTGCATAGATTTCACTTTTGCTTCCTTCACGCAGATAAGGTGGTAAGTCATTATTTCTACCGTATATTGTTCTGCCATTGCTTGAATATGCAAAAGCAGTACAGCCCCTAACCTCAACGGGGATGTTGTTCTCCAAGTTATACATACAGCAGCCCATACACAACATCCAAGAAATGAAGTGTAGATAATCTGTGCCAATGGCGTCACTTACGCCTCTTACTTCCTCACATATCTCTGGGAAAAACTTTCTTAAAATTTCTTCGCTTTGTTTCCCGTGTTCCAATTGAAAATTATCCAACTGGAGTGGAAAGGAAATATGAGCTTTTTGAAATATGTTTCCTCTTTTTACGCCCATCTGATAATGGTCGCCTTTTAATCTTAAATGATACATACTTAAATCTCCTTTGCTTTTTTGATTGCAATCCACACCTCGGAATGTCCTTTGGATGGCTGTCCTTTGCAGACTGGATATATTTCAACATCTGGAAGTCCTGCATATTCATAACCAGAAAACGGTAGAAATTCTGTCAAAAATCTGCGAAAAACACTCTGCACATCTTCCTTAAATACTCCGTCGTTTTCAAAAACACCCCACATACCCTCTGGTATCATGTATTCTACCATTCCCTCTGGCACGGGAATGTTGCTCGAAACAGCGATATAATAATATATATCCTCTGGATTATTATAAACGCTGACTCCTAAAATGCCGTCTGGATTTTTGTTTGATAGCTCTGCTAATTTGGAGATACTGCCATCCAATACTGCCTTTTTCCAGAACGCAGGAACATTCCGCATATTTTCCTCTGCATCTTCAACAAGAGGTATTCTAATTCCTATAATGCGAATATTTTTCTTTTCTTCAATGTGATATGCCATTGCACTGCCTCCCAAAACTATTATAGAAAATTGGATTGATGGATATGCACACAAGGTACATCCCATACTTTTTGCCGCTATGGGTGCTATCCCGTGTACGCTTTGAAAAGCACGGTTAAAGGATGTTGGAGATGAATACCCGTATTTGTGAGCAACATCAATAACCTTATTATCTGTTCTTTGTAACTCAAATGCAGCCTGTGTCATTTTACGGCGGCGTATGTACTCTGATAGTGACACTCCTGATACATAAGAAAAAATCCGTTGAAAATAATATGTTGAACAACAAGCTATATGAGCTGCTTCATCATAGGATATTTCCTTGTCTAAGTTTTCCTCTATGTAATCAATGGCTGCTCCAAGTCTTTTCAACCATTCCATTTACTTACCTCCTCATATATAAGCATACAAGAATACGAGCATATTTTCCTCGCTTTTCATGTCCGCTTTTGTAAACTTATCTATAGTTTATCCGAATAAAAAATTAGTTTCAAGTATGTCAAGCGTGCTTTAATCTCTTGTTACAAGAGATTAAACTTCCTATACCAAGAGATTTCACATCGTTTAACTGGAAGCCGCATCTCTGTAAAATATAAGAGTAAAATTTTCAGAGAATAGGTGGTGAGCTAATGGACGAAAGGAACAATAATTTTGACTTCGATTTTACTCCGATAGGACAGGCTATCAAAAAAGCACGTGAAGCCAGAGGGATGACAAGGGAGCAACTATCTGGAATAATCGGCTATGCTCCCAGACATATTCAGTCTATCGAAAACGAGGGGCAGTATCCAAGTATCGAGCTATTTATCCAACTTATTACGATGTTCGATGTGTCGGTTGACGAGTACATATTCCCAGATAATGAGGTCAAGAAAAGTTCCGTCCGCAGACGCTTAGACGCACAGCTCGACAATTTAGACGATAAAGAACTGTCCGTTATAGAAGCAACTGTTATCGGACTATGTAAGGCAAAAGAGCCAGAGGAATAAACCTCTGGTTTTTCTTTTGCCCATTCTTAATAGGCAGGAACGCCGTAGCCATAGATGGAGCTGCTTCCAACCGTATATTGCTTTTGCCTGCAAGCGTCGCCAGAGTTACCCTCCACGGTGTAAACGACACCGTTTTCGCATTTCTCCACAATGCCTACATGGTCGGTTTCTCCGTCGCCCTCCCAATCAAAGAAAATAATATCGCCTGTCTGCGGCTCGTAATTTCTGTCTTGCCATTGTCCGTTACCCTTAAACCAATTTGAGCCGTCCACGCAGCCAGAAAATTTAGGGATAATCCCGCTCTCAATATATCCGCATTGGTCGGCACACCATGACACAAAGCAGGCACACCATTCCACACGCCCCTCAAAGCCATACCAACTCCAATAAGGCTGACCGCCCTCATTTCCGAGCTGTGTCAAAGCGACCTCCACAATCGCCTGGTTACCGCCGCTTGTGAACGCCCGCCCGTATGGATAATACCGCAGCACATGGGCGGGATACTGCGTGTCGCCATAGCTGTCCCAACCTAACCGTGCCGCCTGCATGGTGGAAAACTCCACCGCATTGGCATAGGAATAGCCGCCATAGTTGGTCTTAGCCCACGAGATATAGCCATTACCGAAATTGTAACCTTGCAAGGCAAGTTTAATATGCTCCATATCAATCGGATTTTCTACCTCAGCAGAGATAAGGGCAGCCTTTAATTCCTGCACCCCGCACTCAACCGAATATTCTGGGTCTTTAATCCCATTTGGCTCGTGGGGATACCTTGTGTTAAAGCTACCTTCCGCCGCCTGCATGGGGTCAAGTCCACGCCCGCCAGATTCCTGCATCATTACCGCCTTGATAAGCTCCACATATTCGGGAATACCATACTGTTTGGCATATTTCTGTATCAAAGGCTCATAGGCTTCCACCTCTGCACTGACAGGGGTATAGGCGTTGCTCCCGCTTCCGCCGCCAAACAGGGAAACAGCACAGCCGAGCAGGACAACAATGAGAATAATCACAACTGCAATCCAACCACCTGCAATTAAAGCGGAAATCAGAGCTTTTGTTCCTGCAATAATCGCCTTGACCGCAGCTATGGTGGCTCTAACCGTAGCTTTCGTTGCTTCGGCGGTTGCCTTTGCGGTGGCTTTTGCCGCCTGTGCTGCCTTTTGAGCAGTTTTCACAGAAGCCTTTGCCGCTGCTTGTGCTGTTTTTACCGAGGTTTCTGTCGTTTTGATTGCCGCCTTAGAAGTTGCCTGTGCGGTTTTAATTCCCTTTTCGGTTGTCTTGACCGTTCCCTTAGCAGTTGCTTTCACCGCTTTTTCTGCATTTCGGGCTGTGGTCTTAATCATTTTTTGCCCCTGCTGTCGGGTCTTTATCAACTGCGATTTTGCTGTCTGGGAAACATCGGTGGCAGAAGAACGGCTTGCAACCCCGTGACGGATCTGCAAGCCGTGTTGTTCTGACATATTCTGTGCAGCTTTCTGTTCTGCGGCTTTGACAGCCCGACTTTGCTTGAAATCGCTTATTTTATCTTTTGCCTTACTGATATTCTCCTGCGTTGTCTTGACTGCCTTTTGCCCCTGCTTATTGAACTGGTGGATACCTTCATCTTTTACACGGTCTGCCGCATAAGAAATCCTATCCGCAGCATATTCTGTGGCAGAGTTTTCATCAGCGTAATATCCCTGTTCCGCTTTTTCCTTTATCCCCACATAGGCAGACTTCATACGCTCACTGGCTATGGCGGCTTTATCTATGGTTTTTATCGTGCCTTTAACCGCATCTCTGGTTTTAATATCAGCCATAGAAAACCTCCTTTCCCAGAGGATTTGCGTTCAAATCAGCCGACCTTTTTTGCCACTACAACGAGTCTGCCGTTCTGTGCGGAGTATTCGCAGGTGGAAAGGGTAATGAGCCTGTCGCCGTATTCAGTGGTCACACCTGTATCATACAAAGCAAGCTCCTTGCACTTCCCGACATAGGACTTAAATTCTTCCTCATTCTCCGCATCAACAAAGTCGTAGTATCGGAAGCCCTCAGAACTGTACGCCACAGTCTTAAATACAGCGACGATTTCATACTCTGCCTGCTCTGTGAGGGTATCAAACTGAATAGTCTTGTGTTCCTCATAAAAGCTCTTGGACTTGTAATCCTCCAACGCTCCAAACATCTTGCCATCCTTGATGTGATGACCGTAGATAACCAGATTGTCACTTTCAGCAATATCGCAATTCTCCTGCACATAAGGCGTTCCTAAATCGCTGTACTCTTTTTCAAAATTGTGCTTCAGATAAAAATTCAGATTGTTCCCGCTCTGCATCACAGGATAATTGATTGTCGTGCCGGCAATGGAAATCCAACCGACCATATCCTCATTCTGTAAATACAATTCCTGATACTTGGCAAGCACATCTTCTCCCTCGCTGACAGGGGTATCGTCTGGCACGGTTTTCTCCGTGGGAGCCTGCTCTACTATTTCGGCAATCTCCTCAAAGGCTTCCGTCTGCTCGTCCACCTGTGCATAGTGATGGTAAATACGGAAGCCGCAAAAAGCCGCCGTACCTAACAGGCACACGGCGGCGGCAATACAGATAATAGATTTATAATTCTTCATAAGCTTTTCCTTTCTTATCTTGAAATTTCCGTCTGTTTTCTGGGAGCAGGAAGCTCCCTGCAATATTCGGGGTATCTGACCTTGATACCCTCCATAAAGTAGGGAGCAAACTCACAGCAGAACAACTCCTCTGGCGTGAAATACCGTTCCCGCCCTTCCTCTGCATACCCGTTCCAAAGGTTAAAAGCAAGATGGCAGACCTTGACTGTTCCGCTTGTCTGCCAGCCACCGTGCATACCCTCTGGCTCAATGCAGTCCTCCTTGAAATTGAACATCTGGTTAATGTTCGCCCTCGTTTCCGAAGCAATACCCATCACATAGAAAAATGCCCTGTGATAACAGTCGTTCACTCTACATTTCATCATGTTTTCCAGAAAGAAATCACGATGAGCCGTACCACGGAATTTAATATCAGCCATAAAAAACCTCCTTTCTTAGACCTCACCGAACTTGGTCGTCATCAACTTGTAAAGCTCGGTATTGCGTGGGAACTTGTTTACAAATGGTACAAGAGAGCTGCCAACTTTGAGTAATCCCTGTCCTGCACCGACATTCGTGATATAGCTCATCTGAAGGTCGGAGATATTAAGGAGCTTGGCAAGCTCAAGTCTGTCCGTAGATGCTTGGTTAAGCATAATGATAAATTCGCTGTTAGCAAGCATCGTCCTTGCCGTATGGCTCTGCAAAAGGTCGTCCACATTCTGCGTAATACCCGTACAGTACGCACCGTATTTACGCACACGCTTCCAGAGGGTAAAGAGAAAGTTTGCAGAGTATTCGTGCTGAAAGAGCAGATAAATTTCGTCAATGAAAATAAAGGTATTTCTGCCTTTGGCTCTGTTCTGCGTGATACGGTTTAAGATACTGTCAAGCACCACAAGCATACCGATAGGCTGTAACTGCTTACCCAAATCCAGAATGTCATAGCAGATAAGACGGCTGTGGGTGTCCACATTGGTATGCTTGGCAAAGGTGTTGAGAGAGCCATCTGTAAATAATTCGATAGCAAGGGCGATTTCTTGTGCTTCTGGTTCGTTCTGTTTAAGAAGTTCCTCACGGAAGTCCTGCAAGGTGGGCGGCGTTCCCATATAGTTGCCCTGCTGATAGTAGCGGTACACGCTTGCCGTACATCGGTCAATAATGGATTTCTGCTTTGCTCCCAAGTTCGTGCCGCCGATGAGCTGTTCGCAAAGGGATAAAATAAACTCCGATTTCAGAATGACAGGGTTTGCACCGTCACCGTAATCGGAGTTCATATCCATAGCATTGATGTGATTTTCACTTGTCGCAGAGATATGAATAACCTCTCCCTGCATTGCTTTAACAAGCGGGGAATATTCACGCTCTGGGTCAATGATGATTATATCGGCATTAGGGTCGGTCAGAATGATATTCGTCATTTCTTCCTTTGCAGTAAAGGATTTTCCCGCACCCGACACACCGAGAATAAAGGAATTACCATTAAGGAGCTGCCTGCGGTTGGCGATAATCATATTTTTGCTGATGACATTCTGACCGTAATACACACCATTTTCGTGGTAGATTTCCTGCACTCGGAACGGGATAAACACTGCAAGGCTCTCTGTTGTGAGGGTACGCAGGGCATCTATCTTCCGTACACCAAATGGCAGGGCTGTATTCAATCCGTCCATCTGCTGATATTTCAGCACCGCAAACTGGCACAAATGCTTTCTTGCGGTAGTCAAGAGAGCTTCTGTATCATTGTCGAGCTGCTCTTTGGTATCTGCCGTATGCACCATCGTCAGCACGGCAAACATCATTCTCTGGTCACGGGTCGTCAAATCGTCCAGAAACTCCTTGCTTTCCTTTCGCTGCTGTTCAAGGTCATAGGGAATGACCGCCGAAAAGTTGTTGTTCTGGTTTTGCTTTCTCTGCCAGTTTGTGATGTTGGTTTCCACACCTAAAAGCCTGTTTTCCACTTCTCTCACCGCTTCGTCCGTAGGAACAGGGACAACATCTACGGACAGCATCATATTTCTGTTCAGCTCACAAAGCTCTGCCACCATACTGTCTTTGATATATGCCGCATACTCACGAAGAAAAATCACACGCCCATATCTGTCACCCATTCTGAAGCAGTCGCTCTCAAATTCAAAGGTATCGGGACAAATAAAATCCTTGAAATCGTGACCTTTCCGCATCGTCTGGGTAATATCGAAGTGGAACGCTGTTTCTTCTCCTGTACGGTAGAAGTCGTGGAAGATACGCAGCTTGTCGCCTGCGTCCAATTCCACACACTTCGACCCCAGACGGTTAAAGTGGGCGATAAGGTCAGCACTCACACGGGCAAAGTAGTTTCGGGCTTCCTCGATATTCTTCTTGCAGACGGATACGGTTACATACTTTTCCTGTACGATGGAATTAGCCCCTGTCGCCTTATCCAGAAGCATTTTGTTATATTCCTTACGGTACTTATCCAGACCGTCATCAGCCATTGGGATTAAAATGGTCTGTTCAAAATCAGCTTTGTTCAAGCGACGGTTGTTGATAGTGATTTTCGTGGTCGCACCGCTGTCAAGGGAATTAAGAAGCTCCGAGTATTCAAGGAACATTGCTTCCTTGTCCTCACGGCTTGCCACGGTATAGTTTATATCCTCAAACTTAAAGGTCTTTGCGTACTTGTTGCTGCCGACAAGGAAAATACCGTCTGCCCAGATAGTCTTTATCGGGATAACGCTCTGCACCGATTTCGGCACAACAAATTTTTCCTTGTCCTGCTTGAACAGATTTCTAAGCGTTTTTAACATCGTCTACCTCCTTACGCTTTTTTGCTTTCTTTGGTTTCTTCTGTGCTTTTGCCCTTTGCTTCTTTGGCACGGCAGGCAAGCCCTTTTCGTGGGCTTCAATGGTCGGCTTCAACGCTTCGTAATAGAGATTGTCGGGCAAAAATACAATCTTTTTCGGCATCAGAAACTCTGACTTTATCCACGCCCAGACAAACTGCTCTGCGGTCATACCGTTGTACTTGATAAAGCCCATAGCCG
>OGLJ01001265.1_pt1 | contig 21917 bp, 16 predicted proteins | sample 1572801 | NCBI WGS metagenome assembly OGLJ01 (sample SAMEA2581877, study PRJEB24529) | metagenome | biome: Human gut stool | place: China | collected 2011
GCCAGCCCCGCTTGCGCAGCGTGGCGGCCTCTTCCTCAGTCATCGTTCCGGCTGCCACCGCCTTTTTCAGCTTGCGGTAGTACAGCAGGCGCAGCACCGTGACGATCACGGCCAGCACGATGAGCACGATGAGGATGTAGAACAGCACGCTGTGGTGCGACTTGACCACGGCAAACTGCAAGTCCCGCTCCATGGTCTTAAAGACGAGGTAGCTGCCGTCGCGGGTGCTGGACGTGCTCGCCCAGGTTCCGTTCTGGTAGGTGTAGACCGTGTAGTTTGCACCGGTATCCGGCGCGTAGACACGCAGGGAGACAGTGTTGTCCGCGTCGTCGTCAATGGTGTCGTTGAGCACCTCGACGCGGTACTTCATGTACAGCTGCTGGTTGCCGCGCAGCGTCGGCCCCTCGGCATCGGGCGACGTGACGTGCACGTCCGTTGCCGGGTCAAAGACGCCCTCAGCCAGCACGATCGGCGTGCGGCTGTTGTCGGCATACAGATCACCGGCCACGACCGTCGAGACAGCGGTATACTCCGCCTTGACCTCGAGATCGAAGGTCAGATGGCTGTAGTCATGCTCCGGCCAGGAACCATAGTTGCCCTCCACCGTCGGGCAGTCGGGGATCTGCGATTCATCGATCGAGCCGCCGTAGGCGAACGTGATCGTCTTGACCGTCTCGCCGTTGGCCGTGAACGTGACGGCAAAGCTGGAGAACTCCGCCGGGATACCGTCGCGCGCCATGAAGGCCTCGTAGCTCATGCCCTCGGCCTTGCCGGCGTAGCTGATGCCGTCGATGCCGGCCTCCGTCTCGTGGACGAAGTAGTTGTCGGCCGCGCTGCCGTCCTTGTCGATCTCGCCGGCGATCGTGCCGACGCAGTTGCCGGAGCCGTTGAGGTTGACGAGCGTGTTGCAGCCGCTGACGTTCATACCATAGCCCGCAACGCCGCCGATATAGTTGCGGCCGGTCAGCCCGCACTTGGCAAAGCTGCCGCGCACGGAGCCCTTCGACTGACCGACGACGCCGCCGACATAATCGCCTGCCGTGCTCTCGGCCGTGCCGTAGCCCTCGCAGCCGCTGATGACACCGAGATCGGCATAACCGCAGACCGCGCCGACGCAGTTTTTGCGCGAGGTGGCATTGCCGTAGTTTCTGCTGTCGACCAGCACGCACTTGGTAAAGTACTTGGCCGTAAGCGTAGCGTCCTTGATAATGTTGGAGTCGCTCTCGGGATCGTAGTCATACTCGATACCCATCGTGCCGGCCACGCCGCCGACGTTGACGTCGCCGTCGACCTTGCCGTAGTTATCGCAGTTATAGACCTTGCCGTCGGTCGTGCTCGCGAGCTCCTCCTCCGAGATATCCTGAATGATGTCGTCCTTGTCCTTGCTCAGGGCGAGCTCCAGAATGTCGCACAGGCGCATCATGACGACGTTGAACTGGTCGTTGACGGCCTTCATGTCGCTGATGATCTGGGCGCTGTAGCTCGCGGTCTCCACGCTCAGGCGCGAGAGCCCGGCCGAGATGCTGCCGAGGTCGTCAAACATCTGCTCCATCGCGGTGCGGTAATCGCTGCTGATCTCGGGCATTTTGAGCGGATCGTTGCTGGCGAGGTATTTCGTGACCTGATCGAGATAGCTCATACCGGTCGAGAAGTTGCCGCTGGAGGACTTGAGCGCATCAAACGCATTTTTGAATGCGGCGCTCATGTAGTCCAGACGGGTGTTGCCGGTGGAGTCCTCGGTGAGGTAGTAGGTGTTGATGATCTTCGTCATCGTCGAGATATCGCCGGAGATCGCACCGATGGCTCTGGCAGCGTCGCCCGCGCCCTTGAGCATCGCGTCACGCTGCGCCTCATACGTGCCGAGGTTGTCCGGGTTATACTCATACCCGTACTTATCGGACATCTGCTGCCAGTTATCCGGACGGCTGGCAAGCAGATCGTAAGAGCCCGTGCCGTAGGAGTTATCCATGACCTTCATGAGCCATGCGCAGTAGTCCATGGCCGCGTTGAGCTGGTCGGACGAAACGCTCAGATCCTTGGCCGCATCCTTAAATGCCGTCTTGTCGGCCTCTGTCATCTCATCGACGATGTCGAGATAGTCAAAGCCCTTGCTGAAGTAGTTGATTGCCTTGTCGAGCGACACGGCAGCCGTGGAAAACTCCGTGATCGCGGGCGCGAGCATCTTCTCCGCCGTGTTGATACGGATGAACACCTCGTTGACGGTGGAGACCGTGCTGTCGACATAGTCCGTGGTGCGTTCTGCCACATAGCGCGCGCTCTCCGTGGCGTGTGCCGCGCTGTCGCTGAGCACGCCGAGCGTGGCAGCCAGCGACGCGGTCGCAGAGCCGGTGTGGTTGAGCAGTGTATCCATCAGGCCGTGGAGGGTGTTGAGCTCCTTGGCCATCGCGCCGATCGAGCCGGACTCGACATCGAGCGTGATGAACGGCTCCATCTGGCCGCAGATGCCGCCGACGTCCTTACGGCCGGAGGCGGTGCCCCAGTTCGTGCAGCCGGAGACCAGACCGCTCTGGCGGCCGACGATGCCGCCGATGTTGTAGCCGACGTGCTCAAAGCCGACGCCGCCCCAGTTCGTGCAGCCGATGATGACGCCGGACGAGAAGCCGCAGATACCGCCCACGTCCGTGGAGGTGTTGGCCTTCTTCGGGATGTCGTTGTCATCGTCGTCGGACGCGGTCGGGAGCGTCAGGGAGTCGAGATCCTCCACATTGTCCACGGCCTCGCTGGCGCTGACATTCACGCCCGTGGTGTTCGAGCAGTAGGAGATCGTGCCGACGTTCTGCCCGACGATGCCGCCCACATAGTGGTCGCCCTCGACCGAGCCCTCGGTCTTGCAGTTGTAGATCATGCCGCTGCCTTCGTTCGTACCGGCGATGCCGCCGACATTGTTCTGGCCGGAGATCGTACCGCTGAACGAGCAGCCGGAGATCGTGCCGTAGTTCGTGCCGACGATGGCGCCGATCTCGTTGAGCGTGCCGGCGGCGTCGATGTTGCCCGTGACCTTCAGATCACGCACCGTGCCGGCTGCCTGCACATAGCGGAACAGGCCCATGTGCGACGCATCGCCCGAGAGCTCCAGGCCGCTGACCGTGTGCCCCTGCCCCTCAAACGTACCGCCGAAGGTCGGGATCGGCACAAACTTCGACCCGCTCAGGTCAACGTCACTGTCCAGATACACCGTCTTCCCCTGCGAATACGTGTCGAGCTTGCAGCTTTTACTCAGCTGCACAAAGTCATCGGCAGAGTAGATGTGGATCTCCTTGGGATTGGGCTGGGCAGCCGCACCGCACAGCAGGCACAGCGCCACCACCAGCACCAGCACCAAAAGACGGCGAACGTTATGTTTCTTCATCGGAACCCTCCTCACTGTGCAGCTGCGCCGGCGGTGCAACGTGTGCCGGCAGCTCCTCCATCTGCACATCTCCGATATCGATCGATGCGCTGACCGTACCGTTGACACGGCCATGGATCTCGGCATCGACGTAGCCATTGATATATCCGCGAACGTGTCCGTTGACACGCATGGCCCCATGCAGCTGCTGCGTCGCGGGATGCAGGCCAATTGTAAACGAAGTTTTCTCCACCAGTGAGTCGCCCAGCAGCAGGATCTGCGGCAGCACGCACATGACCAGCACCATCGACAGCAGTGTGCCGCGGCCGAGGCAGACGCCGATGGACGCGACCGTATTCTCCGAGGACAAAAAGCCGATGGACATGCCGGCGGCAGCGAGGATGGTGCCGGAGGTGACGACCGTCGGGAACGCCTGGTTGAGCGCCTCGATCATGGCCTCCTTATAGGGCATCTCCTCTTTGAGCCGGAGATACCGGCTCGAGATGACGATGGCGTAGTCGATGTTTGCGCCCATCATGATAGCGCTGACGATCAGGTACGCCAGAAAATACAGGTTGTTATGCAAGATCGTCGGGAACGAGAAGTTGATCCACACACTGCCCTGGATCACGAGGATCAGCAGCAGCGGCAGCGCGACCGACTTAAACGTCAGCAGCAGCACCAGGATGACAAACACGAGCGTGAGAATGCTGATGAGCGTATTGTCGGTGCTGAAGGCGTCGGAGAAATCCTTGTCCTTGGCCGTCTCGCCGACGAAATAGGACTCATTATAATATTTGCCGACGACGCCCTTGATGACCGTCAGATAATCATAGGTCTCCTCGCTCTCGACCGGAAGGTTGAGATAGAGGATCATGCGCGAATATTTCTCGGAGTGCAGCTGCTTTTCGCCGTCGATCAGGCGATCGTACATCTTCTCGAGGTCTTTCATGGTCGAGGCCGCGATCTTCGAGCGATAGATATCGCGCTGCTCATAAAGGAACTTGAACATCTCGATCAGCGGCACGGAGCAGTTGTCGATGTTGCTCAGATCCACGAGCTGGCCGAGAGCCTTCGTATAGTCGTCGTTCGCGGTACAGTAGGCCGTGTAGAGCGCGCGCGACACGCCGATGTCGATATCCGTGAGCTCGGCAAACTTGCGCGGCGTGAGCGAGTCGGTGAGCATGTAGCCGTCCTTGGCCTCCTCGTTTGCGAGCGCCTGCACGCGGTCCACGCCCTTGAGCTCCTTGAGATCGTCGAGCAGGCTCGCCTCGCTCTCATAGTCCGTGAACGGGAATATGAGCGCGACCTGATTCGTCTCGCCGAAGGTGGCATTGATCTTCTTCTCTGCGATCTTGTAGTCGTTTTGCTTGATGGTGTCGAGCGTGCTGTAGCCGAACACATACGGGCACTTGCTGCTGAGCACGAAGCCCGCGATGATGATGACCAGAAAGATCGGCGGCACGATGTAGCGGCTGCGGATCGCAAAGCGGCCGAGCGCGTCGATGCGCGGCAGGAACTGCCGGTGGTGCGTCTTGTCGATCCACGGGCTCATGTACATGATCAGCGCCGGCATCAGGAAGAACACCGTCAGCATCAGAAACAGGATCGCCTTGATGAGCACCAGACTCATATCCTCGCCGATCTTGATCTTCATGAACGAGAGCGCAAGCAGACCCGAGATCGTCGTCAGGCTCGAGGCTGAGATCTCCGGAATGGCCAGCGTGAGCGCGCGGATGGTCGCCTCGCGCGGCTCCATACGCTCACGCTCCTCCGTGTAGTGGTGACACATGATGATCGCGTAGTCGATGCCGAGGCCGAGCTGCAGCACCGCCGCGATGGAGTTTGTGATAAACGAGACCTCGTGGAACCAGTAGTTCGTGCCCTTGTTGACCCAGACGGCCACGGCAAAGGTGATGATCAGCACCGGCACCTCGGCATACGTATGGCTCGTGAGCAGAAGCACCACAAAGATCGAACACATGAGGATGATGAGCACGATGCGCATCTCCCGCTCGAGGATCTCGCCGGTCGGGTTGCCGATCTCCGTTGTAATATAGGTATCATAGCCGTCGAGCGCAGCGCGGACGTTTTTCACGCCCTGAATGCTGATCTCGTCGAGCTTTTCCCCGTCAAACGTGACCACAAACAGCGCCGAGGCACTGTTGTAGTGCTGCGTGTCCTTTTCAAACTCCACACTCTTGACGCCGTCTACCCCGCGCAGCATCTCGGCAAGCTCTTCCGCCTGCGTGAATGTCACGTTGGACACCATGACCTTGGCGTCTCCGTATGTAATGAACTCGCGGTTCATGATCTCCAGGCCCTGACGTGTCTGCGTGGAATCCGGCAGATAGTCGGTCAGCTCGTTGTTGACGTCCGTTTTGCTCACCGAGAAGATCGACAGCACGCACGCCACGGCAAACAGGACCACAAACAGGCGCCGCTTATCCACGATGAACGCCGCCATGCGTTCCATAAACGATTTCTTCATACCCCAGCCCCTCATCAGACGGCTTCCCCCCGTCCGGAATCTCTCTGCGCGTCCAATCAGAACCGGTTACATAAATGGTTAAAAAAGTGTAACAAAGTGGTCTCTTGCATCCTGTTTGGGCATACCTGCGCGAAGTTAACATAAACAATTATGGATTCTTTTGTATCATACGATATCCATAAGTCGATGTCAACCGCGAAAACGCGATTTTGCGAGCTTTTGCCAGATTTTTTTCCACACTGCTGCCATTGTGCGCAGGTTTTCTCGGTGTTTTCGCAACATTTCAAGACATCAGTCGAGAAAACAACCAGATGCCGTTTTCGCGCGTAAGGTTACGTGGGTAACATATTTCAAAAGAAACGAGTTGAAAAAGGGTAACAAAAATCGACCCGTGAAGGAAAAATCGCATCCTTTCGGGTCGAATTTTGTAACTTTTTCACGTCTCGAAGATCTTCTCCACACGGCGGATGTACGCCGGCAGCGCACCCTCGAAGTCCACACCGAAGTGGCGCGGCGTGTCGCGCCAGAGCGAGCGGCAGATGCTCTCGTCCGTGAGCGCGGTAGCCGTCTCGAGCGCATCGCTCAGCGGTGCGCCGCGCACGAGCAGCCCCGCAAGCGCGGAGGCGAACACATCGCCCGTGCCGTAAAACAGCCCCGGATGCGCCGGGCGCATACTCGCATACATCTCCCCCGTGCGGCAGTCGCAGGCGACGTTGCCGATCACATCCGGCTGCGGGCGCACGCCCGTCACCGTCACAACGCCGGCGCCGAGCGCTCCGAGTGCCCGGAACAGCTGCGCGAGGTAGGCATCGCTGTGCGTGCCCGGCTCATACGGCAGACCCGCCAGCAGCGCCGCCTCCGTGATGTTCGGCGTGATGACGTCCGCCCGCGAGAGCAGGCGGCGAAACGCGGCGCACATCCGATCATCGATCTGCGAGTAATAGATGCCGTTGTCCGCCATGACCGGGTCGACGATGACGAGCGTGTCCGGCGCTGCGATGCAGTCGATCGTCTGTGCGAGCAGCTCCGCCTGTTCCGGCGAGGCCAGATAGCCGGAGTAGATGCCATCGATGCGCACGCGCTCGCGCTGCCAGTGGCGCGCAATGGGCAGCATATCATCCGACAAATCGCGAAACGTCCAGCCGGTAAACTCCCCCGTGTGCGTGCTGAGCACGGCCGTCGGGATGCACGCGCACTCGACACCGGTGGCCGAGATGACCGGCAGCGCCACGGTCAGCGAACACTTGCCGAGCCCGGACAGGTCGTGGATGGCAGCGATGCGCTTGAGCGGCGGTAACGTGTTATCCATAAGATGACCTCGGTTCTTTTCAAAATGCGTCATCGGTGTCCCGACAGCAGACGACCCCCGGTGAAAACCGGGGGCACGAAAACAGACTCAGTCTCCGGACGACGGGAGCGCGCGCAGCTGCGCGTCGATCTCCGCGAGCGATTCCGCCGTCAGCCCCGACTGCGCAAACCCGGCCACCTGCCGCAGCGTCATGGCGGCGGTCATCTGCAGCGCCGGATTTTTCAGGATCTTGGGGAAAAACCGCTCGAGGACCGCGACCGCCTCCGGCGCGGCGAGGAGCGTCTTCATCTTGTCGTCCACAGTGTATGTCACGTTGCTTTCCTCCCTGCCTCCGAATGGCGGAGGACAGAATTCACAAAAAATCTGTGATTTTGTAGTGATTATACACAAATACGCATCCGTTGTCAAATCGCACCCCTCGGCGAGAGTCTGCACCGCGCCGCGCCGGTCTGCCGCAGCCTCTCAGCCGGGGTCTTGCACAAAAAATGCCCATCCGCCGGTCTGACCGGTGGGTGGACATTGCGGTATTGGAAGGAACGCCATCGGTGTCTCCAAAAAAAGAGACACGCTCTCACGTGTCTCTTTTTCTGGAGGCGCCACCCGGATTTGAACCGGGGGTCAAGGATTTGCAGTCCCATGCCTTACCACTTGGCTATGGCGCCAAAAAATGGAGCGGGCAACGAGATTCGAACTCGCTACCTCCACCTTGGCAAGGTGGCGCTCTGCCAAATGAGCTATGCCCGCAAAATGGTGCCTCCGGTCGGAATCGAACCAACGACACGGGGATTTTCAGTCCCCTGCTCTACCAACTGAGCTACAGAGGCGTATGAAATTAAAAAAACTGGTGGGAACAACAGGGCTCGAACCTGTGACCCCTTGCTTGTAAGGCAAGTGCTCTCCCGGCTGAGCTATGCTCCCGTTTCGCAGCTTGCTCATTATACAAGACGGGCACACAATTGTCAATAGATTTTCGGTAATTTTTTCGGCAATTGTGCATGTTTGGGGCGGCAGCGCCGCCCCGAACACGGTTCAATCCGTTGCGGTGTCAGGGTTTTCGGCGTCCAGCAGCGTCTGCAGATCCGCCGGCGTAAATACGTATTCCGTGTCGCAAAACTGGCAGTGCACGCGCGTATCCTCGCCCTCGGCGATCATCGCGCGCAGCTCATCCGCTCCGCACTGGCGCAGCGCCTGCTCCACACGCGCACGCGAGCACGCGCAGCGGTAGGTCATCGGGTGGCGCAGGACGATCTCGGGCGCAAGGCCGCGCATGACCTGCGCGATGATGGCGTCCGCTCCGTCCTCGTCGAGAATGGTCGTGAGCTGGTCCATCATGAAAATATTGTCCTCCAGCTTTCCGATCAGCTCCTCCGGCGCGCCGGGCATGAGCTGCACGAGAAAGCCGCCGGCCGCCTTGACGCTGTGGTCGGTGTCGACGAGCACGCCGAGGCCGCAGGCCGCGGGGATCTGCTCGCTCTCGACGAGATAGGCGGACAGATCCTCTGCGATCTCACCGCTGACGAGCTCCGTGCTGCCGATGTACGGCTCGCGCAGACCGATGTCCCGGCTGACGGTGAGCATGCCGTCCTTGCCGACCGCGCCGCCGACATCGAGCTTTCCGTCCGGGCGCGTGGGCAGGTCGAACGTGGGGTTTGCCACCATGCCGCGGACGTTGCCGTCGCAGTCGGACACCGCAACGATCGTGCCGAGACCGCCGCCGCCGTTGATGCGCAGCGTGACCGTGCCGTTTTCCTCCTTGAGCAGGTCGCCGAGCATGGACGCGGCGCACAGGCTGCGGCCGAGGGCGGCGATGGCCGTCGGGCTGCAGTGATGAATGGCGTTGGCACGCTGCACCGCGTCACGCGCGGTGACGACCGAAATTTTTGCAAAGCCGTCTTTCGAGACGGCGCGGATGATCTCATCCATTATATTATTCACCTCGAAAAATTATCCAACAGGGTTTGTGCTTTCCATGGTTTCGCTGCCGTATTCCAGACTGCGCATCGCCGTGAGGAACACGCGTCCGGCATCCGCCTGCGGACCGTCGCGCCGGACGGTCACATCGAGAAAACCCGCCTCCGTGAGCAGCCGCGTGAGCAGCTCGGGCGTATGCGCATACTCAATGTGCTCCTCAGACGCACGCGACCAGAGCTCACCCGCGCGCGTGAACAGATCCATGCCGTAGTGCATTGTCTGCGCCGCCGCGTCAAACTCCGCCCGCCAGAGGCACAGGACATCGTCCGTCTCGTCGACGAATGTGCCGCCGTCGAGCGCGCGAAACGACGCCGGGTCGCGGATGTCCAGGATCAGCATCCCGCCCGGACGCACGAACAGGTGCAGCCGGTGCAGCACCTCCGGCAGCTCCTCCGGCGGCAGGTAGTCGATGCCGTCAAGCGAGCAGTAGGCCGCGTCGACCGTGCCGTAGAGATCAAGCTCGGACGCCTCCTGACACAGCAGCAGCGGCGCGACGGCGTCCGGCGGCAGCTCCGCATTGTGTGCCTGCGCCTGCATGAGCATATCGGGCGAGCCGTCGGTCGCGATCATCTCATAGCCGCGCGCGGCCATGAGGCGCGTGAGCGTGCCCGTGCCGCAGCAAAAATCCAGCAGGGTATGGCTCTCGCCGCGCCCCTGCTGGAAACACTGCTCATAGAAGTCCGCGAACGCGGCATAATCCACGTCGCGGGTCAGCGCATCATACCACGCGGCAAGGGCGCCATAGGCGCTCACGCCTGCTCCTCCGAAGCTTTCTCCGCCAGCTCCCTGAGCCGGGCAAACACGATCTCATAACCGCCGTTGCCATACTGCAGGCTGCGGTTGACGCGGCTGATCGTCGCGCTCGAGGCGCCGGTCTTTTCGAGGATGTCGTTGTAGATCAGGCCGGAGTCGAGATACTGCGCCACCTGATAGCGCTGCTCCATGGCCTGCAGCTCCGTGACCGTGCACAGGTCATCAAAAAACTGCTTGCATTCCTCAACCGTTTTGAGCGTCAGGATGGCACGGTACATGTCATCGCAGCGCGGTTTTTTATGCTGTTTATTCATATGCGCTCCTTGTTTCTCATCCGTTGTATTGCAGGTAGGATCATTTTTTCACGGACACTATTTTACTCTAATTGTTTAAGAAAGTAAAGAGGAAAACTGTCCGGAAATTTCATGCGTCGGTTTGCGGGGGTTTTTCTTGCTTTTAGTCCATAAATACGGTATGATATTTCCATGGCAAAGCATTGCCGCACCGCATATTCCCACCACTTGCACAGGAGGTTTTGTCTATGGTCATTGCCGGGATCCCCTTCACCATGCCGGCCGTCTGGATCGGCCTGATCGTGATCTTTCTGGTCATTGAGGGGCTGACCGCCGGTCTCGTCACGATCTGGTTTGCCGTGGGTGCACTCGCCGCGCTCATTGCCGCCATGTTCCACGCGCCGCTGTGGCTGCAGCTCGTGTGGTTTTTCGTCATCTCGATCGCAGCCTTTGCCGTGACGCGGCCTCTGGTAAAAAAATACGTCAACGGCCGCACACAGCCGACCAACGCCGATATGCTCATCGGGCAGGAATGCCTCGTCACCGAGGACATTGACAATCTGACCGGTCACGGCGCCGTGACCGTCGGCGGAAAGGTCTGGACCGCACGCGCACAGGGCGACACCCCCATCGCCGCCGGAACGACCGCCACCGTGCTGCGCATCGAAGGCGTCAAGCTCATCGTCACACCCGTCTGCGTGCGTGCAGACGCAAATGAATAAGGAGGAACTCCCCATGCAATACGTTCTCTACGGAATCATCGTGATCGCGCTCGTCATCCTCGTGCGCAACATCCGCATCGTGCCGCAGGCGCAGGCCTACGTCATCACCCGCCTCGGCGCCTACAAGACCACATGGGGCGTCGGCCTGCACCTGAAGGTCCCGTTCATTGAGTCGGTCGCCAAGCGTCTGTCGCTCAAGGAGCAGGTCGCGGACTTCCCGCCGCAGCCCGTCATCACGAAGGACAACGTCACCATGCAGATCGACACCGTCGTCTACTACCAGATCACCGACCCGAAGCTCTACACCTACGGTATCGAGCAGCCGATCCTCGCGATCGAGAACCTCTCGGCAACGACGCTGCGTAACCTCATCGGCGATCTCGAGCTCGACCAGTGCCTGACCAGCCGCGACATTGTCAACACCAAGATGCGCCAGATCCTCGACGAAGCCACCGACCCGTGGGGCATCAAGGTCAACCGCGTGGAGCTCAAGAACATTCTCCCGCCGAAGGAGATCCAGAACGCGATGGAAAAGCAGATGAAGGCCGAGCGTGAACGCCGTGAAGCCATCCTGCGTGCCGAGGGCGAGAAGCGCTCCGCCATCCTGATGGCCGAGGGCGAGAAGGAGTCCGCCGTGCTGCGCGCCGACGCGAAAAAGCAGGAGCAGATCCTCGAGGCGCAGGGCCGCGCCGAGGCCATCCTGACCGTGCAGCGCGCGACCGCAGAGGGCATCCGGCTCATCAATGAGTCCATGCCGTCCGACGCCGTCATCAAGCTCAAGAGTCTCGAGGCGTTCGCCGCCGCTGCCGACGGCCGCGCGACGAAGATCATCATCCCGTCCGAGATCCAGGGCGCTGCCGCGCTGGCAGCCGGTCTGGTCGAGAGCGTCAAGGGCGACGCTCCGAACGCCTGACACACAGCCAAATCAGCACCGACCCCGCGCCGGTTCCGGCGCGGGGTCTTCGTCAAGAAAGAGAGAGAACACATGAAGCTTCCGTTTTTCAAGAAAAAGAAGGCTGCCGCTGAGCAGCCCGCAGCGCCCGCGAAGCCGGCCGCGGCGCGCACACCGTTCCCGCTCGCTGCGCATCAGGAGGTAGAGGTGCCCGCGATCCACATCGACGCGCGCGTGCTCGCCTTCCTGCGCAAGTATGACGCCGCACCTGACCAGCTTGACACACAGGCGCTCACCGACGCCCTGCTCGCCGCGATGCAGCGCGGTCTGCGCGGTGAGCCCGGCGGTCTGCCGATGCTGCCGGCCTACCTCGCACCGGGCAAGCATCTGCCCGACACGGAAGGCAAGCGCGTCGCCGTCGTCGACGCGGGCGGAACGCATTTCCGCGTCGCCACCGTGCGGTATGAATTCGGTCACCCGGTCCTTGAAAACGAGCGCAAGCTGCCCATGCCCGGCACGGACGGCGCGGCCGACTGGGCCAATTTCATCCGTCTGACCGCCGATGCGCTCGCACCGCTGCTGGCAGACGCCACGCACATCGGCATCTGCTTCAGCTATCCTGCACAGAACACGCCGGAGCTGGACGCGAAGGTGCTCAGCATGACCAAGGAAGTGCAGCTCACCGGTTGGGAGGAGCACCTTGTGGGCGCCGACCTCGCCGAGGAGCTCGCGCGCCGCGGCTGTCCGAAGCTGCCCATCGCGGTCGTCAACGACACCCCTGCCACGTACCTGAGCGGTGTGGCCACCATCTCCAACAACTATGCCAACGGCTTTGCCGGGCTCGTCAACGGCACGGGCACGAACACCTGCTGCCTGCTGCCGGTGCGCACGATTGAAAAGCTCGGCCGCGACGAAGACGGCGCGATGCTCGTAAACCTCGAGTCCGGCTCGTTCACCGAGCTGCCGCAGAGCCGCTTCGATCAGGCGATCGATGCAGCCTCCGCCGCGCCGGGCGCGTACCGTCTCGAAAAGATGACGAGCGGCCGCTACCTCGGTGAACTCTGCCGCCTCGCGCTCATCGCCGCCGCGGATGACGGCCTGTTCGCCGCCGAAACCGCCGACAAGCTGCGCGCGCTTGGCACGCTCTCCGCCAGCGATGCGGACACCTTCGGCGCTGACCCGGACAGCGGCGCGATCGCCGCGCTGGCAGATGCTGCGGACGCCGACCGCAAGACCGCCGCCATGGTCATTCAGGGTGTGTTCGGCCGTGCGGCCAAGGTGCTCGTCGCAAACGTCGCCGCCATGGTGCTGCTGACCGGCGGCGCACAAAACCGCCACCGTCCCATGGTCGTGGCCGTGGACGGGTCGCTGTTTCGCAATTCGGCGCTTCTGCACCCCGCCGTCAACGAGGAGCTCGACCGCTTCCTCGTCCAGAAGCTGCAGCGTTATTGCGTGTGCAAGCCCATATCCAATGCCTCTGCCGTGGGCGCTGCGGCTGCAGCGCTGCTGCAAGGCTGAGAAGACACACAAAAAGCCGGATGTCTGTGACATCCGGCTTTTTTGCGCCTAAGTGGTGAGAACTTTGTAAATGTGGCGCAAAATCATGCAGCAAGTGGGGAATTATTGCCGCTCCGTCTCCGGCCAGAACAGCGCGTCGAGCGTGCACCCCAGTGCCTGACAGATGCAAATGCACAGACGGATCGTGGGGTTATAGTCCCCCTTTTCGATGGCAACGATCGTCTGGCGCGACACGCCGACGGCGTCCGCCAGCTGCTGCTGCGACCAGTCGCGCGCAGCGCGGGCCGCCTTGAGTTTCAGATTCTTCATGCGTCCTCCCGGCGGGCGCGCACGGCCGACACGATCGACGCCGCCGTGACCGGCACAAAGGCGATGCCCAGAATGAGGTTCATGCTGCTTGTGCGCGTAAGCAGACCGTTTTCCAGCAGCGGCTCCCCGGCCGCAAAGCGGGCGATCGCCACACCGAGATTGAGCACGGCCACGAACGCAAACAGCACGATCGACGCGACCGGACGCTCATGGATACCGAAATAGGCGTCACTGCGGATGGCCGCGACGGCAAACACGTCGAGCGCGAGCATCATGCCGAGAAAACACGCCGTGTACAGATCACACCAGTGCACCTCAGCGACCGAATCGAGCACCGCAACGACGGCAAGATACCCCAGCAACGTGAAAAACGCGCTGCTGTATGCCTTGGCACGCGCGGCGAGCTGCCGCTCGTCAAACTGCGGCGCGTCACCGCTCCGCTCCTTGCGCAGGGAAACAACCACGACCCAAATGACGACCGCAATGGCTACGCCGACGGCAACACCCAAAAATCCAGTCATGTTTTGCATAACAGCGCCTCCTTTTCCGTTCAAGCGCAGTGTAGCACTTGTCATTCATAATGTCAAGTATATTTTACTTATAGTCAAACATAAGAGATTTTCAGGCGCAAAAAAGAGCACCGGACGGTGCTCTTTTTCAGACTCTGCTTCTGGATGCTTGGGGGCACCGGCTCGGCCGGTCGGCTCATTTGAGCGGTTTGTCGCGCTCAGCCCAGAGGTAGTTTGTGTGGCGCCACAGGAAAACCAGCAGCTCGCGCCGGTAGCGCTCGGGATCGACCTGCGCTGCCATGGCGTGCTCCGCGCCGGGGATGACAATGAGCCGCTGCTCGCGCCTGCAGGCAGCGAGGTTGCGCTCGCTGTGGTGCAGCGGCACAAAGGTATCCGCGTCGCCGTGGAAAAACAGGATCGGGATATCGAGCGCCGCCATGCCGGGCGTGGTGTCGACAGCGTCAAAATCCAGCCCATTGCGGCGCAGGATGCGCACGCAGGCGCGCGCAAGCGGCCCCTGCAGCCAGCGCGGCGCGTTCGTCGCATGGTGCACGGCGTCCGTGACCTCGAGCTCGAAGCTGGAGTAGCCGCAGTCGGCCACGACGCAGGCAAGCTCGCCGCGCAGCTCCGGAAGCTGTGCGGCCAGCAGCACCGATGCCGCTCCCATCGACACGCCGTAGAGCGCGATCGGCCGCTGCACACGCGAGTGCTCGCGCACCCAGTGCACCCACTGCGCGACGTCATAGCGCTCAAGCTGGCCAAAGGTGAGGCACTTGCCCTCACTCAGGCCGTGCGCGCGCTCGTCGATCAGCAGCAGGTTGCAGCCGCCGGAGGCATACAGAGCCGGAAACTGCGCACCAAAATCGTGCTCGGCGCGGCTGTGATAGCCGTGGCAGAGGATGACGGTCGCGTGGGCATTGGGCACGCGGTAGAGCCGCGCGTGCAGACGCGCACCGTCAAGCCCGGGCGTGAACACATCCTCGTGCGGCCGCTCCTGGATCGCGGCAAGCCCCGCGCGGGCGCGCGCAAGCGCGGCGCTGCCGGGCTCGGAGTCAGCCGTCCAGCCCTGCTTGCGCAGCATATGCTGCTCCCATGCGGCCTGCGCATCCGCGCGCTCCGGCGCGCGGCCGAGCGACCGCGCCAGCATCCGCTGCTCCAAATACCACACGAGCAGCGCCGTCAGCACCGCCGCGCCCAGCAGGCACAGCAGCACGATCCAGACAGGCTTCATATCTGTGCCTCCCGCACCGTGCACAGATCGAGCACGATCTTCTGCGCCATGAGCAGCCCCGCGCTCGCAGGCACCCACGGCAGCGAACCGGGCACGCTCCGCCGTCCCGGCGGCGGGGCACACAGTGCCTCCGGCGTCATGGCGGACTCGGGACTGAACACGACCGCGTGGTGCGTGATGCCGGCGCTGCGCAGTTCGCGGCGCATGACGCGCGCAAACGGGCAGCCGCTCGTCTGACTGATGTCGCAGAGCTCGAAGCGGCTCGCATCCGCCTTGTTGCCCGTGCCGAGCGCCGACACGATGGGGATGCCGCGCGCGTGCGCGGTGCGGATCAGATCCACCTTACAAGACACCAGATCAATGCAGTCGGCAACGTAATCATACTCTGTGTCGAAAAACCGTTCCCGTGTCGCAGCCTCATAGCGCTCGGTGCGCGCGTTGACGGCAATGCCGGGGTTAATATCGCGCACGCGCGCTGCCATTACCTCCGCCTTTGGCAGGCCGACCGTGGAGTGCAGCGCACAGCACTGACGGTTGATGTTGCTCTCGCTGACGGTGTCCTCATCCACGAGCGTGAGCGCGCCGACACCGGCGCGTGCCAGCGCTTCGGCGCACCAGCTGCCCACACCGCCGAGACCGAGCACCGCAACACGGCTGCGGCGCAGACGTGCGAGCGCGTCGCTGCCGAGCAGCATCTCGGAGCGCAGAGTCTGCTCGCTCATAGCGTGCCCTCCCGCTCGAAGGTCACGACAAAGTCCGTGCCGTCGTAGGCCGCCTCCGCGACCTCCCAGCCGGCCTTCTCCCCTGCCTCGAGCGCATCGGCAAGCGCGCGCGCATCGAGCACGGTCGTGTCATAGCGCAGTGTTTTTGTTCCGGTCATGCTGATCCCTCCATAGTGACATTGAAAAAAGAGCCGTCCTGTTCGGACGGCTCTGACGCGTGTCTGATTTATCCGACGTACTTCATGCCGTTGAGCTCGGTAGCGCTCCAGTCGTCGAAGAACGTACTCTCCCACTTCTCGAAGTCCGCCGAGCGCAGCGCCTGATCGGCGAGGTAGTCGCAGTAGCGCTCGCCCTGACCGACGAAATACACCAGGTGGTAGCCGCAGTAGGAATTGCTCTCGTTAAAGACGATGTCCACATCGCCCGGCTTGCGCGCGGGGTCAAAGCAGAAGTCATTGAACTCCTGCACCATCTGACCCTTGTAGATGTGCTCATACAGGCCGCCCTTGGTGTTCGAGCCGCTGTCCTGGCTGAAGGAGTTGGCCAGCTGCGCGAAGTCATCCTCGGTCTGGCCGCTCTGCGTCCAGCGCTCATAGACATCGTCGATCGAAGCCTTGGCCTTCTGCTTATCGTCGTCTGAATACGTGCCGTCGTTGTCGCTGTCCTCCGCCTTGATGAGGATGTGGCGGGCGCTGACGGTGTTATAGCTGTTGTCGTCGCGGCTCTGGAAGAGCACGACATAGTAGCCGGTGTTCTCCTGCTCGACAACGGTCACGTTGTTGGCCGTGCGCTCAGCGCTGTAGAGCCACTCGGCATACGGGGCGGAGCTGACGCTCGAGCCCTTGGCGTTGGTGTTGACCGTGACGCTCGGTGCCGTTGCCGTGCCGTCATCGGAGGTCGTGGCGGGCACGTTCGCCGTCACAGCGGCGGCAAAGCTGTCCGCATCGTGCGTGGCAGCGGCGATCTTGTCGGCCGTGGCCTTGGCAGCTGCCATCGTGGCATCCGTCGTGGCGGTGCTGGTGTTGCCGTCAGCGCCCGTCGTCTCCTCGGTCGCTGCCTGCACAAGATAGTACTGGTAGTTAAAGACGTCGTAGCTGTTTTTGTTCTCGGCGTAGTTTTCCGCGATCTGCTCGTCGGTGTAAGTATAGCTGTCGTACTGCTGCTGCGAATACTTCGAGGCGAGCTGGCTGAGCTCCAGCATGTGGCGCGCGACCTTCTTGGTCACGCCGTTGCCGTAGACTGCCTGCAGATACTTGCTGACAGAGCTGTACTTATACTGCTTGGCAGAGAGCTCAATGTAGGAAAACTGCTCATCGACCTCATGCTGATCGTCCTCGTCGAGCGTGATGCCGGCCTTCTTGGCGGCATCGCACAGCGCCGTGACCTGCACGAGGTTCTGCTTGGCGGCGTCCTTGAAATAGTCGTCCCACGTGTCAAACTCCTCGCTGATGGTGCACTTCTGCTCATCGAGCGGCTTTTTCGTGTCAAAGCCGATGGAGGAGAGGATGCTGCTGTACTGGTTGCAGAACGAGAGGTAGGCCGTGCGGTAGGCATAGTTGACCTCGGCCGAGGAATACTTCACATCGCCGACCTGCAGCGCGGGGCGCGCGGTGTAAAAGAGGCTGGAATTGCCAAGCAGGATCGCAACGACCAGCAGCACGACAATGACCGTGCCGACCGTCCACTTGATCTTGCTCTGCTTGCGCTCTTTGGCCTCCTTCTGAGAGGCGACCTGGCGGCGCTCGGTGCCCAGCGCACGCTCGTCGCTGCGGCGCTTTTTGTCTTGGGATGCACTCATTCGTGATTCACCTGATCCTTCGAAAAATGTCTTGCCCGCGGAGCGAGCCTCCGCGCGCGGATAAAGATGCATTGATTATAACGCAAACGAGCGTTGGTTTCAAGTTCTTTCTATTTCAAGCCCCCGGTTCGTGCATTTTTTCAGATTCACCGGCATACAATGGCCGTATGCCGCTCAAACAGGAGGTGACGCACCATGGATGAGGATCTGGACGACTGGATCTTCGGCGGGCAAAGCTCCGCGCCGAGCAACCGCTGATACGAGGCAGCTGCCGCTGTGTGCCGACGGATGCGCACGGCGGTTTTTCCGGCTGCGCGCCGCTGCGCAGCCGGTCGCCAATGCCCCGCGCACACGGGGCGTTGGCACGAGCGTGCGGTGGAAATTCGGCGTTTTTACTGAACATTGAAGTTGATTTTTGTTAATTAAAACATTGACAAAGATCAGACCAACTGCTATACTGAAGATGCAAAGAGGAAGAGTCGCAACCCCGCAAGGGGCGGCGCTTTTACAATAAAGGTTCAGTGGAAGCCTTGGAGGTGAGTCCGATGTACTGAATCGACCGGAAGCAGACAGGGTTCTGTAATTCCGGAGACGGCACGCAGTGGTGTGAAATCTTGAATGAGCATTTCCCTTCACAGCGGTCGGAGTCCGTGTGCGGCGCCCAGTACCCGTGCGCGGCAAGAAAACTAAAGGAGGTTCTAAGGTGATGGAACCGAACACCGCAGGATAGCCCCTTGTTCTGATGTTGGAACAAGGGGCTATCTTTATGTCTCCACACAAGTGTGGAGACATAAAGATAGCCAGAATTCCATCCGAGGGGGCTTACCCCCTCGTGCTCCCCGGCTGCTCTGTGAACTTCGCCTTCCAGCGCAGCAGGCAGCACCGGCGCGGTCTTGTTTCTTTTGCCCGAAGGCAAAAGATAGCCAAAATCCCATCCGAGGGGGCTTACCCCCTCGTGCTCCCCGGCTGCTCTGTGAACGTGGGGGTATTCTGCTCTCTTTGGTTTACATAATCACATCGCTTCGCACAGCAGCGCGCCGATCGCCGCAAGGCAGCCGGCAAACACGCTCAGATCGGCAACGTTCCAGATGATGCGCCGGAAAAACGGGATGACCGCCCGCGGAAGATACACATAGTCCGTGACCGCACCGCGCGCCCAGCGCTCGACGAGGTTTGCCAGCGCACCGCCGAGCATCAGCCCCATGGCGACCTGCAGCACGGCGCTGCTCCGGCGGAAAACGCACACCGCCGTCATCGACGCGAGCACCGCAGCGGACGCTGTCTGGAGCGCTGCGGCCGCCTTCGGCCGGTCGGCAAGCTTGCTGCACAACAGGCCGCGGTTGTGCGCCCGGCGCAACTGCACGCGCGGCCCGATGCGCAGCGGGAAGGTCTCGGCCGGCAGGGCGTTGATCTTCCGGCGGATGAGCGCCTCAGCCGCCAGCACCGACAGCACCGGTACAACGGTTTTCCACATGGTGGGGTCCCTCCTTCGGGTCAGAAATGTCTGCGCGCATTGTAGCACAAATGCGCCTGTGTGAAAAGGTTCACAGGGAAAGTTTCCGTTTTGGGGTTTACAGGCGCGACGGGATGGTGTAAGGTATTTTTAGAGAAATGTAGTATAGATACGGATCAAGGTCGAGAAATTTTAGTCAAAAAGGAGAACCTCACAACATGGAACTGACGCAAAACCCGTCCGTACTGGAGCTGGTGCGGAAAACTGCCGAACTTGCGACCCCGAAAGAGATCGTCTGGATCGACGGCTCGGAGGCCCAGCTCGATTCCCTGAGAAAGATCGCCGTGGAAACCGGCGAGCTCATCAAACTCAATGAAGAAAAGCTGCCCGGCTGTTATCTCAATCACAGCGACGTGAACGACGTGGCGCGTGTAGAAGGCCGGACCTTTATCTGCTCGAAGACCCGCGAGGCCGCAGGCCCGACGAACAACTGGATGGATCCGGACGAGATGAAGGCCAAGCTCCACGAGATTTTGCGCTGCGCAATGACCGACCGCACAATGTACGTGATCCCCTACTCGATGGGCGTGATCGGCACGCCGTTTGCCAAGTACGGCATCGAGATCACCGACTCGATCTACGTCGTGCTGAACATGGCGATCATGACGCGCATCGGCACAAAGGTGCTCGAGGCGCTCGGTGACAGCAGCGATGTGATCCTCGGCGTGCACACCAAGGCCAAGCTCGACCCCGAAAACCGCTACATTGTCCACTTCCCGGAGGAGAACAAGATCGTCTCGGTCAACTCCAATTACGGCGGTAACGTGCTGCAGGGGAAAAAGTGCTTCTCGCTGCGCATCGCCTCCGAGCTCGGCCGCCGCGAGGGCTGGCTGGCTGAGCATATGCTCATTCTCGGCATCGAGAACCCGCAGGGTGAGGTGCGCTATGTGACGGGTGCGTTCCCGTCCGCATGCGGCAAGACGAATCTCGCCATGCTCATCCCGCCCGAGGGCTACCGCAAAAACGGCTGGAAGTGCTGGACCGTCGGCGACGACATTGCCTGGCTGCGTGTCGGACCGGACGGCCGTCTCTGGGCTGTGAACCCGGAAAACGGCTTCTTCGGCGTCGCCCCCGGCACAAGTGAGCGTTCCAACCCGAACGCGCTCGCGTCCACGAGCCGAAACACCATCTTCACCAACGTCGTGCTCAACGAGGACGATATGACCGTCTGGTGGGAGGGCATGACCAAGCAGCCGCCCAAGGGCCACCTGCGCAACTGGAAGGGCGAAGTGTGGGACGGCAGCGACGGTACGCGCGGTGCGCACCCGAACAGCCGCTTCACCGCCCCGGCGGAAAACTGCCCGTGCATCAGCGAGGAGTTTTTCAAGGGCACCGGCGTGCCGATCAGCGCGATCATCTTCGGCGGCCGCCGCGCGAAGACCGCGCCGCTGGTCTACCAGTCCCGCGACTGGGCGCACGGCGTGTTCGTCGGCGCGACGATGGCCTCTGAGACGACGGCCGCTGCGACCGGTGCCGTCGGCGTTGTGCGCCGCGACCCGATGGCCATGCGTCCGTTCTGCGGCTACAACATGGCAGACTACTGGCAGCACTGGCTCGACATGGGCAAGAAGCTGCCGAACGCGCCGAAGATCTTCAATGTCAACTGGTTCCGCACCGATGACAACGGCCGCTTCCTGTGGCCGGGCTTCGGTGACAACCTGCGCGTGCTCGAGTGGATCCTCAAGCGCTGCTTTGATGAGGTGGGCGCGGACGAGACGCCCATCGGCTATGAGCCGAAGCCCGAGGATATCAACCTCGACGGCTGCGGCGTGACGGTCGAGACGCTCCGTCAGCTGCTGACGCTCGACGCCGAGAGCTGGCGCGAAAACTGCGCGGGCATCCGCGAGTATTTCGCGCAGTTCGGCGACAAGCTGCCGCACGAGCTGCGCGACGAGCTCGAGGCGCTGGAAAAGGCGTTCGCCGAGTAACAGACACAAATAACAACACCCGCTGTCCGGTCGGACAGCGGGTGTTGTTCTATTTTTGATGCGATCAAAACAGCAGCGACGCCGCGCCATACGTCACAACGGCGACGATGATGCCGGCCGTGACGACGCCGAGCGCGATCGGCGGAAAGGCCTCCCTGACGCGCATCTCCAGCATGGCGGCGATGAGCGAGCCCGTCCACGCGCCGGTGCCCGGCAGCGGAATGGCCACAAAGAGGAACAGGCCCCAGAAGCGCGCGCGGCGCACGGTGTCGGACTTTTTGAGCGCGCGCTGCTCCATGCGCGTGACGAAGGCATTGAGCCGCTCGCTTTTCGTGCGCAGCCACGCGAAGATCTTGCGGATGAAGAGCACGATGAACGGCACCGGCACGAGGTTGCCGACAATGGACACCGCGATGGCGGCGCGGTAGTCCAGTCCGTGCGCCACACCGATCGGGATCGCGCCGCGCAGCTCGAGCACCGGCACCATAGAGATGAGGAAGGTCATAAAGAGCTTCCCAAACAGGCTGTTCCAAATTTTCAAATTCGAATCCTCCGAGAAAAGTATCCGGTCGTCAACGGCGGAAGTGGACGATCTTCCCCGCCCCGTCC
>OGLJ01001266.1_pt1 | contig 21889 bp, 18 predicted proteins | sample 1572801 | NCBI WGS metagenome assembly OGLJ01 (sample SAMEA2581877, study PRJEB24529) | metagenome | biome: Human gut stool | place: China | collected 2011
GGGCGCGGCACCGGGGATAAAGTTCGGGCCATGCTGACCCGATGTTCCGGCTCCATAGGGACAAAAAAGCGCCCGGACAGCAAAAAGCTATTCGAGCGCAAAAACTCCAATATTCACTTACAGAATGACAATTTTCGCACCGGCTACCAGACGGGGCCTGTTCGTTGACTGGGCTTTTTTTGACGGTAGTGAAATATCGTCTGAATTTGTCGGCGGTCAATGTGCTTCATGGCGGTTCCCTCCTAAAGCCGCCGTGTCAGCGTGTAGTCGTCACTCCTTTGTCGAGGGCATAAGGAACGGCGGCCTTGATGTTACTCAAAACCGCCGCAGTACCCGGAAAATCCATTTTGGGCGCACAAAGCTGCCTGCCCTGCAACGGTTTTTTTCTTTCCCCGTCTTGCGGGGCAGGATCGCTTGGCTTATTCGGTTTTAGTTTTGCTCTTGTTCGGCTACCTCTTTCAGCCGGTCAAAACTCTCATCGCTGATGATGTGTTCAATACGACAGGCATCGGCCTCCGCAGTTTTGGGGTCAACGCCTGCGGTGATAAGCTGCTCGGTAAAGAAGCAGTGACGCTCGTAGATTTTTTCGGCTACCTCGCGGCCCACATCGGTCAGATGGAGAAAGTGATCTTCGTCCATCATAAGAAAGCCGCCGTCCCGCAAGGTAGCCACTGCATGGCACACGCTGGGCTTTGATACCTCCATGTGCCGGGCCACATCTACGGAGCGCACCATACCGCGTTTCTTTTGGAGAACAAGGATGGTTTCCAGGTAGTCCTCCCCGGACGCATGAAGTTTCATCTGAACCTCCTTTACTGAGCCAGCTTCCAGCCGATGGCCTCCTGTCTGGCCGATACAAAATCGGCATACAGGCCCTTTTGCTGGATCAGCTCCGCATGAGTGCCGCGCTGGACGATATGAGCGTTGTCCAGTACAAGGATCTGATCGGCGTTGCGGACGGTTTTCAGACGGTGGGCAATCATGATGATGGTCTTGTCATGGGTCAATGCCTCGATAGCCCGCTGCAATTCATCCTCATTCTCCGGGTCAACGCTGCTTGTTGCCTCGTCCAAAATGATGATAGGTGCGTCCTTCAGCATAGCGCGGGCGATGGAAATCCGCTGTTTCTCGCCGCCGGACAAACTACCGCCTCCCTCGCCAATCACGGTGTCATAGCCATCCGGCAGGGCAGAAATAAAGTTATGGCAGCAAGCCTTTTTCGCCGCTTCAACCACTTGTTCATGGGTAGCATCCGGGCAGCCAAACTTGATATTGTTCTCAATCGTATCTGCAAAGAGGTATACGCTCTGGAACACCATCGAGATATTCTTCATCAGGCTGTCCAGCTTAAAATCCCGTACATCCGTACCGCCTATGGTAATCTTCCCGGCATTCACATCCCAAAAACGGGCAATCAGGTTGCACATCGTTGTCTTTCCTGCCCCGGAAGGGCCGACAATGGCCGTAGTCGTTTTTTCGGGAATGGTAAAGCTGACCTGATCTAATATCTTGCGGTCTGCGTAGGAAAAATCCACCTTGTCAAACACGATCTCGCTGGACTTCGGCGTAATGTCAGCGCCTTTCTCGTCCATCACCGGCGTGTCATCAATGGAGTTTGCCGTATCCATCGAGGCCGCCAGCATTTGCAGCAAAGAGGCCATATTCCCGGCGTTCTCCAAATCGTTGAACACCATGAAAGAAGCAATCACCAAAATCAAGCCGTAGGCCAGCGACAGGGAGCCGTCCAGCCAGAACCAGACCGAGGCCAAAAGCAACAGGACGCTAAACACCCGGACAACGGCCTGTTTGATGGCGTCATAGGGAACACTGGCCTTTGTCAGTTTCAGGTTGTCCCGGCAGCTCGCCTTAATTGCACTGCCGATAGACTGCGTGCTGTCCCGTTCCAGTCCAAATGCTTTGACAATCCCCATCCCCTGAATGTACTCCAACACAGACTCCACAAGGGACTCCTGTGTGTGCTGGCGTACCCCGCTGAGCGCGGCAGATTTGCGAAGCGCCAGTTCCGCCGCCGCAAGGTAAATCAGGACACCGGCAGCGGCCACAAGACCGATCCGCCAGTCAAATACCAACAGGACGATGACGAGGGCAACCGAGTTGAAAAAACCGCCCAGCACTGACACCAGGACACGGGCTGCTGAGTTCTCTACATCGCCCAAAGTTGTTGTGACAATGGCGGTAATGTTCCCGATACTATTCTTGTTGAAGTAGCCCATCGGGATATAGCGCAGCCGATCTCCAATGTGGATACGCTTTTCCGCTACCATGCAATATCCAGTTTCCGTTTGCTCCATCGTGGAAAAGTAGGTCGTGATGATACGCCCGATGAGGGATACCGCCATAATTCCCAACGAAATCCAGACAATGCTTCCGTCCCGGTTGTCAGATACCAGCGCACCGATCACTACAAAGAGGGCGGCAAACTGCATGGCTGAAAACAGCCCGGACAGAAACGCAAACAACAGGGATTTTTTCAAAAGCCCTTTTTTGCTGCCTGCAAAAGCAAAGATTTTTTTCAATGTTCCATACATCTGACAACACCCCCTTACATCTGGTCTTTCGCGCCGATATGCGCCTGCCACATATCCCGGTAGAGGGGGCAGGTTTCCAACAGTTTCTCATGCGTACCCTGTGCGTGGATGGTTCCATCCTTCACCACAACGATGTTATCTGCGCCAACAATGGTAGACAGCCGGTGTGCGATCACAATCAGGGTCTTGCCGACAGTTAAAGTGGAAATGGCTTTCTGTACCAGCGCCTCATTCTCTGGGTCGATATAGGCAGTTGCCTCGTCCAAAATGACAACCGGCGCATTTTTCAGCATGGCGCGGGCGATGGCAATCCGCTGGCGTTCACCGCCGGAAAGATGGGAACCGGCGCTGCCGACAACCGTATCATAGCCATTATCCAGCTTGCGGATAAAGGCGTCGCAGCCGCTTTGTTTGGCTGCCTGCTCCACCTCTGCGTCCGTGGCACTGGGGCTTCCCATGCGGATATTCTCCCGGATACTGCGGTTAAACAGGTAGTTGTCCTGAGATACATAGGAAATCTGGTCTGCAATTTCAGACAGCGGCATATCCTTCAGCTCATGGCCGCCGAGGGTAATGCTGCCGGATGTAACATCCCAATACCCGGCAATCAGCTTCGCCACCGTAGACTTGCCGGAGCCGGACGGCCCTACAAGGGCGGTCATGGTTCCGGGGTGGATGGCGAGATTCACATCATGCAAAACCTCTGTTGTCCCGTCATAGGAAAAAGACACAGACCTAAGAGAAATGCCGGTGTCTGCCAGCTTGACCGGCGCATCCTTATGGTTCAGTTCTTCAGCGTTCAAAAGCTGGCTGATTTCTTCCACATTTGTCCCCAATACGGCCAAATCGTCCGTAAAGGTAAAGGCCGCGATAATCGGCCCAACAAGGCCCAGCGAGAAAATTACGATAGACAGGAAAGCGGAAAGTTCCAGGCTACCGGAGAGCCAGAACGCGAAGCCGCAGGGTAGCACACAGATCAACACCGAGGGCAAAATGGCGTTGTAGGCGCTCATGGTTTTCTGGTTTTCTCTCATCCAGTCCACATAGTAGTTGGCATTGTAGTTTACTGCGTCAGAATATTTTTTGTAGGAACCGGCGGATTGACTAAATGCTTTGACTACCTCAATCCCACCAATGTACTCTACAATGGCGTTTGCCATCTGCTTTCCCGCTTTAACCGCGCCCTCCCACTTAACGGGATAGTTCTTCATGCCAGCAGACATAACAGCAAGGCCCACCACCAGCGTGACAAGAGACAGGAGAGCCATGCGCCAGTCCATGACGAATAGATACACGACAATTACCAAAGGCACCAGCACATTTGCAGTCATTTCCGGGATCAGGTGCGCGAAGGTTGGCTCCATCCCTTCTACCCGGTCAACAATCGTCGTTTTATACTGACCGGACGGAGTATCTAAAATCGTCCCCATCGGGACGCGGGCCAGTTTTTCGGTAATATTCTCCCGGAGATCTCGCAGCGTGTAATAGGTCGCTGTGTGAGAAATTGTTGTGGAAAGATTTGAGAATATGACTTTTCCCAAATAACCGCAAAGCGCAATAACACAAGCTGCTGTATAGTGCGAAAAATTCTGATCCCCGGACAACATCAGCGTAACAATATGAGCTACACAGAAATAAGGCACCATCTGGCAGGCTACGCCTAATACCGCAAGGGCAATGCTGCCGATGAATTTCCCGTGATAGGGTTTGCCCCATCCCCATAAGATGCCTATGGGTGACTCCTTCTTTTCCTCCTTCATTTTACAGATACCCCCTTTATGAAATAGTTTCTGATTTTTTCAAGACCCGCCTCATCCATTTGGAATTGGTCAATGATGGAACCGTTCTCAAAATGGACAATATCCGTACAACAGTCTAATATCAACTCAAGATCATGAGTAATGACATACACGGTAATACCCGTGTCCCTGACTTGTCGCAGGACATTTGCAACCTCTTTCATGTGTTTATAATCAAGGCCGCTGGTCGGTTCATCAAAAAATAAAATAGAGCGTTTAGAAGCGATTGCTGAGGCAATCGCTACCCGCTGTTTTTGGCCGCCGGAAAGGGACATGGGATGCCTGTCCTTAAAAGCCAGCAAATCTAACCGGTTCAGGATTTCCTCTGCCCGCTCCTGGTTTTCTTCCTCCATACTAATCAGCACTTCATCAAGAACCGACTCGGTAAAAAGCTGATGATTTACCTCCTGCATGACCATATAGCAGGTACTCAGCCGGTCTTTCGGACGGTATTTTCTTCCGTTCCAGACAATCTCCCCACAGCGCTTCTCCAAGCCGCAGAAACAGCGAGAGAACGTGGATTTACCGGCACCGTTATTCCCAATAATCCCAACAATTCGGTTTGTGGGAATTTCACAATCCATGATATGTAAGGTTTCCGGTTCATTTTTATAGGCAAAGCGGAAATTATGGAGCGCAAGGGCAGTCTTTTCCTGCTGCGGTAGAACCGGAGGCAGGAGACGCTCTAAAGCAAATGTGCGCAGTCCCATATTAGATCGCTGCTGCTCCGTGAGCTGCTCAAATTCTGCCGCAGAATAATCACGGCTCACCTGCCCCTCTGCCAGGTAAATAAACCGATCCGCCAGACCACGGAGATAATAAAGCCGGTGTTCCGATACAATAATTGTTTTCCCCTGCGACTTCCAGAACGCAAGAATCTTTCTCAAATCAAGGATGGACGCTGCATCCAAATTGGACGAGGGTTCGTCCATAACGAGAACATCCGGTTCCATAATGGATACTCCGGCACAGGCAATTTTTTGTTTCTCTCCACCGGATAAGTGAAAGATATTACGATCCATCAGCTTCTCCAGCCGGAAATCCCGAACCGTTTTTGCAAACCGTTCTCGGATGTCTTTTTCTGGCTGTCCAAGATTTTCGCAGCCAAATGTAATTTCACTGGTTGTATCCACATTGAAAAACTGGGACCGGGGGTTTTGAAACACACTGCCTACAACTGCGGCTGTATCGTAAAGAGGCTGCTCGGAAACCTTTTCCCCATTTACCCATACTTCTCCCGCCATCTGTCCCTCATAATAATGAGGGATCAACCCGTTAATCAGGCGGGTAATCGTGGTCTTTCCACACCCGCTTTCACCGCAGAGGACAACAAACTGACCATCTTCTATATTTAGATCAATATCCCGGACGCCCCCGGTATTTTCGTTTTCTTCTCCATAGGAAAATGAAATATGGTCAATCTTTATCATAAGCTCACCCCCTTAAAAAACAAAATACCGTCCCATCAAAAACAGCGCAAAACATAAAGCACAGAGCAGAACAGCAATCATGTCCTGAATATGAAAACCAATCTGACATACGTTGGTCCGTTTGACCGGAGCGCCAAGCCCCCGCGTCAGTGCAGCGGCAGAAAGTTCATCTCCGATTTTCACAACAGACACCATCAGCGGTACAAGACGGTATTCCACCATCAAAAATGGATTTTTCCCTCCAAACCGGATACCCCTCATTTTCATTGCATCACTGATCGCCTGGTATTCTTCGCTGATCGTAGGGAAAAAACGAAAAATAACAGACAAAGGGATGACGATTTTCTCTGTCAGGTGCATACGTTCCATCGAACCGATAAACTCACTGACTGAGGTGGAGGAAAGCAGCCAGGCCCCCGTCATAATACCAGGGGCAAACCGCGTCATAATGGATGTAATTGCCAAAACCACAAAGGACAACAGACCACTTAATGTCGTCAGAGCTATGCGTTCCAATACAAAACAGGCAAGATATAAAAACAGATACTTGCCTGCCGTTTTGAAGCGGCGTTCCGACAGGATCAGCACAAAGGGGATTAGGCTTAACACAGGTTTTACAAAATTCATAATCCCTTCGTTGCTGGTGCTGAACATCAATGTAGTAACCGTCAGCAGCAAAATCAACTTCGTGCGCGGATCAAGCCGAATCCCTCTGCGATTGTCCGTTGTGGCAGAGAAGGATACCCCCTCCATCATGCAATTCCCGCTTTCGCAAAGTGTTTTTTCAGGAGTGCTTTTCCAAGCAGACCGCCCAAAATGGCAAAGACAAAAATCCCGGCAACCACAAGGATAATGCTCCACATCGGCATGACCGCCATTACCCGATCGGCGTATTCCTCACCGAAACTGGCGGCAAAGCTGGCCCAGGAGTCCTCGACCATAAAATACATGGGGATGTATGTACCGACCATCCACAGACTGAATACTGCATAACCAAGAATACTTTTCTTTGCACTTTTATAATCGCCGGATTTCAAAATCAGGTCTCCAAGCAAGCCGAAAATCAGCCCCATAGGCACACCCCAGAAACCCATGCCGGTAAGCCCCATCAGCAGGCCGCTCAAAACGCCCATGATTGTAACCATGCCGAATTTCTTAACCCTGGTGAGGAACAGCATGAAAGGGATGCCGGTAATCAGCGACCACAGACTTCCGAGGACAGGAAGAAAGATCGGAACAAACCCAATGGGAATAGCAACACAGCACCCGATGACAAAGTAAAGAACCGTGAACAGACCGAGGTTAATCAGGTCTTTTGTTTGTAACTTGTTATTCATAACGAATACCTCCATTCATTTGCTGGTTAGCATTTACTAACCTCTTTATAAGATACCATAGTACGACACAGTTCTCTACAACCAATCGTCTTTTTAGCTCCAAACAGCAACGAGTTTTAAGGTTGACTGGCTGGGTTCCTGCTTTTATAATAGAATTGCCAATTCAAGCAGGCCCGCCAAAAAACCGAATAGTAGGAGTTATGAAATGAAGATAGATGAAATCATTAAGAAAAGCATTGAAGTCCCCGGTATATCCATAAAACGCAGTGAATATAGCGCCGAGCTCATCTTAAAAGAGAAAGATGGAAAAGGCTCTATGACCTTTTTCCCATTGTTTCCCGGACTCACCTTAGCCTATATTTTTATAAATTCACCCACATGGGCAGCTCCGGACTTTCGTGATAATGGCTCCATAGAAACAGGCCCGCTGCTCTTAAATTACTGCGTAACCGGGCGGTGTGAGCTCATTCTGAATAACGGAAACTTTGTGTATGTGAAAGACGGTGAAATATCTCTGACAGAACGCTTTGCCAGACAGCAATATGTTTATCCCCGCCGAATTTATGAAGGTATGGAGTTTTTTATTGATATGGATGCCGCAGCAGAGCAAAGTGCCTGGATACAAACGGAATTTGATATTGATTTCCACAAAATCAGAGAGCTTTACTGCCCGGCTGGAAGCACTTATATCTCGGCCATTTCTCCCGAAATAGAAGAAATACTAAAAAAACTGTGGTCCTTGTTGGATATCTCTGTGCCGCTTTCCATTATGCAAATGAAAATCTATACCCTGGCGCTTTTTTCGCTGCTCCAGAATCTGAAAGAAATACCGCCTTCTCAAGCCTGCACATTCTTCACAGATACACAGGTAGATATTGCAAAGCGTGTGGAAAAAATCATCACTTCTGATCTGCGCCAGCACCATCCTGCGTGGGAACTGGCTGCACAGTTTTCCGTCAGTGAAACCAGCCTGAAAAACTATTTCCGGGGAGTTTTTGGACAGAACATCTCCGTGTATCTGCGTGAAACCCGTATGAAAAAAGCCGCAGAATTACTTTCTACCACAAAGCTGTCTGTAGCAGAGGCAGCGGAGCAGGTTGGATATATAAACCAGAGCAAATTTGCTTCGGTATTCAAAAAGCAATTTGGACTATCGCCGCTGGAATATAGGCGTTCAAAGAATTTGGAAAACGGATAAGACTAAGGCCGGGATTTGCCGCTTGTCAGCAAAATCCCGGCCTTACTTATGCTTAAAATTTCATGCGTAAATCAATTCTTGAAAAATAACTTCCTCCGCCTGTGCTTTCAGCGTGTTCATCAGCCCCACCCAGCGCATGGGGTCACGGGCTTTCAGTTCCTCGGTGACGCCCGCCGCCTCCATCATGCGGGGCAGCATGGCGTCCATCCGCTCCCGCGCCGCCCAGTCAATCTCCAACAGGTGCGGGTACAGCTTTTCGCTCAAAATCAAGCTGCTGTAAAGGCCGGGCCGGTGTTCCTTTAGGTAGCGTTGCCGCATACGGACATATTTTCTCACCGGTGAGGAACGCAAGCTGATCCGCAACGAGGTGTTCCGTTCGGTGGAATGGATCATGTTGGATCGGGGCGTGATCGACGAAGAAATCGCAGAGCAGCGTATTCTACCCCTTTTACCGGAGCGTCTGCACAGTGCAGCCCGTGGGCTGATCGAAAAGTGGGACGACCCCATCGTGCCAGTGGAGGGAATGCTGGAGCTTTTGCAGGCACTGAAAGCAAAGGGCTACCGTCTCTACCTACTTTCCAACGCTGCCACCCGTCAGCCTATCTACTGGGCACGGGCAGAGGCCAGTAAGCTGATGGATGGTGTCCTGATCTCCGCAGAGGTCAAGCTGTTGAAGCCCGACTCGCAGATCTACCGCACCTTCCTACACAAGTTCGCCCTTCGCCCGGAGGAATGCGTTTTTATTGACGATACGCCATCAATGTGGAGGGTGCACTCTACGAAAACATGGCAGGCATCGTGTTCAACATGGATGTTCCTGCCCTTGCCGAGAGCCTGCGCACTCTGGGCGTGGAATGGTAATATCCAATTTGGAGAAATGATTATGGTGGTCTGGATTGGTTTGATACTTTTGATTTGTGCTGGATTCTCTGCTTATGCGGGGGCATCCCAGTTGGAACAGGCAAAACAACATGCGAAGTGTTCTTTGAACGCTTTTACTTTGTGTCATTCCGGCATCCAGAAGCTTCTGGTGGAAGGTTCTGCTGGTGTACTGGAATCCTCGGTCACTGTGGAACAGTGGGTGAGCATCTGGATTTTCCAGAACAGCTTTATCAAGCGTATCAGAGGGCGAATGATCTGTCAGACTAAACGGCTCCCAACGAATGCGATGCTTTTAGCTTGCGTCTTTCTGTTCGTCAAGAATGCGCCAGCCGTCCATCAGGTTTGAATTCTCCATAATAAAGGTGTGGGCAGTATCCTGTCCCCACGAGTTGTCGTATTTCAGCATCAGATAATCGCTCAACTCGGTTCGATTTTTGAACTTCAACAAGCGATACGGCTCCTGAAAAGCGACCTTTTCGACGAAATATACCGCATCCGATGTGGGAAGCATAACGCCGACATGACCGATCATAAGAGAATTGTCCGTTTCAGAGAACTGATCGTGCAGGACTACGGAGACGAGACGGATCTTATCATCTTCTACGAAGGAGAGACCGCGTTTCTTCCATTCCTGCTGAATCGTTTTCAAATGGGTAGGAATATCGGTCGTATTGGTAGTTTTGACCGGGGCGAACAGCGCATCAAACTTTTGCCGTTCATCGCCGCAAAGGGATTCCGGGTCAGAATCCAGTGTTTCATAGTCCATAAACAGGGTGTCCTCGGCTGAGTCAAGGTCTGCCTTGCCCGTGACAGTGATAAAATCACCGAACAGCCCACAAGCGGTGATTCGACAGTTCCAGCCGGGGAAGGTATCGTATTTTTCTGTCCATGCGTCCTGCATGGAGTAAGGATCGTATTTCAGATCCGAAGGCTTGGCGTTTTCAAAACCTGTGGTGAGCCATGCCGGGTCCACAACATTGTTGAACTTTTGCACATGATCAAAGAAGGTCTGTATCCGTAGGTCGGATACGCCGGCATCCTGCAAAAGTTTGGAAAGAAGAGCCTGTGTATTAGAATCTGCCAAATTGGAGTATTCAATTTGCTGAAGGACGGGCTGAGAAGCTTTTTGAGTGCAGCCCCCTGCCAGAAGCGCACCGCAAAAAAGTGCAGCGGAGCAGACAAGAAAAGTTCGACGTTTCAAAAATGGTCACCTCGTTGTGTTTTTCGGAAAGTTTCTTTGAGTGCCGGAGTCTCCACCATAAGCGAAGAGAGCAACGCCGTTGGTCTCGTAACGAATGGTATCACAGATAAACAAAGAAAATCAATGACTTCTGTCGTATTTGACCATATATAATGTTGCAGTATCCATATCCCATACGGCTAACGTCCATGTGGGGAAAGACGATGCGGCAGCTTTCCGAACGATTTTCTTCATGTCGGACACAACAGGAGTATACCCAAGTTGGAATGAAAATTTTCCGTTTTTTCCGAATGGAAGGTCCAAATCGCTTTCTGAATACAGTGTCATAATGCGCTGCTTGCCGCCCATATCGTATTAACGCCAAATGATACCCATTCACACACGATTTTCTGGGGGTGTGTTTCGATACCGTTCGGGAGAGCGCTTGCATGGCATGCAAGAGGTCACCGGTTTGATCCCGCTATTCTCCACCAAAAAAGCACTGTACTTCGTTGGAAATACAGCACTTTTCTTTTTGCATCTGCGGACGCTGACAATGCAGTCCGTCTGGCCTTATCGACGCTCAAAGCCGAGATAGCGGGTGCCCTGGAACATCAGTTTTCCAATGTCGCCCTCCACAAGCATTCCGTAGTCCGAACCATCTACTTCGAGTTCCATGCGGTCGCCGCTTTCCACCTGAAAGGTCGCATAATAGGTCGTGAACGTATGCATCATCGTATTGTCCGTATGGTGGCGAGAAACTTCCGTGCGCTTTGCCACCACCGTTGCCGGAACGGTCAGCCGCGGCGAATGGTTGTTTTTATTCCATGTGCTGATATTTCCGATGATGGTGTATAGGATCATGCCCAAAACCACAAGGAACAGGATGGGAAACAGAATACTGAACAGCATATCAAATCCAGCGTAAAACATCTTACTCCTCCAGGATCTCATTCAAAAGCTCTTTGACGTCCTCCAGAAAGGATTCCTCGCCGAGCGTGTTCATCTTAAAAAACACCGCCTGACTGCCGCCTGCGGTGATGGCGGACAGCCGGATGGGGCTGTCACCGTTCTGGAACATGGTCAGAGTCAGACTCAGGCGGTTGCCGCCGACCATGCTGTACCGCTCAAACACGCGGACACTGCACCGTGCTTCGCCCTCCTTGAAATCGCTGCCCGCTTCCAGATCGGCAGACCAGCTGCTGTTCGGGATCTCCTGTTCCAATTTGCGGAGAAGCGTGTTGAATTTCTGATTGCGGATGGTCTTTTCAAAAATCGCCATAGAGGGCCCTCCATTCTGCCAACGAAATTCGGTCTGTTTGCCTTAAATACGGACAGGCGGCAATAAAAATTGCAGAAAAACACCCGGAAAGTAAAATTTTCCGGAGCCGCGCACGAAAAAAGGACTGCTGCACAATTTTCAGTGCAGCAGCCCTTTTGCGTATCGGGAAAAACAGGTGCTCAGCCCTCGGAGGCAAAGAACTCCTTGGTCAGCTTGACCACGGTGCCGGAGAGCAGCAGCAATGCGATAAGGTTGGGGATGCTCATCAGGCCGTTGAAGGTGTCGGCGATGCTCCACAGCAGGCCCAGGTCCACGGTCGCGCCCAGAATGGACACGAAGGAGTACACCACAAAGAAGGGCTTTGCCACCTTGTCGCTGTGGCAGAGGAACACCAGGAAGCGGGAGCCGTACAGACCCCAGCCGATGATGGTGGAAAAGGCAAAGCAGCAAAGCGCCACGGCGGTAAAGATGGAAGCCCAGCCGCCGTAGGTGGTGGTAAAGCCGGAGATGGTCAGCTCTGCACCGGCTGCGGTGCCGTAGTTCACGGGGGTGCCGCTGCACAGGATGACCATGGCGGTCAGGGTGCAGATGATGATGGTGTCGGCAAACACCTCAAAGATGCCGAACATGCCCTGCTTCACCGGCTTTTTGGTGTCGGCGCAGGCATGGGCAATGGAGCCGGTGCCAAGGCCGGCCTCATTGGAAAAGATGCCGCGGGAGACGCCCTTCTGCATGCTGATAAACAGGCTGCCGATGGTGCCGCCGGTGAAGGCAGCGGGGTTGAAGGCACCGGCCACGATGGACTCCAGCACATAGGGCAGGCGGGGCAGGTTGAGCCCTACTACGCCCACAGCCAGCACGATGTAGAACAGCGCCATGAAGGGCACCAGCTTTTCGCTCACGCTGCCGATGCGCTTGATGCCGCCCAGCAGCACCATGGCCACCAGCATGGCCACGATGATGCCCGCGATGAGGTTCAGCGTGCTCAGGAAACCGCTGCCCACCACACCGTATTCCAGCAGGGCGGTGTCCACGGCGGCCACGATGGTGTTGACCTGGGTGGCATTGCCGGTGCCGAACACGGTCAGCACGCCGAACAGCGAGTACAGAAATGCCAGGAACTGCCAGCGTTTGCCCAGACCGTTCTTGATGTAATACATGGGGCCGCCCACCCACTCGCCGGTCTCACTGCGCTCACGGAAATGCACGGCCAGGGTCACCTCGGCAAACTTGGTGCACATGCCCAGCAGCGCGGAGCACCACATCCAGAACACGGCACCCGGGCCGCCGATGGCAATGGCGCCTGCCACACCGGCGATGTTGCCGGTGCCCACGGTGCCGGCCAGTGCGGTGCACACCGCCTGGAAGGGGGTCATGGCACCGTCCGAAGCGTCCTTTTTGCGGAACATGCGTCCGATGGTGGTTTTGATGGAGTACGGGAATTTGCGGATCTGCAAAAAGCCGGTGCGCACGCTCAGAAGCAAACCCACACCAATGATGCACACCATGGCGGGCACACCCCAGATAAAATTGTTGACCGCCGTATTGACGGCCGTGATCGTCTCGATCATAATTCGTCCCACATCCTCTGTAAAGTCTTGCGTTCTGACACATTTTGTCAGCGCAATATAAAAACTATTCTACCGTATTTCTGTGCAGCTGTCAAATGAAATCCCTGCATTTATGCGCCCCGCAGGGCGACGGGAATGCAACAAAAAAGCAGGCCGCCGGGGTCGGGCAGCCTGCTGCAAAAGGGGCCGGAAAGGTTCAGTGCCGGGCCGCCGCGCGGTGGTACACCGGGTAGGCCACCAGTGCGGTGAGCACCTCGGTGATCCAGAAGGCGTGCCACACACCGTCCGGGCCAAGGCGGCCGCACAGCACTGCGGCCAGCGGCAGGATGAACACCACATAGCGGCACAGCGAGATCACCAGCGACGGCACGCCCTTGCCAAGGCCCTCCAGTGCGCCGGACGAGGTGGTGGACACTGCCGACACCACAAAGCCGATGCAGATGATGCGCAGGGCCTTGGCACCGGCGGCGATGGTATCGGGGTTGGAGGTGAACAGCCCGATGAGCTGCCCGGAGGCCAGCAGGCAGATGACCGTGCCCAGCGCCATGATGGCGATGCTCATGAACAGGGTGAGATCATACAGCTTCTTCACGCGGGCGTGCTCCCTGGCACCGTAGTTGTAGCCGATGAGCGGGCGCATGCCCTGCACGATGCCGTTGGCGGGCAGGTACAAAAAGGTCTGCAGCTTGTAGTAAATGCCCAGAATGACCACATAGCTCTGGGAGAACCCGGCAAGCAGGCTGTTGAGGAAGGTGACCAGCAGGGAGGGCAGAGCCAGGTTCAGGATGGCCGGCACGCCGATGGCGTACAGCTTGCCGTCCAGTGCAACGTCCGGGTGCAGGCCGCTGCGGTTCAGCCGCACCGGCAGTTCGGTGCGCAGGTAGACGAACAGGTACACGCACAGGCTCAGCAGCTGGCCGATGCCGGTGGCCAGCGCTGCACCGGCAATGCCCATGGCGGGCACCGGGCCCAGGCCGAAGATCAGAATGGGGTCCAGCAGGATGTTGCACACGCAGCCGAACACCAGCGCCACCATGGTCACCTTCATGCGGCCCACAGCCTGGAACATCTTTTCAAAGGCCAGCGCGGCCATATTGATGGTGGCAAACAGGAACACGATGGTGGAGTAGGTGATGCCGGAGGCCACAAGGCTCTCGTCGGTGGTGAACCGGCGCAAAAAGCCTGGCATGACGGCAATGCTCACCACCGTGATGACCACGCCGTGCAGCAGGCTGAGCACCATGCCGTGGGTGGCGGCGATCTCGGCCTTTTTGCGGTCGCCCGCACCCAGGTACAGGGCGATCATGGCGTTGATGCCGATACCAAAGCCGATGGCAATGGCGTTGGCAAAGTTCTGGATGGGGTATACCAGCGAGAGGGCGGTCATGGCGTCCTCGCTGATCTGCGCCACAAACAGGCTGTCCACGATGTTGTACAGGGAGTTGACCAGCATGGAGATCACGTTGGGCAGCGCCATGGACAACAGCAGCGGCAGCACGGGGCGTTCTTTCATAAAGGTATCGTTCATTGATTTCTCGCTCCTGACAGATCGAAAATGGAAAAAGACCGCAAAAAAGCCACACAATGGCTTTTTTGAAGTCATTGTGTGGCGAAAAGTAGCATGGTGCTGTAAAAATCCACACGGTTTTTATTGACTGAAGGATACCACATCCCCGGGGTATTGTCAAGGAGACTGAGCGCAAAAGTATGACTTTTATAGGCTTGACCATTTTTTGTGCAGGGGTTACAATAAAATTGTAGCTTTTATAAAAAGGAGAAACCCGCATGAAATGGATGATCGCGTCCGACCTGCACGGGTCGTATTTCTATGCCAGCCAGATGCAGCAGGCGTTTGAACAGGAACAGGCCGACCGGCTGCTGCTGTTGGGGGACCTGCTCTACCACGGCCCCCGCAACGACCTGCCGGAGGGCTATGCGCCCAAGCAGGTCATGCCTTTGCTCAACAGCATGAAGGACCGCCTGCTCTGCGTGCGCGGCAACTGTGACGCCGAGGTGGACCAGATGGTGCTGGAATTCCCGGTGCTGGCAGACTATGCTGTGCTGCCGGTGGGAAGACGGCTGGTGTACGCCACCCACGGCCATGTCTATAACACCAAGACCCCGCCGCCGCTGGCCCCCGGCGACATCCTGCTGCACGGGCACACCCACATCCCGGCGTGGGAGCCCTTCGGGCAGGGCAGCTTCTACCTGAACCCCGGCTCGGTGAGCCTGCCGAAGGAGGGCAGCGCCCACAGCTACATGACGTTGGAAAACGGCTGCTTCCGGTGGAAAACCATGGACGGCCGGACCTACCACGAACTGACCCTGAGCGAAACCTGAACAACACAGCGCCCGCCTGCTTCCGGAGTGGTTCCGGTGCAGGCGGGCGCTGTGCTTATCCAAAAAAGAAGAAAGAAGAAGAGAGCAGAGTGGGGTTACTCGGCAGCGTAGGCGGAAGCGTTGCTGCCGGCGATGCGGCCGAACACCACGAAGTCGCACACGGCATTGCCGCCGATGCGGTTGCCGCCGTGCACACCGCCGGTGGTCTCACCGGCTGCATACAAGCCGGGGATGATGCTGCCGTTGGTGTCCAGCACCTGTGCATCGGTGTTGATCTTCAGGCCGCCCATGGTGTGGTGGATGCCCGGTGCGATCTTGATGGCGTAGTAGGGAGCGGTGGACAGGTCGCCGTCCATGCCGTTGCTGCGGCCGAACTCGGCGTCCTCACCGGCTGCCACAGAGGCGTTCCAGGTGTTCATGGTCTCCACAAAGTTGGCGGCAGCGTCGCCGGTCAGGCCCATCTCCTTAGCCAGACCCTCATAGCTGTCGGAAGAGACGGTCAGGCCGTTGCTGATGTACTTCTGGCAGGACTTCAGGTCGTCCACGATGCGCTGGTCAAAGATGATGTAGGCGTAAGCACCCGGCTGCTCCAGCTCGGCGTTGGAAACCGCGTCACGGGTGGACATGTCGTTGCAGAAGCGCTTGCCCTCGGCGTTGACCAGGATGCCGCCCATGCTGCGCACGCTCTCGGACACCAGCATGCCGGTCTCCTGATACACGGTGGGGTGCAGCTGGATCTGGTCCATGTCCACGGTGTCGGCACCAATGGCCTCAGCCATCAGGATGCCGTCGCCGGTGGCACCGGCGTGGTTGGTGGTCACGGCGTTGGCCAGGGCCGGGTTGAAGCTGGCCATCAGCTCAAAGTTGGCACCAAAGCCGCCGGCGGCAATGATCACGCTCTTGGCGTTGATGGTGTAGTCGTGCTCGGTGCTCTCGGCCTTGATGCCGCAGGCAGCGCCGTCGTTGGTCAGGATCTCGGTGGCCTTGGTGTTCAGCAGGATCTGCACGCCCAGCTTTTCGGCCTGAGCGTTCAGTTTTTCCACCAGATAGCTGCCCACAGCGCTGCCGTCCTCGGGCTCATGCAGATACTTGTGGGTGGTGCCGCCGGTGGCTGCCACCTTGGGCAGCGGGGCACCGATGGAGGTCAGCCAGTCGATGGCGTCGGAGCTCTGCTCGGCCATCACGGTCACTAGGCTGCGGTCGTTGATGCCGTGGCCGCCGTTGATGGTGTCCTCAATGAACTCCTGCACCCCGCTGTCGGTGATGCCCAGGTCGGCCTGATACTGGGTGTCGGCTGCGTTCATGCCGCCGGTGGCCTTCAGGCTGTTGCCGCCCACGATGGGCATCTTTTCCACCACGATGACCTTGGCACCGTTCTCGGCGGCCTGTGCGGCGGCGGTCAGACCGGCACCGCCGGCACCCACCACCACGACGTCACAGTCCAGCGTCTCGGCGGTCTTTTCCACGGTGGTGTCCGCAGCCTTGGCCACGGCAAAGGCGGAAGCGTCCAGTCCGGCGTTCTCCAGAGCGGCCTTCACAGCCTCCTTGAGGGCGTCGCTGGTCACGGTGGCACCGGCAATGCCGTCCACGTTGTAGCTGTTGGCAGCCACCATGGCGTCCGGCAGCTGTTCGCAGGCCACAGAGCCGATGCCCTGGGTCTCGTTCTGCTCGGTGACAACGATGGAATAAATGGTGTCGGCGTCGGCGGTCACTTCCACGACGACGTCGCCTTCAATGCCTTTGGCCGAACCGGTGCCGGTGACTTTCCCGGCGGCGGAACTGGCGGTCTGGCTGCTGGAAGCGCTGCAGGACGCCAGCGACAGCAGCATGGCACCGGCCAGCACAGCGGTGCTGATGCGGTGCAGGATCCCGTTTTTCTTCATGGTTTTCCTCCTCAGAGATCTTCGTGTTGGGGTGGGGCGGTCGATTTGTGATGGATTTCACGAGCGAGATTATAACACAACTTTTACAATTCCTGAAATTCATTTTTCTCATAAAAAGAATAGCCTGCGTGCATGGTTTGTGGTACACTGGAACCGGCAAATACACGCAGCAGGGAGGAATCTGCATGGACTTCAAAGATCTGGAATATTTTGCGGCCATTGCCCGGTGCGGCAACATCACCCGCGCGGCCCAGCAGCTCTACGTCAGCCAGCCTACCCTTTCCAAGTTTCTGCAAAAACTGGAAGGGGACACCGGCCTTGTGCTGTTCCAGCGGGCGGGGCGGCGGCTGGAGCTGACCTATGCGGGCCAGCGGTATCTGGCCCACGCCGAGCGGCTGCTCAGCCAGAAGCGGGAGATGGACGCGGAGCTGACCGACCTGCTCCGGGCAGACACCGGTGTGCTGCATGTGGGCATGCCGCCGTTCCGGTGCAGTTTTTCGCTGCCGGAGGTGCTTCCGGCGTTCCGCGCGCAGTTCCCGCAGGTGCAGTTCCGCATTGAGGAAGCACCCAGCGCCGAGCTGGACCGCAAACTGCTGGAAGGCGAGATCGACCTGGCCTTTTATATGAGCTTTGCCCGGCATCCCGGTCTGAGCTACCGGGTGCTGCGCCGGGACTGGATGTACGCCGTGTTCGGCAAGGGACACCCGCTGGAGCAAGCTGCCGCCCGGGAGGGCAGCTTTGCCTGGGAGTGGCTGGAGGGGCAGACCCTGCTGCTGCAGAACCAGACCCAGCGGCAGGGCCAGTATATTTTGCAGGAGCTGCGGAGCCGCCGCCTGCGTCCGGCCGAAATTCTGGAAAGCAGCAACATCCGGGCAGCCGCGGCGCTGGCCGCCAACGGGTACGGCATCGGCTTCCTGAGCGGCGAGCTGCTGGAACACCTGAACAACGCGGTGCCGTTCAACGCGTTTCCGCTCAGGGACTGCACCCTCCCGCTGGAGTCGGTGGCAGCCTGGCGGGCCGGGAACTATCTGCCCCGGTACGCGTTGGCGTTCATCGAGCGGATGGAACAGCTGGAAAACCAGAAATACAACAATAACGCAACAAAATCGCACTGAAACCGGCGTAAAACAAGCAAAAATAAACCGGCCCTTCTCCTTTGGCAGCACAGCGCTGCCGGGGAGAGGGGCCGGTGTTTTTGTAGGTGGAAAAAGGCTCACAGCTCCACTTTTTCCTGCGCGCGGTACTGCAGGGCCTCCAGCAGGGAGTCCTCGTCCAACAGGCTCTTGCCGGCCAGGTCGGCCACCGTGCGGGCCACCCGCAAAATGCGGTCGTGGGCGCGGGCCGAAAGCCCCAGTGCATCGTAGGAGGCGCGGAGCAGCCGTTCCGCACCGGGGGTCATGCGGCAGATGCGCCGCACCTGCCCGGCGTTGAGCTGGGCGTTGCAGTGCACTCCCTCGTAGCCGGGGGCCGCATAGCGTTTTGCCTGGATGGCCCGCGCCGCCAGCACCTGTTTGCGCAGGTCGGCACTGCTCTCGGCGGGGGCGGCGGTGTGCAGCTCGTCAAAGGCGATGGGGTCCATCTCCACGCACAGGTCGATGCGGTCCAGCAGCGGGCCGGATACCCGGCTGCGGTACTGCCGCACCGCGCTGGGCGAGCAGGTGCACTGCCGGGTGGGGTGGCCGTAGTAGCCGCATTTGCAGGGGTTCATGGCGGCCACCAGCTGGAAATGGCTGGGGTAGGTGGCGCTGCCTGCGGCCCGGCTCACGGTGATCTGGCCGTCCTCCAGCGGCTGGCGCAGCACCTCCAGGCTCTCGCGGGAGAACTCCGGCAGTTCGTCCAGGAACAGCACGCCGCAGTTGGCCAGACTGCACTCGCCGGGGCGGAACTGTGCGCCGCCGCCCGCCAGCGAGACGGCACTGGCCGAGTGGTGCGGGCTGCGGAAAGGCCGTGCCGTGATCAGGCCCCGGCCCTGGGGCAGCTGCCCGGCGATGGAATAGATCTTAGTGGTCTCCACGGCTTCCTCCCGGGTGAGAGGCGGCAGGATGCCCGGCAGGCGCTTGGCAAGCATGGATTTGCCGGTACCCGGGGCACCCATCAGCAGCACGTTGTGTCCCCCGGCCGCAGCGATGACCATGGCCCGGCGGGCCAGTGCCTGCCCCATCACGTCGGCAAAATCCGGCACCTGTGCCCAGGCCTCGGCGGGGTCAAAGGGAACGGCTGCCGCAGCGGTCAGCGGTCGGATGTCGCGCAGGGCGTCCACCACCTCCCGGGCGGTGTGGGCCGGGTAGACGGCCATGCTGTCGGCACAGGCCTCGGCAGCCTCGGCGGCGTTTTCGGCGGGTACATACAGGGCGCGGATGCCGTTTTCGGCGGCGGCCAGTGCCATGGGCAACACGCCGGATACCGGGCGCAGGGTGCCGTCCAGCGCCAGCTCCCCCAGAAAGGCGGCGTCCTCCGGCACATCCTCCAGCTGGCCGCTGGCCGTGAGCACGGCCAGCAGCAGGGGCAAATCGTACACCGGGCCGGTCTTGCGCACATCGGCGGGGGCCAGGTTGACCGTGATGCGCCGGTCCGGGAACTTGAAGCCCAGGTTCTTGATGGCGGCACGCACGCGGTCCGCACTTTCCCGCACGGCGGAATCCGGAAGGCCTACGATGGAAAAGGCGGGCAGCCCGCCCGAAACGTCGGCCTCCACGGCCACGGCAAAGCCGCGCAGGCCGTTCAGGCCAAAGCTCTTTGTTACCGAATACATGGGTGCACCTCGCTTGCATTTTCTGCGCGAAAACGGTCGAAAATTGGGTGGAAAAATTTGGGAGGAACCGTCAGCCTTCGACAGCATCTCCCGGTCGATTTCATTATAGTAAAGGGCAGGAAAGATGTCAATGCAGCGGAAAGGAGAGCGACAAACGATGACAGGCAAGGAATACTGCCGGTACATCCGTACTTATTCAGAGCTGGAGGGGCTGCAGCGGGCCCACACGGTGGTGTACTGTGCCCAGACCGTGCCCGGGGGCGTGCTGGCCCAGCTGCGGTGGGAGCAGGCAGGCCGGGTACAGTGCAGTACGGCGCTGGCGCCGCAGGGCAGTTTTGCCCGGATGATGCAGCTTTTACGCTATCTGTGCGAGAACAGCATCGGCCCGGAACAGTGGCTGGAGGTGCTGGAGGACGTGCACCAGCCCTACCGGCTGCTGCCGGAAGCACAGCAGCCCGCCGACATCCACCCGGAGAGCGGCTGTTTTTGTGGCATTTGCTGATTTTGTGCCGGTAAGATTGTGGCAGAATATGCAATTGACATGATGGACACAAGCGTTTATAGTATAATTAGGTTTGAATAAACTGTCTCCTTTTTTGGGAAAAAATAACAAAGGTAAGGTGTGCAACATGTATCTGGATGAATATAAGCGCTGGCTGGCAGCGGAGCTGGACGATGCGGATCTGAAGCCCGAACTGGCAAAGATCGAGGGCAACGACGACGAGATCAAGGATCGCTTTGCTGTGGCCCTGAAGTTTGGCACCGCAGGCCTGCGCGGCGTCCTGGGCGCGGGTACCAACCGCATGAACATCTACGTTGTGCGTCAGGCTACCCAGGGCCTGGCCAACTGGGTCAAGACCCAGGGCGGCAGCCAGACCGTCGCCATCAGCTACGACAGCCGCCTCAAGAGCGACGTTTTTGCCAAGACGGCTGCCGGTGTTCTGGCAGCCAATGGCATCAAGGTGCGCATCTATGATGCCCTGATGCCGGTGCCGGCCCTGAGCTTTGCTACCCGCTACTATCAGTGCAATGCAGGCATCATGGTCACCGCCTCCCACAATCCGGCCAAGTACAACGGCTACAAGGCCTACGGCCCGGACGGCTGCCAGATGACCGATGACGCCGCCGCCATCGTGTACGACGAGATCCAGAAGACCGATGTGCTCACCGGTGCCAAGTACATCTCCTTTGCCGAGGGCGTGGAAAACGGCCTGATCCGTTTTGTGGGCGATGACTGCAAGAAGGCCCTGTACGACGCCATCGAGGCCCGTCAGGTGCGCCCCGGCCTGTGCAAGACCGCCGGCCTGAAGCTGGTGTACAGCCCCCTGAACGGTTCCGGTCTGGTTCCGGTCACCCATGTGCTGAACGACATGGGCATCACCGATATCACCATCGTGCCCGAGCAGGAGTACCCCAACGGCTACTTCACCACCTGCTCCTACCCCAACCCTGAGATCTTCGACGCCCTGAAGCTGGGCCTGGATCTGGCCACCAAGACCGGTGCCGACCTGATGCTGGCCACCGACCCCGACGCCGACCGCGTGGGCATCGCCATGAAGTGCCCGGATGGCAGCTATGAGCTGGTGTCCGGCAACGAGATGGGCGCTCTGCTGCTGGATTACATCTGCGCAGGCCGCATCGAGAAGGGCACCATGCCCAAGAACCCCGTGGCCGTCAAGTCCATCG
>OGLJ01001278.1_pt1 | contig 21768 bp, 17 predicted proteins | sample 1572801 | NCBI WGS metagenome assembly OGLJ01 (sample SAMEA2581877, study PRJEB24529) | metagenome | biome: Human gut stool | place: China | collected 2011
TATTGTTGCAGTGGAGTACGAATCAAGAAGTTGCACCCGTTCCGCTTTTGAGCGCGTTCCTTTCGTATTATTACGAGTTCTGGGTCGTGCGCAACGTATTACGCCTTCAGATCGGTTTGGACGGACGCTATAACACGCGTTATTATGCGCCCAGTTACAACCCTGCGCTGTCGGCCTATTACAACCAACGGGACGTCGAAGTAGGCAATTACCCCTACATGGACGCCTTCGTCATGGGAAAGTGGAAGAGAATGCGGATATTCCTCAAATATCAGCATGTGAACAAGGGACTGTTCGGAAACGGGGAGTATTTCTCCGCGGCGGGTTACCCGCTCAATCCGGGCATGTTTAAAATCGGTATCTCATGGGGTTTCTATGATTAGCGTATTGTTCTGCGCGGTATGAACTGCCCGCAAAACAACATTTTATGTTAAAAAAGACAGTTTTAACTTTTGCGTTCTTAACAATCCTGACGACTTTTTACGGCTTTAACGCCCAGTTCAGCACACCCGTGACGGACGACATGCTGCTGAACGACGATGCGGCCGATTTCGGCAATTCGCTGCTCGGTGAGGGCGACTATGTGATCTCGGCTTATGACAATGTCATTCGCAACATCAGCGAAAAAGAGGGCCACGACTGGCGCCTGATGAGCGCCATCGCCTACCATGAATCGCGGTTCACGCCCGACATCACCTCGCGCAGCGGGGCCCGCGGGCTGATGCAGATCATGCCCTCGGTGGCACGCCAGTTCGACGTCCCGACCGAGCAGGTCTCCAATCCCGAGACCAACATATGGTTGGCCAACAAGCTGATGTCGAAGATTATGAACACGCTCCGTTTCCCCGAGGGGACTCCCGAGAAGGATCGGATGAGCATCATCCTGGCCTCGTACAACAGCGGGATCGGCCATGTGAACGATGCGAGGCGCCTGGCACGGCTCAACGGCGAGGATCCCAATTCGTGGGAGGTCGTGGCCCGCTACCTGCAACTCAAGGCGCAGCCCGAGTATTACGAGAGCGAGGCGGTCAAGTGCGGACGTTTCACCGGCAGCCGGCAGACGCTGGCTTACGTGAACGACGTGATAGGACGCTATGACAAATACTGCCGGATTGCTCGGAGATAACTCCGGCAGGAATTGAAAAGTCTGAATCTACAGCAAAAAGGCTGAACCCAGGGGTTCAGCCTTTTCTCTTTATATCTTCTGAGTTGCCGGCGGACTTGTCCGGCGCCGGGTCAATAGACCCACTGGAAATCGTCGACGTACATTACATTCGTCGTGCAGCCCACCATGTAATCGCCGTAGGCACTCGTGGAGCAGGAGATGATGATGCTGTACTTGCCGGTGGGGCGTCCCGCAGCCGGGTCGTAGAAGTTGAGCGGCAGGGTGGCCTCTACCATTTGCTCGCCTTCGGTCGACTTGTCGACGAACAGCGACCCGTAGGCGATGAGTTTCCCTTCTGCGGTCTGGGTGGTTTCCGCCGGATCCCAAATGCCCGTGGGGTCTTTGGTGCCCGAAGCGACCCGGTGCCGGGCGTTCCAGTCGATGATGGCGACGAAAATGCGGGCTTTGTCCGGGTCGCCTATGCCGACCGGGGCCCCGGAATGTTTGCTTGCGTCGATCGTGCCCAGTGTCGCGTGGTATTTCACCTTCATGCCCGAAGGGCGCGCCGTCCAGTTGTAGGGCTGTCCGAATTCTACTACGCCCGTCCACAGGCCGTCTTTGTAGAAGATGCCGGACATCAGGTTGCCGGCTGCGATGTTGACGAGGGGAGGGGCTGCCGCGGCCAGTTTCGCGCAATAGCTGCCGCCCATTCCGTTGAAAGTCCCCTGCCTACAGAGCTTATCCGCAAATGTGTTGTTACCGCTGGCCCAGAACTCCGCATTCGTATTTTCGCTCGTGAAGCACGACAAGCCCGGGTTTTCCATGTTCCCGTCGGGAATCGTGTCGCCCGCGGGTGCCGTGTATTCGGCGGTTTCGGTCTGCTGCCCGCCGACGAGAAGCCGGAATTCATACGTTTGCCCGGCGTAGACGCCCTTGGTCGTGACGAGGCGTTTTACGGGGATGCCCGCATCGTTGGTGAGGCTTGTCCATTCGGGTGCGATCGAGCTCGTAAAGATGCCGCTTTCGTCCTGTGCGCCCTTCTGCGTCGTCTGCCAGTCGGCGGTACCCTTCAGACGGTACTGGATTTCGGCGGTGGCGTAATCTTCGGGCGTAACCATCGTGGTTACGACGGCCGTGTTGTTCCAGAGGTCGATCTCGCGGACACCGATCTTCACGTTGGTGGGCTGGACATGGAGCATCCACCGCTCCGTGCGGCCGTGGCAGGTGACGTCGACCAGACGAACCGTTTCGAAGCCCGTGGCGGAAAGTTCCTCGGCCGTGGGCGAGTAGGCGGTGATGTCGGCAGGCCCCAGCTTGAGGCTGGTGACCGTGACGGCCTTCAGGTCGGTGCCTTCGGCGACATAGGCCGTGGCCGTACGCGCCTGCGTGTCGATCAGTGTCGATCCGATCTGCCCGGCGACGGTGAACGACCGGGCTATGGGCTGCTCGGCCACGATCGTCCACTCGTAGTCCTGGTAGAGCGAGAGCGTGACATAGAGCGGCGCCCGCAGGTCGAACTCCCCGCTCAGCGGCTGCGAAGTCCTGATCTGGCTGATGAATTTCTCTTTGTCGGTCATCATCGGGTTGGATGTGGCGACATCGAATTCCGCCTTGTCGATGGTGACCTTGCGGATATCGGTCTTCTCGTCCAGCGTGAGCGTCACGGTACGGTTCACGAGGCTGATGCCGGTCACCGTGAACCCCTCGCCTTCGATGCTGCGGATGCTGAGTTCGATGGTGGGATACGGTAGGTCGTTCTCGATGCACGACGCTGCCAGCAGGAGCGCCGCCGCCGAAAAGAGTATGCGTAGGTATTTCATAGTTTACTGCTTTTTCTTGTCCCACAAATGTATCGTCATACCGAAGTTGATGGCCGCGATATTGAGCCGGAAACGCATGTTCGAAGCCTTGCGTGAACCGATCTTGTTGCCGTCGGCATCCTTCTGGGTGATGCTCGTATACTGTATGCCGCCCAGCCCGAACGAAATCGTCGCACAGACGTTGGGGAAGATGTATACGGCAGCTCCCGGGTTGAACGCCAGCTTTACCTGCGTTTTGTCGTTGTAGGTGCGGTTGGGTGCGCCTCCTTCGTTATGATCCGGGTCGTATGCGAAGCTCGAATGTCCCGTCGAGAGCGCCAGCTCGAACTCGGCGAAGAGTCCGAAGCGTCCTTTGGGGTCGAGCCCCGCATAAGAACGGTGGAAAATGCCGAATGAGTATTCGTCGCTCGAAAGATCGACGTAGGGGAGCTGCCCCGAGAGGTCGTTGCCCTCGCCCGCATCGAAATAGGTGTTGTCGAGCGTGCCGCCCATGTGGCTGTATCCGAAACGGATGCCGATGCAGTTGTTATCGCGGTAGAAATAACCGACGAAGGGTTTTACCGTTGCGATCGTGGCATCCGCATCGATGTTGTCGAAGATGAGCATGAGGTCGGTGTCGTCGCTCGAAACCGTACCGTAGGAGGCCGTAAGACCCATCATCACTTCGCCCTTGTAGGCGAATTTGAGTTTGTTGATCTCGCGGTCGATGCGGCGGCGCGTGGGCAGGAAACGCTCCACCTGGGGACGCTTGTGCTTTTCGGCCGGCATGGCTGCGGGCATCGGCGCCGAGGGTGCCGCCGGGGCGCCGAGGGTGCCCGCTGCGGCTGCGGTGCCCGTTTCTGCGGCGAGTCCCGAAGCTGTTTCCGCCGTGGCTTCGGTGCCCGTTCCGGGGGTGTCCGAAGTTTCCGGGGGCACGGTGTCCTCGTTGCCGGAGGGGGTTTCTTCGACTGCGGCCGTAGCGGCCCGCTGCACTGCGGGGAGGGCTTGTTCCGTCTCCGCTGCGGCGCCGAGCGTGATGAATACCGATAAAATGGAAAGTATGATTCGTTTCATGTGCGTGCCGTGTTTAGAGATAGAATGCCATGCCGAGCCCTATCGAGAAGATATTGACTTTGAAGTTCATCATGCTGGCGTCGCGCTTGCCGACCGTCACCTGGTTGTGTACCTGCTTGGTGTGGCTGTAACTGATGCCCATCACGCCGACGTTGACCTCGACGGCCATGTTGTTCGTGGCGAAGGCGATGATACCCGGCGAGATGCCCAGCGAGAAGGTATAGCCCGTCTGGTAGGTGCCCTTCACCGGGGAGTCCTTGGCAAAGCGTGCCTGCGTACCGCCGCCCGAGAGCTGCATCTCGTTGAAGAGCGCGAAACGCTTGTTGCGGCCCAGCGGGATGTACTGGCGCCAGATCATGGCCACCGAATAGCTCTGTTGCAGCGAATAGCAGTCGTTCAGCTCGAAATTCAGGTCGGAATCCTCGCCGCCTAGGTTGAGGTCGGCCTTGTCCAGTTTGAGCAGCGAGCGCGAATAGATGAAACGGCCTCCGAGTGCCATGTTGTCGCGGAAGGCATAGGCGATCATCGGGCTGACCTTGAACGTGTAGCCCTTCGATTCGATGCCCTCGATGACCAGGAACCTGTACGTATCGTTCGAGTGGGTCGAGTAGGAGGCCGTTCCTCCGAAGATCCATTGCCCGCGCGGGACGAAGAGGTTGTGTTTTTCGGTAAGGCCGCGCTGGCGCCGCATTTCGTTGACGGTCTGAGGACGTTCCTCGTGCTGCATGCAGCTCGTGCTGTCGGCCTGCGGGGCGAGGGACGCCGCGGCGTTCGTCTGTTGTGCACGGCTCTCCGGCGCCGTGCCTGCCAGGAGCAGGAGTGCCAGGAGCGTACTGGTGGTTATCTTGCGCATTGTTGTGCGTTTACGTTTAATCGTTAATATACCCATTCGAAATCGTCGACGTACATCACGTTTTTCGAGCAACCGGTGAAATAATCGCCGTAAGCGTTGCAGGCACATGAGATCACGAGCGAATACTTCCCTTCGGCAGGGCGCGTCTCGTGGTCGTACCATACGATGTCTAATTCGGCGTCCTGCATATCCTCGCCATCCGTCGATTGCGTGATCCAGAGCGATCCGTATCCCAGGATTTTGCCTTCCGATACGTTGTCGATGCCTTTTTCCGGATCCCATGCACCTTTGGTGGTCGTCATGCCGGATACGACCTCATGCGGGGCGTTCCAGTCGACGATCGCGACGAAAATACGAGCCATGTCCGGATCGCCCTTTTTGATATAGGGACAAATATCGCCCGAGGTGCGTACTTTGTCGACCGTGCCGACGTGGGCATGGTATTTTACCTTCATTGCCGAAGGACGTGCCGTAAATGCGTATGTTTGTCCGAACTGGACGGTGCCTGTGAAACTTTTATAGGCGAATTCTCCTGTGAACAGGTTGCCTGCGGCCAATACCAGCATATTGGTGCTGGTTAGTTTTGCAGCCGGTGCAGACTTCCCGAATTTCACGTCGGTAGAGGTGCAGAGCGTTTTTGTCATGGTATTGTTGCCGCTGCTCCAGAACGATTCTCCCGCGGCGTTGGGAAAAGCGAAGCCTCCGGTCATGCTCCAGCCCGACATGTCGCCGTTGGGGATTGGCTGTACCTCTCCGGCCGTAAATGTTCCGGTAGTTTCCGTGCCGTTGATAATGGCTCTGAAGTCGTAGCTGTGTGTCGCGATGATTCCCGTGCCGGCGGCCTGCGTATATACGGTTTGCTCTTTTACGGTTTGCGGAACCCACTGGGGCGCATAGGTCGCCGTGATGAAATCGTCGCCCTGCGACGTCCCTGCCATCGGCTGCCACTCGCCGCCGCTGCTGCGCAGGCCGAATTGCACGGTGGTGCCGGGCGTGAAAGAAACCCCGCGCAGCGTGCCCGTATTGGCCCACAGGTCGGAGTCGGCCGCCGTTACGGGAACCAGCCCCTCCAGGCGGTAGGTCGTAGCGACCTCCGAGGAACCGCCGTTGGCGTCCTCGATGCGGAGCGTCACTTTCTGGTCGCCGGCCTGGCACGAAGCGAAGAACGCATCGGAGAGCGTCAGCCGGACGTTGTATTTGTCGACCGGTTCGAGGGAGATGCCCTCGGTCGTGCCGTTGAGCGCGTCGTAGCTCTTGTCGCCTACCGAAACCGTGAACCGGGTCAGTTCCGAGAAGGCCAGGATCCGGTATTTCTTCTCCCCGGAAACGTATTTCTGGATTTCGGCGATGTCGAACCCTTCGCTGATGACGGCCGGATCGGGGCTGAAGATGATTTCGTCGTCCTTGTCGTCGGTACCGGGGTCGACGCTGATCAGCACACAGTCGATATAACCGGGCAGATCGGGCGAATATTTGAACGTGAGGGTATACTTGCCGCCGGCTTTGACATTGGGGATGTAATCTTCCATTTCCACGTTCTTACCCTCGACATGCGTTCCGCGGAAGAGCCAGGCCAACGACGTCATGCCTGCGGGCAGGGTGTAATAACCCGTCCCTTCGGCCGTGAACCTGAGCGCCGGGACGCTGCCCGCTTCGGCGGCTTGCTCGTCGACCTTTTCCCCGCCGGCGATCCATACGGAATAGCCGGGGGCGAGGTTCTGGAGGATCGAATCGTCGAATTTCACCTCTACGACGGTGTTCACGATTTGGCAGACGACCGCAACGTTTGTGGTTTCGCCGGGTTTGACGGTGAACGTCTCCTCGCCCTTGTATAACCGTTTCGTGAAATCGGCGGGGGCTTCCTCTCCGGCTTCGACCGCTACGCGGTAGGTGCCGGCCAACAGTTCCAACCGTTCGGGACAGGCCTCTTTCGAGGTGTATTTGCGCAGCAGGCCGCCCTCGTCGTTGTAGATGTAGACGGTCTGGTGCTGCAACGGGTCGTATTCGCCGGTGTCGGCTGTCTGCCGGGTCGAGACCGTCATCGCCATGACGCCCGTGCGATTGTCGCTGCCCGCGGCGGAGTCGTCTTTCGAGCAGGCCGCGCCGAGGAGCACCGCGAGCAGTACGGCAAAATATGAGATATATCGTTTCATTATCGGTCGGCTTTAGTGGACGATGAGTTTGACAGTCTTGTGTGTCAGTACATTATCGTTGTCCGTCACGTCGAGGACGAAATTATGCTCGCCCGGGATTTCCAGCAGTATCTCGACGAATTTGGTGATCGAGAAGGTCACCGACGTTCGGTTCTTTACCTGCTCGTTGATCGGGAACCCGAATTCGCCGTGCAGGACTTCGACCAGTTCGTCGGGGATGTCGCAGATGTCGAATTTCTCCGGCAGGTTGATCACCGGCAGCAGCGGCCTCAGCGTTTCGGAGTCGATCGTCACGAAGAACGACTTGATGCCTTTGTCGGCCTCGATGTCGATGTCGATCACCATGTCCTTCTGCACTTCGTATTGCTGGTCGATGTCGTAGCCGCGCCACGTGATCCGGGGGCCCGTCTGCCCCGAGCTTTTATCGACTACGAGCGTCAGTACGGCTTCGGACGAGACGCCTTTTGCATCGGTCATCGTGAAGGCGAAGGTGTGCGTACCGTCGAATTCATAGAGCGCCCTGATCTGCCCTGCGATGTTGAAACTCTTGGCCGTCTGTCCTTTGAGCTCGCTGCCTACGGGGTAGCCGAAGCCCTTGAGGATAATCCCTGCCGCCGAAGATGCGTCGAGGGCGCAGAGGTCGAATGTTTCGGGCAACTGGATGGCGGCCATCGACGCCAGGAACTGGCTGTTGGTGGAGCCGACGGTCACTTGCAGCGATTCGATGCCGTTGGGCGAGGAGAGGTCGAATGCGAACGGCTCGATGCAGTTCCCCTCCGCGTCGAACATGGCGTCGGTCAGCGTGAAGGGCTGCGTCATGTCGTGCCCGGGCCAGGTGAGTGCCGGGGCGTTGGGGTCTTCGAGGAGCTCTTCCCCGAGGTTTTCCGTACCGTCGACGACGAATTTGTTGTCCTGGAGGATGCTGTTGTCGACTTTGACCGAGAAGAGGATGTTGCCCTTGTCGGCGTAGCCGATTACGACCGAAACCTTGCGCCACTGCCCGGCCTTGACCCCGGTGATCTGCTTGCTGAATTTAGCGGGGACATCGGTGTCGGCGAAAGTGCCGTCGAATACGAAGTCCAGGGTGTTTTCCAGTGCCAGCGGTTTGAAATAGGCCGCCCGGGTTTCGGTTTTGAGGAAATCCAGGCTGGTGTCGCCCAGCGATACGGTGGCCTTGCTGGTGTCGGCCAGCATATCGGCCAGCTCGGACGAATATTCCACCGAGACCTTGATGTTCTGCAGGGTGCAGACCACCTCTTCGGGCGAGGTCGTCTGTGCCTTGGTGATCGTAAAGTCGCTCGTCGCCCCGTAGACGGGGTGTTCCCAGGCCGCGTCGGGCATCGTGTCTTCCGAGCGGACTTCCATGCGGTAGGCGCCCACCTTCAGTTCCATCGGCGTCTTGAGCTGCTCCTTCAGCTGGGCATAGGTCATTTCGAGTACCTGCGCGTTGTCGGCGTCGAGGATCTCCACGATAAAGCTGTCCACGTCGGGAGCCGTGGCGCGCGTCCCGGATGCGATGCGTGCGGCCTGCGTCTCGTCCGACGTGTCGTCGGGACGGATTTCGGTTTCGTCGTAGACGACTGTCATCGAGAGGTTGCCGATCGACAGATAGCCGGTCGTCCCGGCGGGCTCGGGGTTCGGATCCTCCTTGTACGGGGGCTCTTCGTTTACACACCCGGTCGCGAAGAGTGCCGCAACCGCTAACATCGTAAGAAATTTGGTAAATGTTTTCATATCTTTCCCTGTTTTTATTTCTTTTCGGTATCGTCGATGGCTCCCTCGTTGACCTCGCAGTCAAGCGTCCGGGTATCGGTGTAACTGTCGCCGAGTGTGATGGTCAGCGTGGCGCTGCCCGCGTTTTTGGCATCGTAGGTGATGATGTGGCAGGTGCGCGGCGTCGTGGCGTCGAGCGTCTGGGCGGAGAAAGTCACCTCGGGGCCTTCCCCCGTGCCCGTCGGGCTCTGGCGGCGTGCCGTGCCGGTCACCGTGAGCCGCGTGCCACCCTTGACGAACACTGGTTCGTCGGCAGGGTCGCTGCCGGGCGTGAAGGCGAATTCATTGCCCGAGGCCGTCGTCACGGTGAACCTGGCATCGTGGAAATAGGCGAGGAACTGCTCCGTGGCGCGGATTACCACCTGCGAATTGGCCACCGTGGCGGTCAGGTCTGCATTTACCGTGCGCCGGGGCAGCACTTCGATCTTTTGTTCGGCATAATAGTAAGGTTTGCCGGCTCCTTCCGCATCGGGGTCGCCGTGGGCGATCGCGACGGTGTAGCTGCCCATCCGGAAGACGGTTTCGCTCTGCTCGAACTCGGTGAGCGTATCCCATTTCTGCGTGCCCGTTTCGCCCGTTACCGTGAGCGAGAAAGCCCCGGCTGCGGGCGCTTCGGGCGTGCCTGAAGCCTCGGCCGAAGCCGTGTCGATCGACGTGTCGGCCGTGCAGCTAACGGACAGGGTGCCGTATCCCGTCGCTTCCGTGTCGTTTTCCGTGGAGCATCCGGCGGCCAGCAGGCCCCGCCGATGCCAATAGATATATAAGTTGTTTTTTCATAGCAGTCCGGATCGTTCGGTAAAAGATGTTGTCGGGATTCTCGGTTGCCTCGTGCGCTGCCGGGAGGACGGCGGAATGTGCCCCAGCACCGCCGGTCGGATTACCGGTATGTGAAATCTCCCGAGGCGTTTGCATGAGGCCGGATGTCCGGGATTTTATGCGCATGGGTACGAGTTTTTTATTGGCAATGTGCAAAAATAGCCATGCGGCGCGTATCTTGGAAATAAATTCAACGAACGTGCGGTTTTTCATCACGAACACCCTGTCCGGCGAGCATGCCCGTATCTCGTTTTCGCCTTTCACAACACTCGATGCACCCGATGGCCGGCTGTGTCGCTTGTCCGTCGGTTGCGCGACGGCCTGCCGTGGCAGTCCCTCCCCGCAAGAAAAAACCTCCCTGCAATCGCAGGGAGGTCGGGGATAAAGGCCTTTGGCCTTCCGGATATTCCGGCGGGTTAGTATACCCATTCGAAATCTTTGACGTATAGGCTATTACCTGCACATCCATTCAAGTAATCTCCATATCGGCTGGTTGCACATGAAATAACGATAGTATAGTTTCCAGTCGGTGCCCCACTTGAATTGTCATAATAATTTAATGGAATGATTAATTCCGTCATATCCTTAACAGTTTGACTCGGATATACCACACCGTAGGCGATGATTTTCTCCTCCGCACTCAGTCCCACTTTGGTCGCCGGATTCCATACACCGGAAGGGGTTCCTTTTCCCGCAGTCGTTGCATGGCGGTTGCTCCAGTCGGTAATGCATACGACAATACTTGCTTGATCTTGCTCATCGACATTAATATAAGTGCTTGTGCCGGCTGCGGTTACAGTTCCGATCTCTGCTTTGTAGTAAAGTTTGAGAGCGGTAGGTCGTGCTGTGTAAGTGAATTTCTGTCCAAAGCTAACTGTTCCTGTTTGTTGGAATATTCCGTTGAATTTAAAAGTTCCTGTGAATAAATTTCCCGGTGCTAACTGGATGGAGCCAATGCCTGGATTTTTTGCCTGCATGTATGCTGCAGATGTACTTTCGTCATAGGTGCAAAGACTCGAAGCAAATGTATTATTCCCGCTCCCCCAAGAGGTCGAGGATGTGTTTGAGGTTGTGAAGCAACTTGAACTTGACGAGAATCCCGAAAAAATAGGATCACCTTCATTATTTGCAGGAGTGAATATATTTTGTTCAAGGACAATACCGTCTACCAACAACTGATATTCATATTGTTTTTTTGCAAAGAGGCCTGTTTTGTTATTTGCAGTGTAGATTGTGAGCCCTGCTTCATTTTCACCAGATGTCCATGTCGGTTTGATTGTAGCGGTATAGTTCCCGTCACTATTGGAAACAACTTCTGCTGTATTCCATTCCGTTTCACCTTTAATCCTGTATTGTAAAGATACGGATTGCGCATTTTTATCTATGTTGTTGATAGTCAGAGATGCTGTGTTAGCCCAAAGGTCTGTTTTTTCGAGCGAGACTTTTGTTGGCATTTGGAATTTCAGTTCTTGGGTTGTAGTTTGTCCTGCGAGGTCTGTTACAACTACCTCGAAAACATGCATGCTGCCGGCAGGAGCTCCAATGGATTCAATTAATGGAATCAGCAGTGTGATATTGAAATCAATGGATTTTTTATACTGTATTTGGCTGCAGCAACTTAATCCGAGGTCATCTTCGTATGATACGGGTAAATTTTCTGATAGTACTTTATCAGTGAAAAGATTGAGTTGGCTAATGCTGAGAGAATTGAGTATTTCGGAAGAAACATTAACTACAAGATTGGCAATTCCGCCCGGGGCATTAATTTTAATATTTGCCTGATAATCTGTTCCGCATTTTGTAATATCATGTACTGCATCCATATCTTCCCCCAGCCATACGAGCGACGGGGCGTCGATGGGGGCGAACTGCAGGTCGGAGACCGCTTTCGTATAGAGCGTTCCGGCTTTGAAGGCTTCGGTGCGGTTGACCGTGACCGTAGCCATCTGGTTGTCGGAGCCGATTACGTCGAGCGTCAGCGTGGGGTAGAGGTCGGCCGGGACGTTGAAGAAGGCTTCGACCTTGTCGGCGCTCGCCCCATCGGGCGTGTATTGCAGTGCGATGACGTTCGACTGGTCGGTTGTGCTGAGGGTGGCAGCCGTTTCGGCACCTCCGTTCTCGAGGGCGAGATCGAGGCTCGAGGCCGAAAGCTTTTGGGTTTCCCCGCCGGCGGTCAGCAGCAGGTATTTCACCTTGTCGGCCTGCGTGGCGATGGAGAAATCGAGGATCGACGTGAGGCGGTGCAGCGTGAAAGCTACGGGGTTGCCGTCCACTTTGCCCGCCTCGTCGGCTGCGCCGTATGCCTGGGGAGTAGCGACCAGCGCGTCGTAGGCGCTGTTGAAATCGTTGCCCGTCTGCGTACGCAGGTTCCCGAACGGGAGGTTGGCCGTGGTACCTGTGACCTGCGCGTGGGGGAAGAACGCATAGTAATTGCCGCCGCCCGCTACGAAATCGTTGAGCGAACCTTCGAATGCGGCCGAGGCGGTGTTGTAGTCGAACTTAGCGGCTGTGGCGGGTGCCGTGCCGCCGGTTTTGACCGGCAGGATGCCCAGGGCGTCGCCGGCTTCCCATTCGGCCGTGAAGACGCTTTCGCCGACATTGATGTTGGCGCGGGTGCCGTCGTTTTCGGCGACATTGGCATAGACTTTAATAAGCGAACCGTTGCTGGTTTCCGGAGTGGCATTCGCCTCGTCGAACTTGTTGCAGCCGGCCAGCAATACGAGGGCGGCTGCACAGAAGAGCGGTTTAAGAATTTTTTTCATGGCGCTGCGGTGTTAGGCTTCGTCGGATTCGCTCATGAAGCTGTCGTCATAGGACATCGGACTAACAGGCCCGCTTGGATTTGATGTGGCAAACCCCTTTTCAGTCGTAATCTCGATTACTTCGATGGTAGGGACAGAGTACTTCCCCCCCCCTTGTTTGGCTAATTCAATTCCCATGATATGCAATAGTTTAAAGTTACGTAACAAAAGTAGATTCGCGTAGCCGTAAATGAAAATAAATTCAATGAACCGGAGGATTTTTCCAATGAATCAGCCGATTTGAGGGATGGCGGCCGGACTGAAATGATAAGATGAAAAACGTAAAAGTATGTACGGTGGACAAAAAAGGCCATCCGGGAAATCCGGATGGCCTTGTGACGAGGGTGCCCCTGTCTGTTATTTCACGTATTTGTCGAGCCAGCCGAAGAATTCGCGGTTCCAGACGAGCGAGTTCTGGGGTCTGAAGACCTGGTGCGCCTCGTTTTCGAATTCCACCAGCCGCGCCGGGATGCCGCGCACGCGGGCTGCCGTGAAGGCTTCGAGCGACTGCGTGTAGGGGATGCGGAAATCGTACTCGCCCGTGAAGATCAGAATCGGCGTGTCCCATTTGCTGACGAATTTGTGCGGCGAATTGGCGTAGGAGCGCTGTGCGACCTGGTTCGACCGATCCCAGTAGGGGCCTCCGTAGTCGTTGTTGATGAAGAACAGTTCTTCGGTCTCGCCGTACATCGACTCGAAGTTGAAGATGCCGCAGTGGGCGATGAACGCCTTGAAACGCTTTTCGTGGCAGCCGGCCAGGAAGAATACCGAGTAACCGCCGTACGATGCCCCGACGCAGCCCATGCGGGTTTCGTCGGCCCACGGCTCCCCGGCCACGTCGTCGATGGCCGAGAGGTAGTCGCGGATGTTCTGCCCCGCGTAGTCGCCCGATATCTGGTCGAGCCACTCCTGCCCGAACGAGGGCAGGCCGCGGCGGTTGGGCGCCACGACGACGTAGCCCTGCGCGGCCATCAGCTGGAAATTCCAGCGGTAGCTCCAGAACTGCGACACGACGCTTTGCGGGCCGCCCTGGCAGTAAAGCAGGATGGGGTACTTCTTGTCCGGGTCGAAATCGGGCGGCAGGATCACCCACGTCAGCATCTGCTTGCCGTCGGTGGTCTTCACCCAGCGTTTCTGCACCTCGCCCATCCTGATGTTGTCGTAAACCGGTTTGTTGATGGCCGAAAGCTGCGTCAGCGTGCCGTCGGCGGGGTCGACGCCGAAGAACTCGGTGGCCATCGAGATCGTGCACATTTCGGCGACGATCCTATCGCCGGCCATCGAGAAGGCGTTGATGTCGTGGTCGCCGCGGGTTACCACCTCTACCTCGCCTACGGAGGGTGAGATGCGGCAGATCTGGTGTGTCGCCTCGATCGGTGCGATGAACCAGATGCGGTCGTTGCCCTCCCAGACGACGTTCATGGCGTTGTAGTCGAAATCCTCCGTCAGATCCTGCATCTCGCCCGTCCGGCAGTCGTAGAGGAACAGGCGTGCCTTGTCCGACTCGTTGCCTGCGCGGCGCTGTGAAAGGAAGGCGATTTTCGTGTCATCGGGCGACCATACGGGGTATTTGTCGTAACCGGCCATGACGGCCTTGTCGCTTGCGACGGGCTCCCCGGTATTGACATTGACCGGCTTGCAGATGTTCTGCGTCACGCCGCTTTCGAGCACATAGACGAAGATGTCCGAGTCGGTCGAAACGGCGTATTCTGTGCCGGTGAGCGGCTTGCAGGTATAGGCCAGCATCGTTCCGGCGTTGTTCCAGGCGATTTCGGCCATGTCGAAATAGGGCGCCAGCGGGGCGTCCCACTGTGCATCGGGCATGATGTCCGTGCCTCCCGTCACGAGGCCCTTGCCCAGTTCGCCGATGAAGATATGGCGGTAGGAGCCTTCGTCCCAGTAGTCCCAGTGGCGGGCCATCAGGTCGTCGTAGATGCGGGCCTTCGACTTGTCCATGTCCTTGTATACGTCCGACGATTTGCGCCGCGCCGTCTGCACGGCCTGTACCCACCAGATGTGCTTTTCATCGGGGCTGACACCGAATCCTTCGACGTCGGGGACACCCTCGCCCCCGCCGCTGCCCGTAACCTGGGTCGCGTCGCCGCCAGCGGCGTTCATCCGCCACACCTGCATCGAGCCGCTGCGATCCGACAGGAAATAGATTTTCCGCCCGTCGGCACTCCACTTGGGATCGGCGTTGTTCGACGCCGTGTCGGTAAGGCGCGTCACGGCGCCCGATGCCATATCCTGCACCCAGATGGTCGTCACGCCGCGGTTTTGGGCCATGTTGTAGTCGGTTTGCGCATAGAGGAGCGTCTTGCCGTCGGGCGAGAGCGACGAGGAGCCTGCACGGCTCATTTTCCACATCACCTCGGGGGTGAGCCTGCCTGCGGCGATTTCGTCGGCCGTCAGGGCGTTGTCGATCGTAAGCGGTTGCGGGCGCCTGTCGTCGCATGCGCCCAGTCCCACAGCTGCAATAGCCATAAAAAGGAGTAATTTTTTCATTTTGGTCGGGGTTTCTTCTATATTATTCGTATTTTCGCGTTCAAATCGAGCCAGCATGGACTATACCGTATATTTTGCAGATAAAGCCGTGGTTTTCACTGCGAAGACCCCTGGCGAGGGATGGTATGCCGTGACGCCCGCACCGGACGGCGGCATATCACGAGCGAAGGTAACGAAAATTCTCGAATCGTACAACAAGGCGGCTGTCGTCACGCCCGATCCCGGGGCGGCGTTCGGGGCCTTTGCCGCGGAGTTCGCGCTTATAGAGGCGGCGGGCGGCGTGGTGGTCAACGATTGCGGCCAATGGCTGATGATCCGCCGCAACGGCCGCTGGGACTTGCCCAAGGGGCACCTCGAATGCGGCGAGCGGATCGAGGAGTGCGCGGCCCGCGAGATCGAGGAGGAGACGGGTGTCCGCGCCGGGGTGGTGCGACCCCTGTGCGATACGCTGCATGCCTATTATTTCCCCAAGACCGAACGCTGGGAGCTGAAACGCACCCACTGGTACGAGCTGCATACGGCATCCTGTGCCCGGCTTGTGCCTCAGGCCGAAGAGGGGATTGAGCAGGTGGTGTGGTGTACGCCCGCGGAGGTCACCCGCAACCTGCGGGATGCTTTCCCGACGATCCGCTGCGTGGTGGCGGCGATGGGAAAGTAGCGCGGCGGCGATCATAGGGGTTGGGGTGACGCCGGGTCGTTCCGGCCGTCTTTTCTGGCCGGCGTAACCGGTGTGTTTCCCCGCCCTCCCCCGTGGCTTTCTCTTCGGAGCCTTCCCCTGACCTTCCCCAGATCTTTTCCCTGATACTTATCCGGCGATGCCCGGCGGAGCCCGTACCGGTTCCCGTCAGGCGAACAGGTCGTTGAGCGATTCGCTCATGCTCGGATGGGTGTAGATCGAATTGCTCAGGTCGTGTGCCGTGACGCCGTGCTTCATGGATGTGGCGACGGTGTTGATGACTTCGCCCGATTCGGCTCCGAAGAGCGTGCACCCCAGTATCTCGTCGGTCTTGGCGTCGATGACGGCTTTGAGCACACCCTCCGTCGAACCCAGTATCCGCGAACGCGGGAATGCCGCGACGGCGATCCTGTTGACGCGGATGTCGCGCCCGGCCTTGCGTGCCTCCTCTTCGTGCATGCCCACATGCGAGAGCGTCGGTTCGATGAAGACCGAATAGGGAACGGGGCCCCGGTTGGCCGTGGTGCGGGCTCCGTCGCCCAGCAGCACGTCGCGTATGATCCGGAAGTCGTCCAGCGAAACATAGGTGAATTGCAGCCCGCCCGTCACGTCGCCTGCGGCGAAGACACGGGGAGCCGTCGTGCGCAGGTGTGCGTCGACCCTGACGGCACCCCGGTCGTCGGTTTCGATCCCGGCGGCCTCGAGGTTCAGCCCTGCGGTGGCGGGGCGGCGTCCCGTGGCGAGCAGCACGGCGTCCCCGTCGATTTCGTATTTTCCGCCTGTCTGTGTGTCGGCCACGGCGACCCTGACGCCCCCGGCGGTGTCGCTCACCGATTCGACCCGCGCGCCTATGCGGAATTCGATGCCCTTTTTTTCCAGCGCCTCCCGTACGGCGGCCGCAATGTCGCGGTCTTCGCGCGGGATCAGCTCCGCAAACCCTTCGAGCACGGTGACTTTCGATCCGAATGAGGCGTACATCGAGGCGAATTCCAGCCCGATGTATCCGCCGCCCACGATTACCAGGTGCTGCGGCAGCTCTTCGAGCTCCATGATCGAGGTGCTGGTATAGACCCGCCTGCTCTGCGCGATGCCTTCGATGGGCGGGATTACCGTCTCGGCGCCGGTGTTGATGACGATGTATTTGCCGCCGATCTGCTGCGTCCCTTGGGTGGTTTTCACGGCGACGGTTTCCGGGGAGGCGAAACTGCCTTCGCCCGTGTAGACGTCGATACGGGCGTTGTCGGCCAGCTTGTGGTAATTCTTGTCCCGCAACAGGTCGACCAGCGCCGTTTTCGAGGCGACGGACTCCCTGTAATAGTCCCGCCGCTGCCCGAAGGTCAGCGGGTGCCCTGCGGCTGCGAGCCCGGCACTGTGGATCAGGGCTTTGGTCGGTATGCAGCCGATGTTGATACAGGTTCCCCCGTACATTTTGTCCGAGCGTTCGACCATCGCGACGCTCCAATCGTGTGCGGCCAGTTCGGCGGCGAGGGTCTTGCCCGCTTTGCCGAAGCCGATGATGACGGCATCATATTGTTTCATAACTTTCCCTGTTTTAAGTTTCCCGGTGGCATGTGGCCTTCTCCGGCTCATTGTTCCCGTAATGCAAATATCGGGGTTTTATGCCGTCGGGGAAATGGCCGCACTGCCGGATGTGTTGGCAATAATTCCCGTTCGCGGGTTGCGGGGCGTTATTCGCCCGCAGGGGACTCGAACCGCAGCCGTGCGGTGTCCTTGTATTTGCGGGAAATTTCGATTTCCTGTCCGCCGACGTTGACCCGGAGGGGTGGTATTCGCCGACGTTGCTGGCCGGCGGTTTCAAGGTGTTTTTTATCTCGGTCATGTACGGAATGCTGATTTACGGGGCGTCGCTGGTTATCCGGATGCTCCAGAAACCGAAAATCTGAAGCGGGAGCGCCGGCCCTTAGAGGCCGGCGCTCCCGCTTGTCGTTTGGCTGTCATTCCGGTTTTTTCAGCAGCCGTTCCTGCACCGCATAGGCTTCGGCGATCAGTTCGGGCGGATAGTCGTACAGTTCCAGGATGCGGATTGCGTTGCGGGTCGTCAGCGGCCCCGTGTGCAGCTGGTAGTCGAAGACCAGCCGCCCGTCGACCACCTCTTCGCGGAAGTGGTGCAGTTCGTAGCCGTCGCTGTCGAGCAACTCCGCCAGCTCGATGTCGTGCGTCGATACCAGCACGATGTGCGGGCCGCGGTTGAGGTGCGCGAGGACGGCTTTCCCGGCGGCGATACGTTCGGTGGTGTTCGTCCCTTTGAACAACTCGTCGAGGTCGAACAGGCAGGGGACGGAATCCTGTGAAGCTTCGAGGAAGCGTTTGACGGTCAGCACCTCCTGCAGGTAGTAGCTCGTGCCTTCGGCGATGTCGTCCGAAATGCGGATCGAGCTCAGCAGCCGCATGTACGGGGCCGTATAGGAGCCGGCGAAGCATATGTCGAGGGTCTCGGCCGTCAGGGCGTTGAGCACCAGCGTGCGGATGAAGGTCGTCTTGCCCGACATGTTGGAGCCGGTGAGCAGCAGCCCCGTGCCGTCGAGGACGAGCGTATTGGGCACGCAGCCGTCGATGAGCGGATGTACGACCTGCTCGGCCTTCAGGTATTTTCCGTCGACGAACTGCGGGCGGCAGGTCTGGGTTTCGCTGCGCAGGCGTGCGACGGAGATTGCGGCATCGGTCTCCCCGATGAAGCGGAACATGCCGTGGATCGCATCGCGCCGGGCCGTGATGCTGCCGATAAAGCGCTGGAAGAGGATCACCTCGATATTGAAGGCGACTTTGGCCAGCTCGATGAAAAGCCATGCGATGGCGGCCAGCTCGTTTGCGGAGTCGCCCTGCGTCCCGACCACGCGGCTGCGGCGTTCGACCTCGGCGACCTGCCGGATTTGTCCGGTGGCCTCCTCCGTGCCGGGCACCTCTTCGACAGCCAGTTCCCGGGCTGTGCGCAATGCCAGCGAAAGTTGTTTTACGGCCGAGCCGTAGAGCGAGACATTGAGCTTGTTGCTGTAATGGATATAGAGGTTCACGGCGAAGATAGCCATGAACAGCAGCAGCGACAGCGGGTAGAACGGGGCGGCGAGCAGCGTCGCCACGGCGAGCAGGGTGAGCGGGTATACCCAGGCGAAATAACGGACTTTGGCCGGTGTGTCGAAAATCAGGTTTTGCAGCCCGTAGGCATCCTCGTCGGTGAGCCGGGAGAGGGATTCGGTGCAGCTGGCCGCAAGTTCCCCGTTGCGGGAGAAACAGTCCGTGCTGCGGCCGAAAGCCTCGGCATCCTCCTGTCCCCGGAGCGTGCGTATGCGGGCATAAAGGCATTGCTGCCCGACTTTCGAGGTCGTGCGGTCGATGCGCTCGAATACGGCGTTGAGGTCGAGGTCGGCCGTGGTTTCGGCGTCGATCGTATGGCTGGCGTCCTCCGCCGGGCAGTTGTAGAAATAGCGGCTGATCAGGTTGAAGTCGCACGGCGGGCGCTCTCCGGCGGGAAGCGCCGAAGGCCGGAAAAGGGCTGATAGATAGCTTGTCGGTTTCATAATCGCGTGCGTTTATTAGGTTTTTCGTGTGCGCGTCGCGCCGACGAATGCTTGCGTGATCCTTGCCTGAGCCTGCGGTACGGCGTCATACCGCCTTTGGCTGCGTGTTCCCAGGCCTGTGCCGCAAACATCCCTCCTCCGCCCGGAATCATCGCCCCGGGGCATCGTGTCTGCGGAGCCGTGCCCGATTTGCAGGGGCTGTGCCGGACTTTGTTTGCCGTCCGTTCAGACCTGCGGGGCGGCGTTCATCGCCCGGGCGATCCCCTCGGCGATCTGATCCAGCGCCCCCTGCAGCTTGTTGCCGATCATCATCTTCATCATCATGTTCAGGTCGATGCGCAGCACCAGCCGCAGGCGGGTGTCCGCGGCGGAGACTTCCTGCAACTGGATCCAGAATGCGAAATCCATCGGTACGCCCCCGTCGTCGCCGACGACCTTGACGTATTTGCCCGGCTCGCGCTCCTCCATGCGGAGTTTCACGGTGAAGCCTTTGGCCTTGAACGAACAACTGTCCTCGGTAGCCTGCCACTCCTCGACCTTGTCGGCAAGGGCGGGCGTGAGGTTGTCGAAACGGCTGATGACCGCGTAAATCTGTTCCGCGGGACGCAAAACCTGTTGTTGCTTGGAGATATATTCTTGCATTGCGTGTGTAAAACTTGTATGAAATGTGTTTCAGAAATCGGATGCGGTTTCGGGCGCTGCAAAGATAGCGTTTTTTTGCATGACGCGCAAAACCGGCGCTATTCCGGCCGGGGAAAGAAGGCCGCCCGGTAGCGGGCGATGTCCAGGTCGTCGGCGATCTTGCGGGCGAAGAGGTACGGAACTTCCGCCGCCGTGTCCCGTGCCTGCAGCAGCCGGGGCAGGTCGTTGGTGCCGAATGTTTCCGGATGGGGCGCCCCTTCTCCGACCCATCGGGTGAAGACGAGGGGACGGCGCGTATTCGCACCGGCGAATTCGGAAATGCCCATCAGGGTCTGGAAAAAGATCTCGTCGCCGCAGTGCGAGTGTCTGAATGCGCGGATATAATCGGGGTGGGTGCGCAGATAATCGAACACAAAATCCCGGAAGCGGTCGGTGACGACGATCCAGTTGGAACCCTTTTCGAGCGGCGGCAATGTCCTGAAATAGGGGTTGTCCCCGGGGCGCAGCCGTTTGTAGAGCCTTTTGCGGAAATAGCCCGGCAGGTGCCCGATCCAATCGTTCCTGTCGGGGTAGTGGCACCACTGCATCTTCTGCGTCAGCTCGGTGATGTGCAGTTCGGGCTGCATGTCCGCGAACTGCCGCGGGTAGCACGCTTCGAGGAAATCGTGTATCTGCCCGCAGGGGCGTAGCGGCAGGGTGTCGCCCGATGTAGCGGTAGTCGCCGTTACAGGTGGCCCGGAGCAGTTTGAGCATGCAGTCGATCTGGCCGTACTCGCCCCAGTACACCTTGCTGCGCGGGTGGATGAAACGTGCCAGGGGACGCAGCGGCGCAAAATCCCCGATGTCGGATTTCGCATCGACATGGATGAAAATATCCGCTTCGGGGTGCTGCAACTGTCGGCACAACTCCTGCAGGACAGGGGTGTATTTATGGCATTCGATGCAGAATGCGATGCGGAAACCGTCTGCCATGGTCGTAGTGTCGCGGGGCGTTGGCCGGGCTTCAGTCGATTTCGAACGTGCGTGCCGTGTCGCTGTCGACGGTGATGCGCACCGTCATCACGTTCTCGGGCAGGAGCTGCTCGATCTTTTCGGGCCATTCGACCAGGCAGAGGTCGCCCGAGAAAAAATACTCTTCGTAACCGAAATCATAGGCTTCGCGGATGTCGTTGATCCGGTAGAAATCGAAATGATGGATACGGCGGTTGCCCTTGCCCTTGTACTGGTTCACGATGGCGAACGTAGGACTGGTTACGGTGTCCGTGGCGCCCAGTTGGGCTGCGATCTCGCGGATCAGCGTGGTTTTGCCCGCGCCCATTTCTCCGCGCAGTGCGACTACCGTGCGGCGGCCGAGCGCTTCGATGACCGCCTCGGCGACGTCCGGCAGTTCGTCCTGCGAGGTGATGTGGATCGTTTTCATATTACTGCTTGGGTTTTAAGACGATATAAGGTACGATCATTTCTTCCATCGAGATGCCGCCGTGCTGGAACGTGTTGCGGTAATAGCGGATGTGGCGGTTCGCATCGTTGTTGTAGACCAGGAAATCCGAATTGTAGGCGAAGATATAGCTCGACGTGAGGTTGCTCGACGGCAGCTGTACGTCCTCGGGTTTCAGGATCTCGTAGACGTCGCGCGAGTTGTAGGCCAGGTTGCGCCCCGTCTTGTAGCGCAGGTTGGCCGAGGTCTCGCGGTCGCCCGTCACCTTGACGGGGTTGTCCACGCGGATGGTGCCGTGGTCGGAGGTGATCACGACCGTGTGCCCCCGCTCCGAGAGGAGCTTGAGGATGGTGTAGAGGTCGGAGTGCTCGAACCACGAGCGCGTCAGCGACCGGAATGCCGCGTCGTCCTCGGTCAGCTCGCGGATGATGTCGGTCTCGGTACGGGCGTGCGAGAGGATGTCGAGGAAGTTGTAGATGATCACCGAGAAATCGGCGTCGTACACTTTTTGTATATTGTCGACCAGCCTGCGGCCCTGTTCGGGGCGCACGAGCTTGTCGAACGAGAATTTCCAGTTCTTGCCGTTCTGGGCCATCA
>OGLJ01001281.1_pt1 | contig 21732 bp, 18 predicted proteins | sample 1572801 | NCBI WGS metagenome assembly OGLJ01 (sample SAMEA2581877, study PRJEB24529) | metagenome | biome: Human gut stool | place: China | collected 2011
TTTTTATTATACTTTGATTGTTTTTTATGTGTCAAGTTTTATTATACAGGATTACAATGTATTTAGCCTCGTCCAAAAATCCCTTTGTCTTAAGCCTTGCGAGGATATGAGTTTGTTCACGAAACTTAGCGATTTCCTTGTGTATGTCCATTACTTGTGTTTTACCGGTGAACTCTTTCAGCTTCAAATCCTGCAATGATGTTTGAAGCGGTTTAAGGATAGTTTTGTAATTGCAGAAAAGCTTGTTGCATAGTCCTATAAATATACTATAGATCAATTCTTGTGGAATTGCCTTTAATTCGCAATCTGCTGCATTTATATTATGTTTAGAGCAAGTCCAGCATACCGTGTTATTTATTTTCTTTCGTCTAAAGGAACTACCGCAATTTCCACACTTGATTTTTCCACTCAATGGGTATTTAGCTGTTTCGCGGCAGCCCATCGATTTGCGAATTGATATAAGGTGCTGAGCTTTTTCAAATATATCCTCGGATATTATTACCGGCATCGTTTCCTGTACAAGATACTGATCAAACTCACCCTTGTTTTCTTTTTGCTTAAACGGGAAGTTGTCAGTGGTGTAAAACTTCCGAAATACAGACCTGCCGGTATACTTTTCATTCATAAGAATATATCTTATGGTATTTTTACACCATATAAAGCCCTTGCTGCCTTTATCAATGTGTTTTTTGTTAAGTTCCTTCGCAATAGTTTCCATACCTATACCATTTATATACTGCGTGAAAATATCTCGTACAATTTTCGCTTCATTTTCAATAGTGACTATATCTTGCTTCCTTCTCATATACCCATACGGCAAAGAGGGCGGATTAAAAGTACCGTTCTCCATTCGCTTTTGAACAGACCACCGCAAATTCTGTGAAATAGAAGTCGATTCTTCTTGAGCCAGACCGCCCATAATGGTTATCATCATCTCGTCAGTCATATCGGCAGTATCGATATTCTCTTTTTCAAACAGCACAGTTATGCCTAAGCTTTTCAGCTCTCTGATATTTTTCAGGCAGTCTTTGGTGTTTCGGGCAAATCGGCTGATAGACTTTGTATATATCCTGTCTATCTTGCCTTTCCGGCAGTCGCTTATCATTCGCTGAAATTCATCACGCTTGTCCTCACGAGTACCTGTTATTCCCTCATCTATCTAAAAGCCGTCTCTGATACAATTTTATTTTTACAGAAAAACGGGTTCAAATTTCTCGGACGGGTTCAAATTTTGTAACCTTTCCGTAGATAAGGCTCGGAATTTTCAATTTTATCATATTGCTATCAGAAACTGGCGTTATAATGGTTTCTGATATTTTTTCTTTTTTATCCGACACTTTGGCGTTCTCAATTGTATTAGTAGTGAAAGGAGGGCAAGGCAAGATGTCAAAATCTTTGTTGCGTACGGACAAAGAGATTGCGGAGATCTACAAACGCCACAGTAAAACTGTTTATCGCGTCTGCTTTGCTTACATGAAAAATCCTGCTGATACCGAGGATGCAGTTCAGGATACATTCTTCCAGCTAATCAAGAGCGGTCCCGCTTTTGAAAGCGAAGAACACGAAAAGGCATGGCTTATCAGAACTGCCACGAACATTTGCAAAAATGTCCTGCGGCATTGGTGGCGCAGACACGAGAACATCGAGGATTTCTACAATCTCCCCAGCTCAGAAAATATCGAAACAGATGATATTTTCCAAGTGGTTATGGAACTCCCCGAAAAGTATAAGACCGTGGTCTATCTGTATTATTATGAAGGATATACCAGCGTGGAAATCGCAGGCATCCTGAAAAAGCCGCAATCGACAATCCGTAATTATTTGCACGAGGCTCGTGCCATCCTCAAAGAAAGGTTAGGTGATGATTTCGATGAAGAACAATAAAATCATTACTTCTTGGGACAAAATCGAACCGAGCGATTCTGCAAATGATCGTATGCTTTCTGCGATTTTAGAGAAGAACCGTTCTGTTCATGACAGAAAGGATAAGGTGAACTATATGTCACAGAGAAAGAATTTCAAAAAGTTCCTGATTCCAGTTGCCGCTTGCCTGGTAGCCATAGTCGCAGTAACAGGAATTGTTGGCAGCAATATGGGATGGTTTGGTTCTAAAGGTTATACTGTTAATCTTGCAAACGGTGACTCCATTGTCTATCACATCGGAAGTACCAACGTGGCAAGTATTCATGTCGGCTATCCCGTTTCATCGCGTAAACTGACAGATGCAGAATTGGACGCCATACTTCCTGAAACCACTGAACGAAGATCAGCCATCGGAACTTTCCGAGAGGAAAACGGGGAGCTGCTCCGAGTCGAAGGAAAACTCGGTGATGCGACAATCATATTTGCCCAGGATAATTTTCCAATAAGCGATGTGGTTCTGGAAGGAAACGAAAGCAGCTCATCGGTAAACGGAATTCCTGTCACTACGGGATACTTTGTTACCAGTCCCAACAGCAGAGGTGAGCAATCCGCAATATTCTTCGCTTCGTTCTCTATTGGAAATACGAATGTCTATGTGGAGTGTTATGGAGACAAAAGCGATGCAGATGCGGTAAGTCAAGAAACGGCAGATTTGATTTTCAGCATCATAACAAAAGGTGAGCCCGATTTTTCGGCTATTACAAAGTAAGACAGAAAAGCTCCCCACATCGGTTCAAAGTGAGCCGTTGTGGGGAGTAATCTTTATACTCGGATTTCCAATCCGTTATGGAAGGTAACCCGGATGTCATCTTTGCCGTAGACCGTGATGAAGTCGCACATTGCGTACCAGGTGCCTTCCTCAAAGTAATCGACCTGCTCCGGCAGCGACCGCAGCACCTTCATGAAGTTCTCCATCATCTGTCTCTGAGCCTGCCGCTTGGTTATCGCCGACTGCGTTTCATCCAGTTTTGCCTTTGCTGCATCGAATTTTGAAACGTCATATTTATCGCTCATCCTTTCGGAGTCTTGGCGTATGGTTTCTTTGGCTGCCGAGATTTCATACCAGCCGTGTGATCAACGTACTTGCAGAGTTGATATTCTGTTGTCAAGTTACTTGGAGCTTTTATTCTCCTTACACTTGTATAGGGGTAGAAGTCTGGTATTTAACAACCGTTTTTTATTGTGATTTCAAAAGTTTGTTAAGCTTGCACAAAATCCTACGTTTCTTTTTGTTAATGTTTTGCTGAGTGGTATGTAGAAAACAAGCGACCTCGTTTTCCGTTTTATTTTCAAAATATATTGCAAAGATCAACCTTCGTTCATCCTCAGAAAGTTCATTCAGACAGCTATACAGCTTTTCGCATTTAATATTTTGTATCACTCTTCTTTCGACGTCGTCATTTTCTGTTCGGAACTCCTGAAAGTTTTCAAGTTCTCCGTTAATGTTTCCTTTCAACGCAGAGAACTGGATCTCGTGCTTATAGAACGATTTATTGTTGTCATCAATATTCCATTGGGTTCTATTGTAATATGTGCATATCTTTTCGCTGACTTCAATTTCAACGTATCTTTTGGTTATAGTGTCATAAACACTTACTATGTTTTTGCTCATTTTTTATTCCTCCGTTTTGATTTTCTTGTTTTGAATCAAAACGAAGGCTTATGGATATTTGGCAATATAGCATTGCCAGTTCTTAAAAATGGGCATAAAAAAACTCCATTTCGTTCTAATCGAAATGGAGAAAAATTTGCAATGTAAATTTATATCCGTCACAACTATTTATCAAATTTAAGTTCTTTAAGCACACTCATTATATTTAATAAGTTCTTCATTGTCCACTTAGTTTTAAAAGCATGACATACTAGTTCTCTGTTGCACTTTTCTGCTATATATTTTACTTCTTTTAATTTAAATATTCGTCTGCATTTTATAAGGAATGCAAGATAAAGAACAAATAAAATAGCAAAACTCAAAAAAAGTACAAATACCAAAAAGCTATTAATATTAATAACACTTGTATTCTCTTTAATTGCTTCTGAAACTGAGTTATACAACCAATATCCTAATGTCATTGATACAGCAAAAAAAGTAATTGTCAATGAAAACATAATGGTATTACTGTTTCCATTAATAAAATTATCTATCCAATCGCTATTGATTATATACGGAATATTTCTGTTCTGATCAATTATATAAGAAAGCTTTTTATTTTTGCCGTCGAAATTGTACTTATTTTTCAACAGTTTATTTGACGATGAAATAAAGTACTGGTTTGTGAAAATTATCATTTCATTTGATATACGCATTAAATTATGAATATACCGAATATACTTTTCTTCGCTGTCAATATTCTTTCCATCAATAAGCTCATCAGAATAGAATAAAAAATCATCATAGATTCTATTGAATTTTTCATACAATTCCGTTTTTTCTTCTTTATATTTATCTTCTAGTAAACAGATTGCTAACGGAGTACCATTACTTTCATCTCTCAGAATAGAATTACAGCATATGAATTTGCGTCGTGCTTCTTCAACTTTTGAAATTCTGCAATAATAGTAGTATTCGCTATAAACTGTTGAAAAGTTGCTCATTGTATTTAACCCTCCCATATAATTCTTCACAAATTTCCAATCAAAATCGGATTCAACAGCACATAATCAAAGAACCCGATCCCCAGCAGTGAAAGCAGAACAGGCAGAACCAGAACCGCCGTGCTTGCAAGAAACGCAGAAATAACGCTTTTAAGCTTGCTCGACAAAAAATATATTATCAGCATAGCGAACACAAGTGCGACATATCTGCCGATACTTATGAAGATAAGATATCCTTTTATGCTCATACCCCAATTTGAAAAAGCCTCAAGTGAACATATAGGAGCGTCTATTCCACGTGTTCCGTATGCGTTCAGCACGTTGTAAAAATACGGAGAATAAGTCAGGACATAAATTATCGTGACAATAATTAGTCCTATCGCAAACTTTCGCAGGAACGTGTCTTCTCTGCCCTTCGCCGAGGTTTTCAGCAGCACGTTCGCACCTGTCTGATACTCGGCGGCATAAACGTAGGTAAGGCAAAGTATCACCATTGCCATTGCGGTAAGACCAAGGGTCAAGTCCTTGTTGCCTGCACTTTCGTCGCCCGTCAAAAGCTTATAGCCGCTGTCGTAGACAAATTCACCGTTTTCTGTTGTACTCAGATACTCAGCGTGAGCCTTGACCTGCTCGAATGCGTACTGCGGAGCAAGTATATCCTGATACTTCATCATTATGAAAACGCCGTCGCCCTCTGAGTTCGCCATTTCTTCTGACATTTTCATTTGTGCGTCGGCAAATTTCTGATCTTCCTCGTTTATCATTTTCTGTTTTTCGGAAGTGTATTCGCCCTCAAATTTAAGCATATACTGCTTGTAATAAACCTCGTCTGCTGACGAAAAGCTCTCGCTGATAGGAGAATATGAAACTGCGGTGATGACTGCAAATGCTATCAAAATCAGCAGAGCCTTTCCGCCGATAAAGACCTTGTAGCACTCTTGCAAAAAGAGGTTTGTCGTCCTGCCCTTGAAAATGTTGAACTTTGCAAGACTGAATTTTCTTGTGCGGCTTTTTATCACCCTTTGCTTTGAAAATATCAGTACAGAGAGTATGGAAATCACAATCAGCAATACCAACGCCGAGCTGACAAATACAGCCATATAGTTGACAGGTTTTCCGAAAAGGTTGAGATTGAGATAGTTTGCAAAAAGATCTTTTGTGTTGGCGTATGCAAGAATATTAATGTATTTCAGCGGACAAAGATAGCTCGTGCTCGGTATGGTATAGTACAGCACAGCTTCCGCCGCTATGGTTATCATCAGCGCACCGTATACCTTTACAGCGGTGTTCGATACCACCGTCACAAGGTAGATGATCGCTGCAAATACGCAGTAAACTGCAAGTTTCGCCGCTAGGAAAAGTGCAAAGTATTGCAGTACAGATATTTTCAAATTACTGCCGTTAAATTCGTATACCGACTGTATCTGCCTTGACAGATTGCCGAAGCCGTATGTAAAATATGAAATTGCGAAGTTCACGGCGTAAAGCAGGATCTCAGCTGCCATCGCCGCCGCAAAACAGGTGAAAAGCTTTGCGATACCGAGCGGCATTCTGCCCTTGAAAGTCGTGCGCGCGAGGGTTATCTGGTCAAGCTCTTTTTCACGGGTGACAATCGTGACAACCACGGTCATTATCATCAGTATTGCAATAAGGTCTGTGGCGAGAAAACCCGTTGCCATTGAAACGCCCTTTGAGGGTGCGGCGGTGAGCTTAGAGCCTTTGAGGTGGGCGAAGTCCGCAGGCGTTCGTGCGATATTTTTGTAGCTGAAACTGTCAGGGTCAGCAAACAGCGAAATGCCCGTCATTTTCCGTGCGGTGCTGTCGATATTTTCAAGATAGCTGTCATAATTTTCGCAGGCTGATATCTCCTCAAAAAGGCGGTCGGTCAGCTCTATTTCGGGGTAGATATCGTTTGTAAATTCAAGATAGTCCTTGTTTTTATAGCTTTTCAAAAGTTCCTCAGCGTTGCAGTTTTCCTGCGAAATATCCTCTCCAAATGACAGCCTTTGTATCAACTCAAGCTCCGTTTTTTTCTGAGAAATTTGCTTAAAAGCGTCGTGTGTGTCAAGCCCCTCGAGGGTCTGATAGGCGGCTTTGTACTGCTCAGGGGTGTATTCCAGCGTCTGTTTTGTTTCGTTTATATACAGCAAAACGCCGTTGAGGAGCAGCAGAACGGCGAAAATTGCAATAGTTGTGCGTTTGCAGAACGCTTTTATCAGTTCGTTTACGAAGATCATTAGCTCGCCCCCTCAATCGAAATAGTAGAGGTAGAGGTCCTCAAGGTCGGGCTTGCAGGTTTTGCATTCGTAAGTTGGCGGCTGTTCGCTGATAACACGGACGTAGATATTTTTCTCGTCCTTTGAGATATTTCCCACCTTGTATTTTGCGGAAATTTCGTCCAGCATACTCTCGTCGGCGGTTATCTCGAACACTTTGCCGTCGATCTTTTCGCAGAGGATATGAGGCGCACCGCTGTCGATTATCTCGCCCCTTTTCATCAGCAGGACTTCTTTTGCGATAAATTCGATATCCGAAACGACGTGGGTGGCTATTATGACGATCTTATCGAAAGCTATTTGTGCCACTAGATTTCTTATACGGATACGCTCCTTCGGGTCAAGACCTGCGGTAGGCTCGTCGAGGATAATGACTTTCGGTTCGCCGAGCATAGCCTGTGCGATGAGGGCACGCTGTTTCATACCGCCCGAAAAGCCGCCGAGGCGTTTGTTTCTGCTGTCCTGCAAGTTGACAAGGTTGATTAGCTTTTCTATCTGCGGCTTTGCGTCGGCTTTTTTCATACCTTTAAGTGCTGCCATATAGTAGAGGAAACGCTCTAGGGTAAAATTTGGGTATATACCCTGCTGCTGGGGCATAAAGCCCAGTATTTTTCTGAAGTCGGCATCCATTTTGGTAATATCCTCGCCGTCAAATCTCACCAAACCCGATGTGGCTTTAAGATTATCGGTGATGATATTCATAAGCGTGGATTTTCCTGCGCCGTTTGGGCCAAGCAGACCGTACACCCCTGCGGTGAACTCATAATTGAAGTTTTGAAGGGCAGTGAAGCTGCCGTATTGTTTGGTGAGGTTTGTTAGGGTGAGGTTCATTTTGAGTTCTCCAATTCCGAGACAGTTTTCTTCTCATATGCGGGCGTACCGCCTGTTCTGATAATAACCTGATCGCCCTTTATGGCGGCAATGTCATATGTATCTGTGAGTTTTGAAGTGGTCTTGTCGCTTTCTTTGAAAAGATACTGACTGTTCTCGCTGTCTATGAGTGCATAGCCGTTTATTGTTGCAATATTTGTCACGTTTGTTCCGTCATCAATGCCCTCGATAGTCTGCTCTTTGCCACTTTTGTCAAGATAGCATGGCTTGTCGTCTTTCACATAGTAATAGCAGTTGTCAGATATTGCAGACGGCTCAGGCATGGCGTTTTTCTCCACCTTACCACTTGAAATATCATAGGAAAGATACTGGTAATCATACTCCGCCTTATCGTTATACTGCTCGATAGCTTCACTTTCAGACAGTCCGTTTTTATCTGCAAAGTCCTGCAAACGTTCCATAAACGGACGATCATCTGCCGCCTTTGATGTACGGAAAATGAGCTTATTATCCCACAAGCCATACACCCACGCACCGCAGCTATATCCCTTTGTGACTTCGCCTATATTATTGACTTTTCCGCTGTCAAGAGCCACCGAAACCAACTCCAGTGACGGCTCTAGTTCTTTAAAATCCTTGTCATAAGGCTGGTTAGTCATGACAAGATACGCTGTGCTGCCTACTATCGCCATTCTATCATAATCATTATAGCTAAGCCCGTCAATCTCAGCGACCTGCTTTTCATTAGCACCATTTATGTCAGAACAAAACATCATGGTATTTGTTGTATATGTTCCGTCATCTTTGGTTATTATATCGGAACTTCTCAGATAATAGAGCCTTTTATTGTAAATAAAAGGGTGATTGTCCTTGCCATATGCAGTGCAATCAGAACCCTCACGATGTTTGCAAGAAGGGTCGTCGCACACAGGGCTGTCCTCAAGGGTTGTCATATCCACAAAGTCAAGACGTGAATTTTCCTGCGTGGAAAAGCAAATGTTATTGTCATAGTCTGCACATTCATAAACAGAAACTATCCTCCACTTATCTGCCTGTGCGGCGTTGCTGTCCTTATTTTTATCGCTTTTACCGCAAGCGGTCAGGGTCATAGCTGCCGCTGACAATATGCTAATTATCTGTATTGTGTGTTTCATTGTACTCCTCCAGCTGTCTGTTTACCTCGTCAAGAATATCCTGCAAGCCTGCGGAATTCAGATCATCGTTCAATTTATCTAAATATTCTTTACCTGTTTTATATTCCTTAGAAGGAAAATCAGAATCAATAGTCTTTAAAACCTTATCAACAGCTAAAATTTTATCAGAAACATTTGTAGTGTCAAAACAAAAGCCAACACTCTTTGATAATTTAAAATCTGTTATTGCCTCGTGGTACTTTTCATTTGAATTAGGGTCATTAACACCATAAAACGGATATCGTATCAATCTGTTTTCGACACCCATTGTATTATAATACCCATATGGTTTTATGCAACCATTTATAATGTCATAATCAGTACCAAAACACAAGAGATCATTCAACTCTTTATTTGTCATGACCTCGCAGATAGCGTCAAATGCAAGATACTTGTTGTCTGATAACGCACATATGCCCAAAGCTTTTGAAGAAGTATATATTTTATTAGAGTATTGCGGATATATAGTGTATGATTCAGTTGAGGCATAGCTCGTTTGCAAACCGTATTCTTGGCTCGTTTTAAATTTGTTGTTTGTATAGCCACCGCATAATGTAGAATTTATAGAGCCAAAATATGTATCTATATCATTTATATTATCATTGACAGGGTTGACTATAACGTCATTTGTGAAACCGTCGGATATGGTATTGAAAAGATTTTTTGCATAATCGGTTTCGTAAATATTCACGGCGTGACCATTATCATCGATGCAAATATTATCAGTTATAAAATCATAATTTGAGTATAATTGCATAAATCCGTGCATTCCGGCGGTAAATTTCCAACCTCTGGATTTGCACAGATCAATAACTTTCTGGAGTGATGTATCATATTTTCCTAAAAAATCATCAAGATCTATACTGTTTTTATCAACTAAATCAGCATTAAGCTCATATCCAAGATCTTCTTTTAAGCAAGACAACGAACCGTCGATACCATAAATTTTGCCGTTTATCATTAAACTCTTCCAATAATTTGTTGACATTTCGGCATAAATTTTCTTACCGCACTCGGTGTTTTCAAGGTATGTATTTAATGGTTCGAGAAAATTATTGTTGACACAATTCTGATATGGATTATAGAATGTATCAAAGCCTTGATATTTAAGCCCTGTATCAATTATATCGAATTTCTCTCCATTATCAAACGCATCTGACAATAGTTGTGCATATGAGGTTATAAAGTTAGAGTTATCATCTACCATATCAACGTCATATGTAAGATTTTTGAAACACAATACATAATTTTTATTGTGTTCAGATAAATACGAATTTACTTCATCTTCATATCGAATATTTTGGTCACTTACCCAAACAAGCACAGACTTATCGGGATATTGTTCTTTGATTTTTTCGTATCTTTTCTCAAAACTATAAATCGGAGTATCGTCTGAATAATAGTATTCAACTTCATCATCAAGGGTATCATCTGTTTCATAAGAACTTGTATTGTCATTTGAACTGTAATCTGAGATCTTGCTTATTGAGGAAATATCAGAATTGCTTGCACAACCCGTTATCATTAAACAACTTAGAATTATCGTTAGTCCAGATCTATATTTTTTCAATATACAACACTCCTTCGTTCAATAATTCGGGCATAGCTTTCACTATGCCCAAATAAAAACTAATTAAGACACATATGATCCTGTTTTATTTAATGTTCTTTTAGAGTAACCAGTTGCTGTATGTGTTGATGTGACCGAGCTCCAACCATGTCCCTTTGTATTGGTCAAATAACACGTTACACCACTGGTCGCACTGCCATTACCATATCATAAAATTCAAAATTATCGATACTAATCTTTTCATTACTTCCACCAAGTCTTTTATTTGCTATAATATACAATTTATTTACACTCAAGTCAAGCAATTTGGCGTGACGTGTAAGTTTTTGTCGTGAAATACAAAAAGAGAACTGTCCACCATATAAAAACCGGCGTAACAGCTCTCTTTTTCGTTATAAGTTTAACTTGTTTCTCTCAATTTGCTATGACTTAAATTTGCCAATACAAAGAGATTTTAACGTTTTACAGTAAAGTTGATTTTAACGTTATCAAACATGTGAACATTTTATCCGATTCGTAAAATTCACATCTTCCCTGATATTTTTCTGCAATCTCTCGTATTATTTTAATTCCCCACCCATGCTTATGTACATTTAATTTTGTTGTTTTAAGGCTCGGATTTCTTTTTAAAACAGACTCATTTATTGCATTTCTGACTACTATTCTATATATGTCCATTGTTTTACTGATGTCAAGGTTAATGAACCTTTCTGACTCGTCAGTTATTTTTTCACTAGCCGTTATAGCATTGTCAAGCGTATTGCTTAAAATATGAAGCATATCAATATCATCTATACCATCAAAGCTCTTAATGCAGCTGCAATTTGTTCTGATTCCTTCTGTCGCTGCGACTGCAAACTTAGAATTTATAATAGCATTTACAATATAATTGTCTGTATTTACAAAGCTTTCACTGATTGATATAACGTTAACATATTTCTCTATGTACTTCATTGATTCATCTGCGTGTCCTTGAACTATCATTGTATATACAGCGGACAATTGATCTTTCAAATCATGTCTAATCTTTCTTATCGAATCATATTGCTGACTTGCATTCTCTATATATTGGTGACTGTATTGCTCTTGGATCTTTAAAAGTTCCAGTTCTTTTTTCTGATTATTTTTCACAGAAATAGAATCAATCATATAAAAGATTATAATGTTAACTGCAACTATCGTTAAAATCAATAAGTTTATATAGAGTCTCTGCGTTGAATCAATAGCTATCAAATGAAGTAAGAACATCATAATAATGGATATTGCAAGTATTAATATAATAGCGATCCACTCAACTGCATTAAAGTTCTCAGAAGTCGTTGCCAATAATTTCAGCATCAACTTTACTGAAATAAAGAATAATGCCTGTGCAAAAATCAATACCGTAAAACGAGCAAATCCGGATTCCGTAACTATTTCTTTTATTGACATTGAATTTACTGATGAAACAAAATTAAGCGTAATTATAGATATTAAAGAAATCATAACAAGAGGAACAGTGGCTGCAAACAGTTTTTTTATTATACTGCCTTTTCTGTTCACTAGGGCATAGAGAAACAAAGCCATTAAGTAGCAGACAATTCCAAGAATGCCCTCAAAAATCGTTAAGTAATTCATTACGGTTATCAGTAATCCGAGCGTACAGAAACACAATGCAAAAGCAATAATGTTTTTCTTAGTGCTTTCTGTTTTCGGAGGCAAAAACTTATATATAAAATAAGTTTCCATAAAACCTTCATAGAAATTTATAATCACTTCAAAAGCAATCCATATTATACTCATTTATATCGTTTCCCTCAAATATTTTGAAAAATCGGTATCAACCATGTGTTTGTACTTTCTACTCATTGTAAGTCTAAAACCTTGCTTAAAAATAACTTCGTCATTTTTCATATCCAAATTAAAAACATGACTAAGATTAACAAGATACTTTTTATGAACTCTCGAAAAATCGTATTCCGCAAGCTCACTTTCAAGGTCACCGATAACTGCACGTACTTTAATATGAATCTGTGAACCATACTCATCCAAGATACAATATTTCACATGATGATTGTCACTTTCAATATACAAAATGTCTCTGTATTGAATGCAGATTCGCCCATGCTCTTCATCGCTCAAAATTATTTTTTGGTGCTGCTTTAAATAAACAGAAAGCTTGTTTAAGACATTAACAACATCTTTATTTAATCTTGAAACGCTAGACTTTTGTATAAAGTAAAACGGTTGAAATTCCATGCTTCCGTACACCAGTTCGTTGTGATTTGTAACAAATATTATATAACAATCCCTTCTTTGTTTTCTTAATATTTCTGCAACATCAAAGCCTGTGAATTCAGGCATATCAATATCCAAAAAAATCACATCAAAAAATAAACGTTTGTGCTGATTCAATAAACGTTGACCATTATTGAAACATTGAACATTTATATCTTTAAAATAATCTCTTGCACTTTCAGAAATTATTTTTTTTAATGTTTCTAAAAAGCTCTCATTATCATCACAAACTGCGATTTTAAGCATATCCTTCACCACCTTTGTATGACATTATATCAAACATTTTTCACTAAATCAATACACCTTTTATTAATTATGTTATAAAATCACTTACATCTGTATATAAACGCTTGGCTTTGCAATAATTGTCACCAAACAATCCGCCATTCAAACATCTATATATTCCGGAATTAATATGATTACTCATAGTTCTGAGCCTGCTCGTCCTTGATACCCAGTGACAGTTTTTTTTGACTTATCATTCTCCGCAGTCTGCTGTCAACTGTCCGTCTTACCAACTTATACTTCTGCGTATAGTCATCTTCGATGCACCTGCTGAGATTTACAAACAGGCTTAATATCGTATTCGCAAGCAGAACATTCTCAAACTTCGATATGTTGTCCAGCATAGCCTGTGCATATTCATTGCCATCGTTTGCGGACTTAGTAAACCATTCGATAGCTTGTTCCTCATCCTTTGTAAGTTCCGCTGCCCCGAAAAGATAGATCCTGCCAAGCTGATAACTTGCCCAATGATTTTTGGCAGCACAATTCTCGAAAAAATTGACAGCTTTTTGTATATCATACTTTCCTTCCTGCAAATACAGCTTTGCAAGTGCATACTGCGTATACTCGCTATCTTCTGCCAAGAGCAAATACTTTTCTGCTTTGTCCAGATTTTGAGGCATTATCTCGCCCTGCAAATAAATTTTTCCTAGCCTGTAACAAGCAATGACATCTCCGCTGTCCGCACACTCGGTAAGCAAGGCTATTCCCTTTTCAATGTCCTGTTCCAAATGCTCTCCTGAAATATATTCAAGGGCAAGGAATCTTTTTGCATTGCTGTTTTTAAGTTTGACAGCTTTCTCAAGGATTTTTAATGCACTATCCGTATCTTGCGGAATGTGTTCACCTATCAAAAGTGCTTTGCCATACTCAAACAAGCCGTTCTTGTTATTCATTTCAGCTGAACGTCTGAAGTATTCGATCGCTTTTGTAACGTCTGAGTTTGTTCCAAGTCCAAGCTTGAACATCTGTCCCAATTTGTAAAAGAGATCGTCGTTCGCCATATCATTGTTTTCGATTTTCAAAAATCCCGACAAAGCTTGTTGGTAATATCGCTGTGCTGTATCGTTATCTTTGGTGACATACTCTCCATACCTGTACATTTGAGCGATAGAATAAGCCGCATAAGGCTGCCCCTGAGAGGATGATCTCTGATACCAAAGAAAAGCCTGCGACAGATCTTTCTCCACACCGCTGCCATAGTAATACAGATTTGCAAGGCTAAATTGAGCAAACTTGTTTTTCTGTTTTGCCGATCTTTCAAACCACTCAAAGGCTTTTTCATAGTCCTGCTCCGTACCAAGACCATAGCAAAACATTTTACCTATACGATACTGAACATATGGCTTTAATTTCTTTGAGTTTGGTTCTATTTGCAAAAAGCCCTGCAAAGCCTGTGTGTATTTTGCAATAGACATTTCTTCGTTCCTTTCGCCAAGCTTGTCGGTAGAATAAAGCTTTCCAAGATCGTAAACAGCCAAAACATTTCCACGCTGTGATTCAGATAACAAAAGCTGTTCTGTTTTCTTAAAATCATTGAGCTTAGCGTCTTTGCCATAGATAAGCTTGCAGGCTTTTTTGTATTGATCGTTCCATTTGATATAGTATTTTATTGCCGCAGCCGATTCGTCTGTTTCTGTCTCTGCCAACGGTTCTGCTTCATCAAACAGAGGTGACATACTCTGAGGTGTATTATCAAAGTATTCATCATTTGGTTCAGATCCTTCAATTTCAGTATTTGCATCAAATGGTTTCATATTAAGTACTGTACGAATTATCATATTTCGGACTGACCTAAACTCCTTGTTGTCAACAAGCGGCGGGAATTTTAATTTTGCAGACGAATAGACATCGTGCTTCTGTTGTTCCATTTCGCACCAAAGTTCATACATCTTTTTTATTGATTCGTTATCCGCAAGTTTTGAAAAAATATCATCAACAGTTTTCTTAACATCGGTTTTCATATAACCATAAACTTTTTTGCCCTTTGAACTTTTCAACTGACTATGAAGTTGAAAAATCAATTTACAAAGTTCGTCGCCCCCGCAATCGTCATATTTTAATTCTTCAGCAAGCGACTTCATAAGCGTTTTTGAGTCCTCTTTTAGCAAATTGCGTAAATCTGTTTGCTGTGCATAAAGATGATGAAGCTCGTCCGAATAAATATCATTTGCAAATCCGCTGCGGATCTTTTCAATACCGTGATTAGTTAAAAAGCCCTCACGTTCGTTTGTTGAGTAAACGATGATATGTACATGAGGATTGGTTTTCTTATCATGGAAAGCTGCATACCATTTTAGGTTTGCCATATCAATTTTCTGCTGTTTTGCAATGTTGGGAACCTGCCGCTTGACAAGTTCACGCCAGGCATTCAAGTTATCATAACCCATTGCTTGAGCGTTATCTCTGCGAAGTGAAACGACATGAGTCCAGACATTACCGCCGTGATTTGCGATCTCTTTTGCGACTTTTTCAAGGTCAATAGGTTCGTCCGATTGCGAGAACAAACCGTGTGAGCCAAACTTGACTGTGCCGGGACGGTTGGCAAGATAGCCAACGTAATTTTCACGGTTAGTGAGCCTGTCCATGTTTCGATCTAAGATTTCAGATATGAGTGCAGAATCGTTTTTTACAGTGGGATTCTTCTGGTAATCTTCGTACTCGAATAAATCCTTGCTGTCGGGGAAATCCTTAAGCAGAGATAAAATAAGCTCCTGCTGATTTTGGGTAGCAGGAGCTGTTTCGTTATTGGTTGTTGTAGGAACAGAACCCTCACGGGTTGCAATGTATTTTACATAGTTTGCAAGCTTTTTCTTTGAACCGCTTTTTAGGTAGCGGCTTGTTACTATTAGTTTGGGCATTTGTTTTCCTCGTTTATTATACATCATAATTTCGTTATAAACTCACGAAAATAAAAATCATCTTTATCTTTTATATATTTCATATATTTTTTTGTTTTGAATAGTTTCTGAAATAGATTAAATTTTTTATACTCTCTGTCATATTTCTCTTGCATTAAACACCATCTACACTTAGTGCCTTCATTCACTTTGAGAACCGTATTCAGACGTACATTAAAACCTTTTCTTGATAATTTTGCAGTAACGCAAACCCTATGTTGCCCATCTGCAAATTCAAAATGATCACAATCCGTACAATAATAAGCAAGTACATCGGAACAGAATCCTGTAGTCATTAATATTTTAGCTATATTTCGACAATAATCAATAGAATTCTCTCTACATAATTGCTTCGTATCCTGTTTCATCAAGTCTTGAATTGAAATACCATTAAGAGAGCATACACCATGTGCTCTCATATAACAGCTATATTTATCTAATCTGAAATAGCAAGTTTTATTGACTGGATTAAAACTATTCATGGAAATTATACCTCTACTTTTGGAATAATTATAACATATTTTTATTATTATTTCAACCTATTGGCAGTAATACAATCAATCTTTCTGATACTCCACCGCATCCTCATAATCAATAATGCCGTTGATCTTACGAACCTCATTTACACACATTGCATGAAGATTTCTCAGAGTTTCATCATCCACATCGTTCATTGCTGCAGTCATATGCGATAGCTTTCCAAGCTCCACTGCGACTTTGAAAAGCAGACGGGCAAGCCGCTGTTCCGTACCTTTTATCTGTGCCTTGACCGTTTCGGTTATCATCGGAGAGATATAGTTCACGCTTTTTTCTTCATCAAGATAACCAATATAGAATTTGATAGCTTTTTCAATAAATTCACTCTGCGATTTGCAGTTATCATGTTTGTAATGTACCTCCACGTCTTTCAGCGTTTCGGGATATGCCCAAAGCGCAAATTTGACCTTGTTCTGAAAACTCATCTTTCATTACCTCCAACTCCTGTTAAAATGCAGTATTTTCGTGCCTTTTTGCCGATACAACCCCTAAATCTGAAAAAGGCTGAATTTACAACCCCTTTGCCCTAAGTTGTACAAACTTCGCAAAATTGCGGTCGGCTTTGCCGTCCGCTGTGAGTGTGTCGGGGCTACAACCCCGACACTTTAACTTGCAATAAAATATTTTCCCTCAAACCCACCCGAAATCATCTGATCCCTGCCATTCTCAAACTTTGCAACAAAACGCCCCAAATTCGCCCCAGCTGCCTTTAGGGTAAAGTTACCCCACTCATGCTCTGAAAACGCCACACGAGGGCACACGGTGCGAAGGGTGGCGAATTACTGCTCGGACAGCTTTTCCGTTTCGGCAGGAGCAGTGATCTTCTGCTTTCTCGCAGGCTTTCTGTCCGACATCATATCAATAAAATCTCTCACATTCTGCGGCACTACTTTGCTGTAGAGCTGTTCAATGTACTTGTCAAGCTCTGCTGCAAGAGTTGTACTTTTCTGCTCAAGGTACATTTTAATAGCCGAGAGCTTTTCTTCGTTTACATTTACCGTAACTGATCTTTTCATTCTATCAACCTCCAATCTGTTATTCTGATGAACTTTCACCGCTCAAACTTTCAATAGCGTCCTCCACCTCCTGAGGATATTCTATCCCCATATAGGTGCACCAGATTGTCCAGCTGCCATTTGAAACAGGCTCTTTTGTGACATAACCGCAATCGGCAGAGGAGAAAATCACCTCTCCGTTTCCAACATAAATTCCGTGCTGACTTCCGTCAAACACCCCTATCCCGATGACTTCTGGCATAGTATCTATACCGCCTTGCTCGGTGTAAACAAGAGTATCATAGCCGGAATCAAACACCTTTTCCATAGGATTGTAGTTTAAATACCCCAGCACAAGCCCTGCGTTATCCGCATAACGTATTCTGTCAGTTTCATTTCTTTCACCAATAAAACCGTTCATATATCCCCAGCCTGAGATGTAAGCATTATCAGCCCAAGCCGCAAGATCAGCACAGTTTTTCGTGCTTGTATCAGAAAACATAAACGCATTTATGGTGCTGTTCATCACAAAAGTGTATGTGCGGACAAACTCATCATAGTCAATATCCAAACCGTAAGTCGAGTTTATCGCCGCAATCAGATCGCTGTCATTCGTAGAATTAGCAAACAGATCAGCATATGACTCAGCATAGAAATTCTGCACTTCATCAAAGTATGACATATATATAAGCTGAGCCTTGATCGTCTGATCTCTCATCCCTGCATTTGTCATAGCGTCCTCTATTGCCCGCCCTTGATTTTGAATATTTGTTATCTCCGCCTGCTGTTCGCTGTCCAGACTCTCAAACAAAGCTGACTCTGTAAACAGATTTTTGTCTATGTCAGGCGGTTCAATATTCATACTTCCAATACCTGATATCACAGCTATAGGCAGGAACATAAGCCCCAGAAAGCCGGCGATGATACTGCCGACTGCCACAAACAGCTTTCCACGCTTGTGTTCATCTCCGAGAATATATATGGCTATCTTTTTCACCGCCGCCGCAACTGCTGCCGACATCAGATCACCTCACGGACTTCAAATTCAGTAAATGCACCCTGCGTTTTCATTTCTATTCCGTGCATATATTCAAGTGCACCACGCACCGTTGCAAACAAAATGGGCTCGCCATTATGACGAACCCAATCCTCAAATATATTTCTGCTGTTTTCGGCATATCTTGTTTTCCATATGCCGTATTTTTACTTTTGCATTTTTATCTGCCTACGTTTCTGCAGCAAAAAGAGCCACAATTTACTGCGACTCGTATATTAAACATATAGTTTTAGTCTATTGATAGATCAAATAACAATTCAATTATTAAATCCACAACTCCATTTCTCCGGAATCGCAAAAGCCAAATTTTTCGTACAAGTGTTTTCCTGCTGCTGATGGTTTTAGTTTTATATTATGAACGCCTTTGCTCTTCAACCATTTAATCAGCTCTTCTATTATTTTTGAAGAATAACCGTTTCTCCTTTTATCAGGAATACAATATACATCAATTATATATCCATACATTGGAGTTTTGAAGAAACAAAACGGAACATCTTCCTTGATCACTGCACCACCACACGCAATAACACCATCGTTTTCACAGACTAAATAATGACAACATTTCTCTTGCTGATACAGTTCCTTATATTTTTCATATATATGTTTTTCAGCATTGTCCTGTAACAAAACTATTGAACCGACTTCTTTAAACATATCCATTTTTAATTTAATAACAATATCCAAATCTTTGATTTCGGCTTTTTTTATTTCCATAGCACTATAACTCCATTCAAATATCTTTCGTTTTATCGATCAGTTCATCAAAGATAGTATATCAAATTTCAGTTATGAAGTCAAGAAATTTATCCCATATAAAAATCTATCTTCCCCCAGCCGAACCAAACAAACCCGCCTTGTAAGCAGGAGCAATGACCTGCAAAAGATATCTTTCATTGCCGCACCTGTAAAGGAAAGTACCTCGTTCAGGATACTTGATAAGACTGTACTCCGATTCCTCCAACTGTAGGGTATCAATAAATGCAGTCGGAGAGATATTACCGGGATTGAACAGAAAATGATGTGCAGGAATAGAAAACAGCGGCTTTATGAATTCCTTTATCTCAGGAAGCAGAAAGTCCTCGATATTCTGACTTGCCAGAATAAACGAGGACTCTTTTTTACGCACACGTTTCATACCGTTACGAATATATTCTATCGCCGTCATATTTGTGAGGAATAAATACAGCTCATCTATGGCGGCGACAGTGTTTCCTTTGCCTAAAAGCTGATCACTCATGTAGCTTAGAATGTTGAACAGCAGAGTATCTTTCAGCCGCTTGTTGGTGTCCATAAGACCTTTTACGCCGAAACAGATAAACTCTCCGTCCTTGATATTTGTTCTGCCATTGAAATATTTGCTTTCCGCTCCTTTACACATACTGTGTAACCCCAGACAGATGTTCTGTAAAATTTCTTCTGTGTAAAGCTGCTTTTTAGCCTTATCAAAAGCATAAAATTCCTTTTCCACAAGGTCATAGAGATCTGACATCATGGGATGATCCTCGCTTTTCAGCGTATTGAAATCCGTAAAATCATCTATGCCGAATCTTGCGTACAGCTTCATCAGCATAATTTCGATCGTATCGATCTCTGCGTCTGTGAAGTCCTTGTATGCTCTGAAAAAGTCTTTTAGATAGCTGATGTACTGACTTAAACGGGTTACTTTTCGGAATGTTTCAGGGCTGTCATCGGTTTCCTTTTCTTGATTTCCAAAGCGAGAATTTTATGACCACTCTTTTGGCTCAAGCGGATTTATCATAAACTCACCCGACATCATATCAATATATGTGCCGCCAAGGTTATTGCACAGATCCTCATATTCGTGTTCAGGGTCTAAGCATAGTATAGATTTGCCTGATTCACGCTGATTGCAAAGCAGCAGTTTCATAAGATAAGATTTGCCCTGACCGCTGTTGCCAAGTATCAAAATGTTCGAGTTGGTTTTGTCCTCGGTTCGCTTATCGAAGTCAACAAGCACATTGCTGCCGTACTTATCTCTGCCGATATAGAATCCGTTTTTGTCGGTCTTTCCTGAGTAATTCAGAGGATAAAGATCAGCCACAGAGCTTGCAGGAAGAACACGTTCAAACTGACTTGCAAACACGTTATTGCCCGCAGGATGAACAGACAAGAACCCCTCTTTCTGACGTAAAAGCAAACGGTCAACGGATATTTTGGAACGTGTAAGCTCCATTTGGATATCGGCTTGCAGTTCTTTCAGCCTGTCCTCAGAGCTTGCTTTTAGCTCAATAAACACAGCCGTATGCAGAAGAGGTTCTTTGTTTCTGCGTAGTTCGCTTATCAGCTCCACCACATCATTTATGTTATCCTGAGCCTTTATGCTCTCGTTCACATCATTTACAGTCGTCATCATATGATTTTTCCTCATTGCCTGCTGCACGATCTTTCGCTGTTCTGCGGCGGTAACAAGTCTGTCATATATCCTCAGCGTAACGCCGTTTCTGTCGGCAAGGTGAGCAAGTATAGCAGTTTCTTCTGTGCTCGGCGGATACTCAGTCACAGCCCAGACGCATCTGAAACTGTTTCCACAGATGTAGTGATCTGTGTAAAAGCGTATAATGCCCGGTGCAATGCGGTCAAAAAAGTCCTTTGTATCGATGACTTCAAGCTGTTCTTCTGACAGTTCTTTTTTCTTTTGCTTTCTACTTCTCATTAACAGTCACCTCCTGTTTTTCCAGATCAAATTCATTCTCTCCCTCAATATCGGGGATATCATCTCCGGAAATGCTTGTTCCGAAGTACAAAGCCAGCATACGCTTGATCTCCGGCTTACTCATTCTCCTAGCCGCAAAGCCGTGCTCCGATATTGCCTTATCTACACGATTCAGCGTGCTGAATATCTGCTCGTCCTTTTCACGTCTGAAACGCACCGCAAACATAAACTGCCTCGCTGTCGACATCTCAACTTGTATCTCGTCGAGAAAATCATAGTCCGCTTGCAGCAGTTTTATGACCGCCTCGTTCTGCTCTTTTTCAAGCCTTTTCCTGAGATGATTTTTATTGCTGTCAAAACACTCGCAGGAGTCCAATGCCAGTATTTCTAGGTCAGGTATGGTACTCAATAACATCATAAGATGATGTATTTTGACGTCGATATTAGCTGCTGACAGCACGGATATATTAGTAGGTTCTACGCTGAAAAACGAAAGCTCGGCTTTGTCGGTCTTTACACCGAAACGAGTAAAGCGTTCAAGACCTATCAAGCCCTGAACGCTGTTTGGTTTTGTCAATATCACTTGACACATTTTATTCGAACAAGAATTATGCAACGA
>OGLJ01001307.1_pt1 | contig 21417 bp, 15 predicted proteins | sample 1572801 | NCBI WGS metagenome assembly OGLJ01 (sample SAMEA2581877, study PRJEB24529) | metagenome | biome: Human gut stool | place: China | collected 2011
TGCAAAAAGTTTCTGCTTCCGCTCAATCATCTCATCAATTCTCTCGATATACTGCGCTACATCCTTGACATTCTCGCATCTTTCGATCCGATGTGTGCCATCCGGATTTGGCTCATTCCAGACACGTTTTGTCGAAGCTCCCGCTCCACACGCCACGATGGTCTGTTTCTCCTCCATGATCAGAATGTTATAAATTCCTGCTTTCCCCGGACTTGCGTAACCGACATTTTCCAGATTGCCAGCCATGCTCTTCTGCCGATACAGATAATATGGTTCTAATCCCATCTCTTTTGCATATTCTGCGGTGAGGTTCATATGCTCTGTGGTGTTGACCATCTTGTAATCTTTATAATCTTCCTTAAACATGTTAAGCCGTGCCGCCCTCTTTAATGCAAGTGAATGCACGGTAAGATTATCCGGTTTTAACGCTTTTACCTGCTCTAAGGTATCCCTGACATCCTCAAGGCTTTCCTCCGGCAGTCCCATGATAAGATCCATGTTAATATCATCGAATCCAAGTTCTCTCGCAAGATGAAAACTCTCCACGGTCTGTGCCACGGTATGTCTGCGCCCGATGATTTTTAATGTCTCATCCTTCATCGTCTGCGGATTGATGGAAATTCTTGTGATGTCCCATTTTTTCAACGTTTCTAATTTTTCTCTTGTGATGCTGTCCGGACGTCCGGCTTCCACTGTAAACTCCAGACAGTGTGACAGATCAAAGCTGCATCGGATTTTACGGATCAGCCGGTCAAGCTGATATGGCTCCAGTGTTGTCGGTGTGCCCCCTCCAATGTAGATGGAATTCAGATGTTTTTTTCCAAATTTTACTGCAACATAATCCAGTTCTTTTTCCAAAGCATCCAGATAGCTGTCCACTTTCTGTCTCCAGCTCACTAATGGGTAGGATGTAAATGAACAATACAGGCAGGTTGTCGGACAGAATGGGATTCCGATATAAAGACTGTAGCCGTTCTCGTAATCGATCTTTTTTAAGATTTCGAGCTCACGCTCTGCAATATCAATGGAAAGATCGATTTTCTCATCGGATGCAAAGTACGTTTTTTGCATGTAGGTTCTGATCTCTTCCTCCGTTTTTCCTTCCTCTAAAAATTTCATCGGGATTTTCGTTGGCCGGATTCCTGTCAGCGTTCCCCACGGAAGCTTTTTGCCCGTGATCTCTGATAAAATCTGATAAAAATTCTGTTTCAGTTCGTTTTTCGTTTCCGTGCGGTCTGAAAAATCTACCGGAAAACTTCGGTCATGACTTTCCTGACCATTTTCCTTCCACTCAATTTTTATCTGCTGTGGCTCATACTCCACCTGAAACTGTAAGGTGATCTCTTCCTCATATTTTTTATCTTCTGCCGTTGCACTCACATTTTCCTCCGGGAAAAATGCTTTGATGAGCGAATGTATGTCATACTCAAATTCCGGCTGGTTTAATTTTGCTAATATCATGCTTTCCTCCTACAAATATGGATTGTACATCCGCTCTGTTCCAATCGTTGTCATATCTCCATGCCCTGTATACACGGCGGTCTCATCAGGAAGCGGCATGAGTTTTTCCCGGATCGCATGGATCAGCTGGGAAGCACTTCCCTTCGGGAAATCAGTCCTTCCAATAGAAGTCTGGAAGAGGCTGTCTCCGCTGAATAACGTGTTCTGATAAGGAAAATAATAGCAGCAGCCTCCCACCGTATGTCCCGGTGTTAAAAATACCCGTATATGAAATCCTGCAAGATCTATTTCCTGCTCATCTTTTAAATATTCATCGGCATAGAACACAAGCTCGCTTCCCTGCCATCCGCTCAGATTCAACTGCGGATTTTCCAGTGTCTCTTTTTCTTTTTCCTGCGCGTATATTTTTATATGCAAAAGCTGCGCCAGCTCCCCTGCCCCTGTCGCATGGTCAAAATGTCCATGTGTCAGAAGAATTGCCACAGGTTTCAATCCCTGCTCTTTCACTTTCTCTGCAAGTTGTTTTGCACTTGCACCCGGATCAATGATCAGTACTTCTTTTGTGTCATCATTGATCGCAAAATAGCAATTGGTCTGTACCGGACCTACTACATATATCTGTATACTTAATGGTGCCATCTTTTTCTTCCTCCATAAAAAGATGAAAGAAACCACCTGAGCCAGATCAGCCGGTGGTTCTCTCAATATCAATAATACTGTCTATCTGACGAAGCTTGTCGATCACGCTCGTCAACTCTGCTTTTCCTTTTGTGTTAAATGAAATATCAATGGTTGCGATTCCCTGCTTACTCGTCTTGGAATGGATCGCATTGATATCAATCGCACGCTCTGTAAAGGCTCTTGTGATATCCACGAGAAGCCCGGTACGGTTATTGCAGAATACTTTGATCTCTGCCAGATAAAGACCGGAATTGCCGGATTCTTCATCATGCTGCCACTCTGCATCGATGAGACGTTCTCTCTCCATATCTGAAAGATTGATGATGTTGATGCAATCTGTCCGGTGAATGGAAACACCGCGTCCTCTTGTCACAAATCCTACGATCTCGTCCCCCGGAACCGGACTGCAGCATTTTGAAAAATGGACTGCCACGTCATAAAGTCCCTTTACAATGATACCGCTCTTTGATTTTTTCTCCGGGACTTTTTCTTTATTTTCGGAGATTGTCTCAAGAACTTCCTCGTCTGTAATACGTGCAAGGTGGTCTTTCTTATATTCCTCGTACATGCGGTTCACGATCTGACCTTCTTTTAAACCGCCATGACCAACAGTTGCAAGGCAGGAATTCCAGTCGTGAAAACCATACTTTCGCATGATTTTATCCTGATACTCTGGTCTGTTGATATCGGAAAGGTTGATCCCCTTTGATTTACAACAGGATGCAAGCAGTTCTTTTCCTCTTACGATATTTTCTTCCTTCAACTCACTTCGGAACCACTGATTGATCTTATTCTTTGCCTGCGTGCTCTTTACAATATTCAGCCAGTCGCGGCTTGGTCCCTTGGAATTCTGAGAAGTCAACACCTCAATCCGGTCACCATTCTGGATCACATAATCAATCGGAACAAGCTTTCCGTTGACTTTGGCTCCGATCATTTTGTTTCCGACCGCCGAATGGATGCTGTACGCAAAATCAATTGGCGTAGAACCGTTTGGCAGGTTTTTTACATCTCCTGTCGGTGTGAAGCAGAAAACCGTATCCGAAAACAGGTCGAGATCACTTTTTAACAGACTCATAAACTCCTTGTTATCGGACATATCCCTCTGCCACTCTAAAATCTGTCTCAGCCAGCTTAACTTCTCTTCCTCGGTAACGGTCATTGGTGCTGCAGCACCGCCATTATTGCTTGCCTCTTTGTATTTCCAGTGAGCGGCGATACCGTACTCAGCAGTGCGGTGCATCTCATAGGTACGGATCTGGATCTCGAACGGCTGTCCTGTCGGTCCGATCAATGTCGTGTGAAGTGACTGATACATGTTCGGTTTTGGCATGGCAATGTAATCTTTGAACCGGCCAGGGATCGGTTTATACATCTCATGGATGACACCAAGTGCCGCATAACAGTCTTTTACGGAATCCACGATAATACGGATTGCAAACAGATCATAAATCTGATCCAGCGTTTTATCCTGATTCTTCATTTTCTTATAAATACTGAAAAAGTGCTTTGCCCGCCCATCGATCTGCGCCGGAATTCCGGCTTCGTGAATATGTTTTTTTACCTCTTCCACAAGGCTCTGGACATAATCATCCCTGACGCTTTTTCTCTGGGCGATCTGATGAACCAGATCATAGTATGCTTCCGGCTCTAAATATTTTAAAGACAGATCGTCTAATTCGATCTTAATTTTGGAAATACCAAGACGCTGGGCGATCGGCGCATAGATATCCATTGTCTCGCGCGCTTTTTCCTTCTGTTTCTCCGGCGTCATGTATTTCAGTGTCCGCATATTATGCAGGCGGTCTGCCAGTTTGATCAGGATCACACGGATATCCTTTGCCATGGCAAGGAACATTTTTCTTAAATTCTCTGCCTGAACTTCCACCTTATCCGCATCGTAGGACAACTGCCCTAATTTTGTGACACCATCTACCAGCAGTGCAACCTCTGCACCAAACTCCTGTTTGATCTCCTCGTCGGTCATAACGGTATCTTCCACCACATCATGCAAAAGTCCCGCTACGATCGTCTCCTTATCAAGCTCTAACTCTGCTAAAATAATCGCAACGCACAATGGATGGATGATATACGGTTCTCCCGATTTTCTTACCTGCCCCTTATGTGCCTCGTATGCAATGTTGTATGCCTTCTCTATCAGACTGATATCCGTAGATGGATGATACTTACGGACACTGGCGATCAATTCCTGATATAATTTTTCGGGACTCTCAAACTCCTTCATTGGTTTGATACTATTGTCCTCTTCTTTTACGATTTTCTCTAATTCTTCTGACGAAAGTTCTGCCATGTAGATCACCCACTTTTATCTATGCTTTTGTGTATAATATATGATTATATTTTATTTTCTATCAAAAATCAACGCTTAATCTTTGCATCCGTCTTCCATCACCATTCTATCTGATAATCTGACATCAGGATGCCGTCTATTTCCCGGTCACCGCAATATGAAAAACCTAATTTTATGGCAAGTTTTTCAGAAAGAGTATTTTCTTTTTGAATCAGGCAGTGCAAGAGATGTACCTGCAGCTCCTCTCCTGCATATTGCATGATCGCCTGACAGACTTCATAGGCATAACCCTGATGTTGAAAGGATGTCCGGATCGCATAACCCAATTCCATATCTCCATTTAACTCTTCCCGGTGTTCCACACCAGCCCTGCCGATCAGCGTGCCCGTTTTTTTCTCAAAAACGAGCCATATTCCATATCCGTAAAAACGATACATATTTTCGATATAGGCTTTCTGATATTCCAGCTCTTCCTCATATTCATATAGTCCCTCCATATAATCGGTCATTCCGGGTTCTGCATACATGGAAAAAAGGTCATCCAGATCAGAAAGTTCCAGTTCTCTCACAATACAGCGTTCCGTCTCCAGAATCGTCCATGGAATGTTGAAATGTCTCTCATACACACGCTGTAAAAACGTCATATCGACTTCCTCGAACCCCTCGACGACCATATCGGCATGAAGAAATGTATCCATTTCCGGTTTCTGATAGGCAATCGCCGGGATGTCCACATCTCTGGCAAGGTCTAAAAGAGACTGATTCGAAGACAGAAAAATGATATCTCTGCTCCGCTTCTCTGACAGCTGATGAAAGGCTTCCTCTTTTTTTATTAACACAAATGTAGTTTGTTTTATTCCTGCAAGATTTTCTCTTAACAAAGAAACTTCCCGCTCCGGTATCTGCGACACCCATATCTGTTTTGGATACTCTTTCCTATTATAATATGGCAAACCTGTTCTCCTTATTGATTGTTATGCGCAAAACAACCGGTATCTGAACAGATACCGGTCATCCTTTTAAAACCCATAAATTAATATGCAATATTTACATCGACATTTCCCTTGATTCCAGGAACACTTCCCTTGGAAGAGTACTGCCACATGTTATATTTTCCTTTGTAATTGCAGGTTGTGTTGTACTGTGCAACCCAGATAAAGTAGTTACTGAATGCAGATGCATCAATTTTATTGTTGTACCAGCTCTTGCTTGCGTAAACACCTGCTTTTCTTCCACCATTTGCAATGGTCTTACAGAACGCAGCCACGCATGCTGTTCTGGTGCCTTTATCTAATCCGTTGGCACGGGCTGCTCCGCTTCCGTTCTCTGTATCAACAAAGATCGGGTAAGAAAGATTGTAGCCGGAGCATAATGTCAATGCCATACTTGCCTCCTCAACAGCTTCTGCCTCAGTTGTAGCCTGTGTGAAGAAGTAAACACCAACATTAATGCCGTTTGCAGTTGCACCCTGAATATTTTTCTTGAAGCAGGAATCCTCTACCAATGCTCCTGTCTGTGATCCGCGGTAACCGACACGGATAATTGCAAAGTTGATACCTGCTGCCTTTACAGATGCCCAGTCAATATTTCCCTGATGGCTGGATACATCAATACCGTTCTTTCCGGAACCCTGCTGTAATGCTCCATCACTTCCGAAGTTGTAAGAGATACCGCTGATCACCTGACTTCCTGTTACACGCTGATGGTTGCTGGTATAGTAATATACTTTTCCATCAATGGTCTGCCATCCGGTGTAAACCGGCTCGGTGTAGTAAGTTCCGTTTGCATTGTAATCTGCCACGGTTGCTGGTTTTTTACACTCGGAATCTTTGTAAAGTAATCTACCGGATTTATCTTTTAACTGGGTTGTTGTATTTCCGGTAAAATCATTGACTGTAACTGTACATGTGATTTTCTTGTCACTTGCGGTTGTCTTGGTATCGCCCGGTTTGGATAAGTATGTGATCGTGCCTGTTACAGTTGCACTTCCTTTTCCAACTGCTGTTAAAGTACATCCTGTTTTCGCTCCATTGGATACCTTTACAACTTTTTCGTTGCTGCTAGCCCATGTAATATTTGTGATAATATTGCCTGCGTCTGTCAATGTTGCTGTGAGACCAATTGCATTTGCATTATTAATAGTGCTGTTATATAAAGCTGCCGTCTGTGGTACTGTGACGGATGCACTGGCTGCGGTTGCAGCTTTTACCCAGTTTAATGTGTATGCTGTTGTGCCTGCTGCCACTTTGATCTTCGTGGAACCTTCTGCCAGTTTATATCCCTGTGCTTCATAAGAAGATGCCTGTATCTCAGTAGCAGTAGCATCTACTGTGATATCTTCACTTTTGGATTCTTCTGCTTTGGTCTTTCCATCAACCTGAAAGAAATTATGTGTTACCTTATAAGTAGCCTTATCTGCTGCTGTTGCAACCCACATGATGTTATATTCTTTTGCACCATTCTGAATGGTAAAGGTTGTACCGTTGGAAGCTTTATATCCGTCATATGTTTTTGCAGATGACACCGTTTTCGCATCCTTTGCAACAGTTACTGTCTCTTTTTCATCTGCTTTGTCTGCTTTTGTTTTTCCATCGTTTTTATAAAACATATGGACAATGGTAATTTCATATTTATCTGGTTTCGTATCATCCGGCTTTGTCTCTGTACCATCTGTTTTGTCTCCAGATGTTCCATTCTGATCACCGCCAGTTCCCTGACCGCCTTCACTCGGTGTTGTCGTTTCCGATGATTTTGGTGCTGTTGTTTCTGATGATTTTGGTTCCTTTGTTGCAGTTGACGGAACAGTTTCTCCCTCATTTCCAGTAGCTCTATATCCCACACGTTTTGCGGAAGCCGTCACTGCTGCCTGTGCAATGTCCACTTTTGTTGATCCACCAACAGAAGCTTTCGGGAAATTGGAAGTATCCACATCTCCTGCTCCGACTTTGGATGGCGTACAGGTGCTGTCAACTGTTTCCACTGTATCCTGAATAACAGCCTCCACCTCAACATTGTCTACCTCTGCATCCTCTGCCGGTGCTACTTCTGCTGCGGATTTAATCTCGTCTTTGACATCTACCTTGGTGTATTCAATCTTATCCTTAACCGTTACTTTGTAAGAATTCTCTTTTGAGATATATCCGTCAATCTCATTCAAAGAGACATCATACTTTCCAGCTTCAATACTCTTTATGTAAATGATACCGTCTTTATCATCATCCGAATATGTAGTTGATTTTGCCTTCTTCTTGTCTGCCTTGATCGTGATCTCAAAAGGCTGTCCCTTTACATTCTTTGAAGAAGAATCCTGAATCTTGATCTTCAGATCCTTCTCAATAGAACTTCCGACTAATGTAACGGTTTCCGGTTCTGCCGCCTCTGTCTCTTCCGTGACAACCTCTTCGACTGCCACAACTTCTTCCGTCGGTTCTTCTGCCACCTCTGTACTGATCACAACATCTGCCACAATTGGTTCCGGCTGATGAAAATGGTCATATAAAAAATATCCTCCTGTTCCGACACCGCCAACTGCTGTCACAGTGGCTACACCTGCTATGATCGCCTGTGTCTTTGTCAGCCCGCTAAGCAAAGTCGCAACCCCTTTTACCTTTCCGGCTGCGCCCTGAACTAAATTTAGAAAATTCATTCTCGTCTCCTCCTCGTCTGCATTTCCAATTACTTATCGTAAATTTTTCGCAATTCACTCTATTATGATAAAGAATATGTCTGCAGCAATTCGCTGCTATTCCTTCCTTGTAATCATGCGAAACTAATTATAGCATTTTCCCATATTATGTAAATATAATTTTTCTTATTTTTTCGGAAATTTTTTCCACTGGAAAATATTATTCTTATTTTCAGGGTTACACGCCCTCACAGTCAAATGCCGGGATAAAACTCTCCTCCGCTGTGTCTCCCTCCTGAATAAAACCATTTTCTATTCCGATCTCAATCGCATAATCCACCAGTGTCTCATATTCCTCATCGGTAATCCTGCGATTTAATTCCGGATACTTTTCCAGATTGGAAAGTGGGGTAAACTGATTCATGATACTGATATAAATCATATCTCCGTAAGTTTCATGCAGATATTTTAAAATCTGCATGGAATCCGCCATACAACCGGGCAGTGTCAGATGTCTTACGATCGTTCCTCTTAAAATAAGGTTATCTTCATCTCCATTTACAAACACAGCCTTTCCTGTCTGCCGCACCATCTCTGCGATCGCTGCCTTTGCAACCTCTGCATAATCCGGAGCATGGGAATACTTTTTACTCAAACCCGGGCTCATATATTTAAAATCTGGCAGATAAATATCGACGTACCCCTCTAACATTTTGATCGTGTCAACCGTCTCATAACTGCTTGTATTATATACAACCGGAAGCGTAAGCCCTTCCTTTCGTGCCTGATCCAGAGCTTTCACAATCTGTGGCACAAAATGTCCCGGTGTAACCAGATTGATATTGTTCGCCCCTTTTTCCTGCAATTCGAGAAAAATATCCACAAGCCGTTCCAGAGAGATTTCTTTTCCCACCGTTCCATTTGCGATATTCTCATTCTGACAGAATACACAATGTAACGGACACCCGGAAAAAAATACCGCTCCAGATCCCGCATCTCCCGAAATGCAAGGTTCCTCCCAGAAATGAAGTGCTGCCCTCGCAACTTTTAAATTTTCTGTCTGCCCACAGATCCCTTTTTCACCCTTTTTCCGGTCTACAAGGCATTTTCTTGGACATAAATCACATTTCACACCTGCTACCTCTTGCTAAACACATTATTTTCCGCTATTATATAGCAGTCAAAAAGATTTTTACAAAAAAATCTATCTTTTTTATTATAACAAAAGAAAAAGAAATGGATACTATTTTTAACAAAAGTTAATGAATTATTAAGGAGTAAACTATGAGTTTAAAAAATGTAATGGTCGCACAGTCCGGTGGCCCGACAGTTGCAATTAACGCCAGCCTTGCAGGTGTGATCCGTGGAGTCATGGCATCTGATCAGTATGAGACTGTCTATGGATCTGTAAATGGAATCCTTGGCATCTTAAACAATCATTTATTAAATCTGACAGAAATTATGAATGAAAATCCGGCATATCTGGATCGTCTGGAAACAACACCGGCAATGTATTTAGGTTCCTGCCGTCATAAACTGCCGGATTATCTGGATGATGATTCCTCATATGTTTTTATCTTCAAACAGTTTGAATTATACAATGTCGGCGCCTTCTTCTATATTGGCGGAAACGACTCTATGGACACCGTTTTAAAATTATCTGAATACGGCAGAAAAATCGGCAGCAATGTCCGCATCATCGGCATTCCAAAAACAATCGACAACGATCTGTGTGAAACAGACCACACTCCTGGTTTTGGTTCCGCTGCAAAATATATTGCTTCCTCTGTTTTAGAGATTGCCCATGACACTTTTATTTACGCAGTCAAGAGTGTCACGATCATTGAGATCATGGGACGTGACGCAGGATGGCTGACCGCTGCCGCTGCTCTTGCAAGAAACGGATATAATTCCGCTCCACATTTGATTTATCTTCCAGAAGTTCCGTTTGATACGGACGACTTCCTGTTAGATGTAAAACGTATGCTGTTTGAACGCAATAACGTTATCATTGCCGTATCAGAGGGTATCCGCGATGCATCCGGCAATTACATCAGCGCTTCTGAGAAGTCTGTCGATACATTTGGCCACAGCCAGCTGAGTGGCGCCGGAAAAACATTAGAATTCCTTGTAAAAGAAAAATTAGGTGTAAAAGTCCGCTCCATCGAAGTGAATGTATTACAGCGGTGTGCAGCCCATTTAGCATCCAAAACAGACCTTATGGAATCTGTCGAATTAGGAAAAAAAGCCGTTGCGCTCTCCGAGGAAGGCGTAACAGCTTCTATGGTCACCATGAACCGTGTATCTGACGATCCATATACGATTGAATATGGATATGCCGAGATAAAAAATATTGCCAACGAAGCCAGATCCGTTCCTACTGAATGGATCAACGCCGCTGGCAATGATGTTACACAGGAATTAATTGATTACCTCACTCCATTGATCCAGGGGGAATCCAATGTCACCTATGAAAATGGTCTTCCTGTTTATATGGATGTCAGTCATTTGACAAAACATCAATAAATTTTCCAATCTCAGCCCACGCTTTTCTGGATTCTGGCAGCATTTTTGCTGCCATCTGGAAAATGTGGAACATCCCATCATAAATACTAAGTCTTACTTTTACTCCCTGATGTCTCGCTTTCGAGGCAACACTCACCGAATCACTTAACAGCATCTCATAAGAACCTACCTGGATGAGCATTGGCGGAAATCCTCTGAAATCCCCATACAAAGGTGAAATATAAGCATCCATCGGATCATGGTCACCCACATAGTCTTTGTTATAGATCAGGCTGTCCCTCGTATTTCCGAACAACGGATCCCTCTCATAATTGGTATCATACGATTCACCGCTTGCCATAAGATCCGTCCACGGAGACATTGCAACGATCCCACATGGAAGCTGCATTCCATGATCTTTCAGATAATGGCACAACGCCATCGCAAGCCCTCCGCCTGCGGAATCTCCTGCTACAATGATATCCTCTGCAAACCAGCCCTGGTCGAGCAGCCACTGATATGCACTCACTGCATCTTCCAATGCCGCCGGATATGGATTTTCCGGTGCCACACGGTAATCGATGGTGAGCACACTCATCCCTTTGCTGACTTCATTGTAAAGTCCCGCAAACATGCGGTATGCGTTCCGCATCGCTCCGATATACCCACCGCCATGAAGCTGTAAGATTACCTTCTGCTTATTTGGATTTTCCTTTAATTCAAGCCACTCCATTGTGAAGTGCTCCATCTCGATAGTGGTCATGGTGAACATATCCGGGCATTTCCACGGCGGTTCGACCATTTTTTTCCGCAGTTCACCGCTTTTGATTTTCCTGCCGATCAGGTTATCGTTTGTCACATGCGCGATCAGGTCACGCATGACATTTCCTGCGATGCTTGCTTCGTTTGTCTCATGTTCTCTTTCTTTTTTCAAAGTCAATTTTCTGATCATAAACCCTCTTATTCAAACTTCTGTCGTTTCCTTATCTGATATGGAATCTTCTCTTCAGTTCCACCCTGGCTCTTCTGTCACCGATGATCAGCGTTCCAAGGAACAAAAATACAGACGTTCCAAGTGCCGCGAGCGCCAGATACGGCACATAAATAATTCCAGTCAAATACAGAATAATCGGAACAAAACTACAGAGAATCATAAAAATCTGCCACATAATATAACTCTGCCAGTTTCTCCGGTTTACACACATCAAAATCAAAATTCCTGCATCAACTAAAATAATCGCCGCCGGGAACACGTACCGTACCGACCATCCCCGGTAACCATTCACAAAATCGATTGCGATCAATATCAATATGGCAATTAAAGTCAAAACAATTGTTTTGGCAATATAGCCGGTTTTCCCAAGGATAGCAAACCGTACAACCAGATATCCGTAAAAAAAGATCAGACCGGTAACAAGACTCCACGCCGTCTCAAAATCACCGTAATGATTCACTACAACTAAAACCGCCTCTGCCACGATCGCCACAAAAAGATAAATCCGCGACAAAAGCATCATCCGTCTTGTTTTGATCTTGACATCGGGATACATATTTTCCACCTCTATCGTAGGCTCTAATACGGAGTGACAGAGCGGGCAGCGCTCCGTCTCATCCAACACTTCTATATTACATTGTTTACATCTGCTCATCTCACACCATTACTTTCCTGTTTTTTCTATCCTGATCCATTCTTCTTAATCGGCAGTTACACCATTTGTATCTAACTCGACCTCAATTCCGTCTGCTGCGATTTTGCGGAAAAATCCCCGCTGCACGGAAACATCTTTCAGATCAAAGCTGAATGAAAACACCAGCGTACTTCCATAAGAACAGATCGTTCCCTTCAAATGCTGTCCCTTCGACATTGCAAGAAATGCATGGAACATCTCCACATATGGGCGGTATTCCTCATCCACACCGATATTTCCGATATTTGTGATCGTCGTTGTATTGGCGAGTGCAGACTTTGTATACACAAGCTTCATTGCAATATTTTTTAAGAAAAGCGGTACTGCGCGCGCAGCAAGCAGTTTCTCATTGGATACATTATAGGAAAACAATTTCTCCAGATGCTCCCTGTTGATCTGGCTTCTCAGATTATCACGCACGATCTCCAGTACTTCCGCAAACGTGTAGACTTCCTTTGTCGGATGAAATTCTGCCGACACCATGACAAAAAAATTCTTTGTTGTGATCGAATTAAAGTATGGGCGCAGATTTACCGGAACCGCCACGCGGATCGGACTTGCGGACGGCATTCCCTTCATACACTCCGTATACACACTCCAGATATAAACAGAAACCAGATATTCATTGATACTGCAGCCATATCTGTGACATACCTCTTTCAACTGCGGAATCTGCATATACCCATGCATAACGCCAAATTCTCCCGGTCCCAGATGCTCTCCCTTTAACAGATATGCCTTTTTTGTCTGATAGCCTTTTGCAGAACTCTTCTTATAATTTTTTAAGAAACTGTCCTCTCTGTTTAAAGATGTACCACTGTTTAAGGAATCCCCCACCTTCTCCTTCAGTTCCGGGTGCGCAAGACGCAGATACTGGTAAGTTAACTCTTTCAAAAAGTTAATGCCGCCCATTCCATCGGTCAGCACGTGGAACACTTCCAGATTAATTCTGTATTTATAATAAGTCACGCGGAACATATAACTGTGGTTTTGATTCTGCTGGATATAGCGGCATGGAAAATTGCTCTCCTCACGTACTTTCGGCGCAGATTTTCCATTCTCCTCAAAATAATACCAGAACACCCCCATGCGGAGCCTTAAATTAAATCCATCCATCTTCGGAAGGACAATATTTAACGCCTGCTGCAAAATATCAGGCTGTACAAGCTCCGTCAGTGTCACACTGATGCGGTAGACATTGCTCATATTCTCGCCTGCGATCACAGGGAAAAGATGTGCCGTGTTATCCAGCCTGTCCCACCGGATCTCCCGGTAGGCTTTCTTTTCCTTCTTTCTTTTCTGTTTTTTATTGTCTATTGTAATTTCTTCTGTCTCAGAAGTCACGGTCTTTTTCTTCATGATTCACTCCACTCTTTTCATGCTTCCTTTGATTATATCTGAATCTGTCTTAAAATACAAGTTTCCGGTTCTGTCTCTGCCAGATAATAAATCGTTAATTTCACAAAAATTTAATAAGTCGAATCATTGATTTTTATTTGTATCTTTTATAAAATAGTTTCGTGGTATCTGGTCTATCCAGAGACAAACTTAATATTTCAGATATCAAACTTCAATAATAATTGTGAAATTCACTAAAACATAGAATACTTGACAAAAAATCAATATTACTAAGAGAGTTTCACAAACACTTATTCATAATAGACAATTGCGAAACTCTTAAAAACGTAAATTGAATTGTGAAAAATTAACAAAAGACATGAAAGACACTGGGGAGCCGCCGGCACTTAGAAGGCAGGTACAACGGCAAGTTGTGCCTGGCTTCTTAGTACCGTTGCGAGCGACACGTAGCGAGAGCGTGTCTTGAATGTTTTTGTTAATTTTGAACAATTAAAAGAAGACTATGCAGAGTTTCGCACGCACTTATTCATGAAAGAACAGGAGATTTTATGGAATTTAAAAAACTGAATGCACCTTCCCTGAAGGAACTTTTTGTAAATGAACTGCAAAATATGATATTATCCGGCAAACTTGAGATTGGATCCAAACTGCCACCGGAACGCGAACTGGCGGAATCCATGAAAGTGTCCCGTGCGGTCATCAACTCCGGTATCGCGGAACTGGAAAAGAAAGGTTTTCTTGTGGTTCGTCCAAGAATCGGAACCTTTGTAGCAGACTATCACAGAGACGGTTCTTTAGACACACTCGTTGCCATCATGAATTACAATGGCGGCGTTTTAAAAAACCGTGAAGTAAAATCCGTACTGGAAGCAAGAATCATGTTTATGGTGGAAGCCTCCCAGTTTGCAATTGACCGTGCATCAGATAAAGAACTGTTAGGGCTTCAGGAATATGTCTACCAGATGGAAAACTGTACTGACCCGGAAAAGACTGCTTCTCTTATTTTTGAGTTCAGCCACGAGATTGCCTACATCAGTGGCAACACTCTGCTCCCACTCTTTTTTGTCTCGTTCCGCGATCTTGTATGCAGCCTCTGGGTTCGCTACGGACAAAAATACGGCACCAAAGAATTATACTACAGTGCAAAAAAAATCTTTGACTGCCTTCTCGCAAGAGATAAAGAAGCAGTCAAAGATTTTATCACAACCTCCACAATGGAGAGTATTGACGGCTCACGCACCATTTATTATGTGGATTAGTATAACTTTTGTTTTCAAAAATTCTTATGCCTGTGAGGATGTATTTACAAACTGGCTCTCATAAAGATTTGCATAGAATCCCTTTTTAGCCAGCAGTTCTTCATGACGTCCCTGCTCAATAATATGACCATCTTTCATAACCAGGATAATATCCGCTTCCTGAATGGTCGACAGACGATGAGCCACAATAAAACTGGTACGTCCTTTCATCATTTTTGCAAACGCTTCCTGAATCTTGATCTCGGTTCGTGTATCAATGGAAGAAGTTGCCTCATCCAGAATCAGCATTGGCGGCAGGCAAAGCATAACACGGGTAATACATAACAACTGTTTCTGTCCCTGGGAAAGATTACCGCCGTCCTCTGCCATCACGGTGTCATAGCCCTGCGGCAGACGCTTGATAAAACTGTGTGCATGAGAAGCTTTTGCCGCTGCGATCACTTCCTCATCGGTCGCGTCCGGTTTTCCCATCACGATATTATCACGGATGGTTCCACTGCGCAGCCATGTTTCCTGCAATACCATACCATAATTATTTCGAAGACTCTTTCTTGTCATATCATTGACTGGCACTCCGCTCACACGGATCGTTCCGCTGTTTGTATCATAAAAACGCATCAAAAGATTGATCAATGTTGTTTTTCCGCATCCGGTCGGACCGACGATCGCCACTCTCTGTCCCGGTTTTACAGAAAGATTAAAGTCCTCGATCAGTTTCTGTTCCGGCACATAAGAGAAAGATACATGCTCTAACGCCACATGACCGTCTGCCTCCTCCAAATTCACTGCATCCGACGCATCCGGAACTTCCGAAGGCTCCTCCATCAATTCAAACACCCTCGCTGCACATGCCAGCGCATTCTGTAACTCTGTCACAACACCGGAAATCTCATTGAAAGGTTTTGTATACTGGTTTGCGTAACTGAGTAACGCGGAAAGCTGTCCGACCGAAATACCTCCTGCAATTGCAGTAAATGCACCTACCACGCCAACGACTGCATACACCAGACTGTTGACAAACCTGGTTGCTGGATTTGTGATACTGGAAAAGAAAATGGCTCTCAAAGAACATTTCTGTAATCTACCGTTAATCTCATCAAACTTTTCCAAAGCCTCATCCTCATGGGAGAATGCCTGAACAACCTTCTGGTTGCCGATCATTTCCTCGATAAATGCGGTCTGTTCTCCCCTTGTCTCGGACTGTAATTTAAACATAGAGAATGTTTTCTTTGCGATAAAACTTGCCACAAGCAACGAAACCGGTGTAATCACAACAACTGCCACTGTAATTTTCACGCTGATCGTGAGCATGAAGATCAACGTACCTAAAATCGTTACAATGCCGGTGAAAAACTGGGTAAATCCCATCAGCAGGCCATCCGCAAACTGATCCACATCCGCAATGACACGGCTGACGATCTCGCCGTAGGAATGTCCGTCAATATATTTTAATGGGAGTCTTTCAATTTTTTCAAATGCTTCTTTCCTGATATCCCGGATAATATGATAAGTGATCTTATTGTTGCATGCATTCATGATCCACTGTGCAGCTGCAGTCAGAAGAATGATACCTGCCATCCTTTTCAGGATTGCAAGGATTCCTGCAAAATCCACCACTCCTTTTTCAATGATCAGATCGACTGCGCGTCCGGTCAATACCGGCAGATATAAAGTCAATGCAACTGTCACTGCCGCAAGGACAATGGACATTCCAAGATACCCCCAGTATCTTCTGATATAATTCATCACTTTTTTGATCGTTGATCTCTGATGGTTATTGATCCTCTTTTTCATTTATCTTCCCTCCTTCTCATCTTCGGTCTTTTTAAACTGGGAATAATAAATTTCCTGATATACTTCACACTGTTTTAAGAGTTCCTCATGGGTTCCCATTCCAACGATCTGACCATCATCTAACACAATGATCTTGTCTGCATACATAATGGATGCTGCTCTCTGCGATACGATAAATACGGTTGCTTTGTTCTCCATATCACGGATTGCCATACGAAGTTTTGCATCTGTCGCAAAATCCAGTGCAGAAGCACTGTCATCTAAGATCAGAATATCCGGTTTTTTCACAACCGCGCGGGCAATCGTCATTCGCTGTCTCTGTCCTCCGGAAAGATTCTTACCGCCCTGCTCGATCTCAAAATCAAGTCCGCCTTCTTTTTTATCTACAAACTCTTTTGCCTGGGCAACCTCTAACGCCTGCATGATGTCCTCATCTGTTGCATTCTCATTACCCCATAACATATTTTCGCGGATCGTTCCCTTGAATAAAACCGCTTTCTGGAGTACCATACCGATTTTTCCACGAAGTTCTTCCAGAGAATACTCACGCACATCTTTTCCCCCGATCTGCACGCTTCCCTTTGTCGCATCATAAAAACGCGGGATCAGGTTGACGACCGATGATTTTCCGGAACCTGTACCACCAATGATACCGACCGTCTCTCCCTTTTTCACAGTGAAATCGATGTCTGTCAGGGATTCCTCTCCAGCTCCGGCATAAGTTAAGCCCACATGGGAAAATACCACTTCCGGCACCTCTCCACTGTGTTCTGTTTTTTCCTCTGCCACAGGCGTCACCGCATGATCTGTGATGGATGGCTGTAATTCAAAAATCGCCTGAATGCGGTTTCCGCATGCAATAGATTTATTAATGTTGATAATAAGATTTGCAAGTTTTATAAGTTCCACTAAAATCTGGGACATATAATTTACCAGTGCTACCACTTCACCCTGTGTGATATATCCGCTGTTAACACGGATTGCTCCTGTCCAGACTAAAACAACGACTGCACCATTTATGATCACATAAGTAAGCGGATTCATCAGCGCTGAAATTTTTCCTACATAAAGCTGGATCTTTGTCAGTGCATCATTGCTATTATTAAAGTCTGTGATCTCATCCTCCTCTTTATTAAAAGCACGGATCACCCTGCTTCCGGTCAGGTTCTCTCTTGTGATCCCAAGCACCTTGTCCAGTGCAGACTGTACTTTTTTATACAATGGAATACTCACAAGCATAATTCCGAATACCACAACCGATAACAGCGGAATCGTTACAACAAAGACAAGAGCAGCTTTCACATCGATTGTGAATGCCATGATCATTGCACCGAACACGATAAACGGCGAGCGCAGAAACAAGCGTAATACAAGGTTTACACCATTCTGCGTCTGGTTGATATCACTTGTCATTCTCGTGATCAGTGTGGATGTTCCCACAGTATCCATCTCCGAAAATGATAGTTTCTGGATATGCTCAAAAAGTGCGTGGCGAAGTCCTGTGGAAAAACCAACCGCCGCCTTTGCTGCAAAATACTGTGCTGTGATAGAACACGTCAATCCGATCACTGCAAGCAGCACAAGTACCAGACACATTTTCATAATGTATGGTTTATCTCCGTCTGCTACTCCATGATCGATGATCGCCGCCATAACAAGAGGCACGATCAGCTCAAAAGACGCCTCGAGCAATTTAAAAAGCGGTCCTAACACGCTCTCTTTTTTATAATCTTTCAGGTATACCAATAACTTTCCCATTTCCTGTTCTCCTATTAAAATTCCTTTAGTCCTTAAGACAATACAGAAACCGGCACAAATACTTGCGCCGGTTTCCTTCTGTCCCTATTATGCTGTTTTATCCAATGCTTATCCGCACTATCCTGTGCGTCTTTTTCAAACCATCGTCTTCTACTCCGATTATTGTTTAATATCCTTCATCTTCTGCAGTCCTAAAATAACTGCACCGCCAATCAAAAAGAAAAGAATACTAAAATCATGGATTCCCATAGCCGGCTGCGGAGTATCCAGAGTAGTCGGTCCCATAACAACAGCGAAGATGGAGCCAAGCATCAGTCCGATGATCAGATAAATCGTCTGTGCCCTGTACTTTTCCAATGCCCTGCGGATCAGCTTTACTACACTGAAAATGCCGACTAAAACACCGCATCCAAAAATAAACACCGTCCAAAAGCTTGAAAAATCCAAATGCAGCATATCCTTGATCGCAGTGATGATCGGAAGATATAAGCCAAAGATCAAAAGCAGGGTGGACCCGGAAATTCCAGGAAGCACCATGGCTGAAATAGCGATCACTCCTGCAAAAAACACAAACACCGCAAGACCCGGTGTCAAATGATCCAGATTCACTCCGTCATTTCCACCGGAAACCGGATTAAAATATGTGATGGCACATACAACCGCAATACCAAGCAGCACAAACGGTATCGCCTTTTTATTGGTTCCAAGACATTTTTTCTCCTCTTTTATCACGATTGGGATCGCAAAAATAATAAATCCGATAAACAGGGAGCTTATATAATAAATATGTGATTCAAATACACTTGTCAGGATCAGTACTGCGATCACAAATCCACTGATCCATCCTATTCCAAGTTTGATCAGGAAAACAAATGCGTCTTTTCTCTCCTCTTTTGTTCCGGTCAGCAGATCATCAATTGAATCGATAAACTTATCGTAAAATCCAAGTAAAAATGCAATTGTGCCTCCGGATACACCCGGAACACTGTCTGCTAATGCCATACAGAAACCTCTGATAAACTGAATTATAAACATATCTTTCCCTCGTTTTTCATTTTATTGTTTTACAGCACTGCACAACATTATAACTTATATAGGTTCTATTTGTCTATATATTTATCCAGCTGGTGTGATACACCTTATTTCCGTATCAGATCTTTTACCACTTCCCCGGCAATGATCAGCCCTGCCACGGAAGGAACAAATGCCACACTTCCCGGTATGTCACGCCGCTCTGTACACTTGTGCTCTGCTCCCGGCGGACAGATACAGTTTGTCCTGCAGCTGATGGCCATATCCTCGATCGGTCTTGTTGGGATTTCTTCGGAATACACAACTTTCAACTTCTTCACTCCGCGCTTTTTCAGTTCGCGGCGCATTACTTTTGCCAATGGGCATACTTTCGTCTTATAAATATCTGCCACCTTAAACTGGCTTCCGTCAAGCTTATTTCCCGCACCCATACTGCTGATGATTGGAATATCCTTTTCCTTTGCTTTCATGACAAGTTCGATTTTTGCAGTTACGGTATCCACCGCATCCACAATATAATCATATTCGTCAAATGGAAAATCATCCGCATTTTCCGGCAGGAAAAAGCACTTGTGGATCCGTACATCCGCTTCCGGATTGATTTCCAAGATGCGTTCACGCATCACCTCTGCCTTATACTTTCCCACTGTCTTTCTTGTTGCAATGATCTGACGGTTTAAGTTTGTCAGACATACTTTGTCATCATCGATCAGATCAAACGCTCCCACGCCGCTTCGCACAAGTGCTTCGCAGACATAGCCTCCGACGCCGCCGACACCAAAGACAGCCACTCTGGAATGTCCGAGTTTCTCCATCGCCTCTTTCCCTAATAATAACTCCGTTCTTGAAAACTGGTTTAACATAATGATTTTTCCTTTTCTTCTATAAACATTAACAAAAAGCTGACTGCCAGAACAGCACTTGAAAACCAGATTGCCTTAAATCCAAGCCGCATAGACAGATTTCCACCGACTCCTGCTCCCACTGCAAAAAACAGGATAATCCCGAAATAATACATCGCCTGCCGGATCTGCTCCGGGCGTCTGTCCCTCATGTATGCTGACAACGCTGCCGTGCCGCTTCTTAAGTTTCCGATACACATCGTACTCGCATAAGAATATCCGCCAACTTTGCGGAATGACTGCACCTGCATCGCACAGGAGAACGACACTAATGTTGTCGCAAGCATATTATAATCCTGCGGAATAAATCCGACACCAAATAAAATCAGGATCTCCAACAGTAAAATGCCCTGTCTCCAGTGCAGGCGGTTGGCATATTTAAACTTTCCCTGTACACAGTCTGCAAAGAAAACACCTCCGGCAAATGCGAGCAGCGGTATCAGATAATGCAGCCCTCTCTGCCATTCACCCAGCATAAAATGCTGGCTCATCAGTACCACGTTTCCCGTCTGTGCATTCGAAAATACTTCATCCCTTGTAAAATAAGTATATGCATCCTGAAATCCGCCGGAAAGTGCCAAAAATACACTCGTGATAAAAGCCTCCGACATCTGGACTCTTGCATTTTTCGCTTTTGCTTTTTCAAGCTCTTCTTTGCTCTCTTTTACAACATCTTCACCGAAAATCGCCCCCAGGCCTTTTCCTAATCCTTTCTTTGCCATTATAACTCTTCTCCTCTGCTTATCACTTCCGCTGCCAGCATCCGATAACTTTCCGCACCTGTTGAACGGGTGTCATAAAGATTAATGGACTTACCGTGACTTGGTGCTTCTGCAAGTCTTACATTTCTTGGAATAATAGTTTTATAAATGGTCTGATTTAAATTGCTCTTTACGCTCTCCACAACCTGCAAAGATAAATTGGTGCGGGCATCATACATGGTAAATACAACCCCTTCCAGTTCCAGCTGTGGATTTAATTTTTTTCTTACCAGTTCTACTGTCTTTAATACCTGATTTAATCCTTCCAGAGCATAATACTC
>OGLJ01001332.1_pt1 | contig 21114 bp, 16 predicted proteins | sample 1572801 | NCBI WGS metagenome assembly OGLJ01 (sample SAMEA2581877, study PRJEB24529) | metagenome | biome: Human gut stool | place: China | collected 2011
TGATTGCAGATGAGAAATCGCCTGCGCGAATTTCTCATCGCATCTTCGCGACAAGTCGCTCAGAAAAGGAGATTATTATGCAGAAAGTTATCAGTACAAAGAGAGCACCGGGGGCAATTGGACCTTACTCACAGGCAATTGAAATTAATAATATGGTATTTACATCAGGTGTCATTCCTGTAAATCCTGCAACCGGTGAAATTGTAGAGGGTGTGGAAGCACAGGCAGAGCAGGCATTTGAAAATCTTTGCCATCTGGTAGAGGATTCAGGCTCTAAGGTGGAAAATATTGTAAAGACAACCGTATTTATCAAGGAAATGAACGATTTTGGCAAAATCAATGAAATTTATAAGAAATATTTCAAAGAACCGTTTCCGGCACGTTCCTGTGTAGAAGTTGCAAGACTGCCAAAGGACGTTTTACTTGAAGTTGAAGCAATTGCATGGAAGTAATCTATGTGTAAACGAATTAACAGATTTATTCCGGTTCTTTTTATAAGCTACATTCTACTGTCCATTCTTGCAGGGGCGGTCATTGGAGTGATGGACATTAATATGCCGCTTTGGGGTAGTTATCTGCTCAGTCAGGCAATTGTACTGCTTCCGGCATTGATTTATGTGGCAATACATAAGATTAATATTATTGCGTGTATGCCGTACCGCAGACTGCGGATATCGGACGGGCTGTTAAGCCTGCTGTTTGGCTATGCACTTGTTCCGATGATGCTGTTTGTCAACAATTTAACAAGTCTGTTTTCAACAAACTATGTGCAGGATTCCGTGCAGGAGCTGATTGCATATCCATTTGTTGTGCAGCTTCTGATTATTGCAGTACTGCCTGCGTGTGTGGAAGAATTTGTTTTCCGTGGACTGATTTATCATTCTTACAGAAAAAACGGCATCTTAGGGGCGGCAGTTCTTAGCGGACTGGTCTTCGGACTGATGCATTTGAATATCAATCAGTTAAGCTATGCATTGTTAATGGGGATTGTATTTGCACTGCTTGTTGAAGCGACAGGTTCTATGTATTCATCAATGCTGGCGCATTTTGCAGCGAATTCATATTCAATCATTATGATGCAGCTGGTGTCAATGACATCAGGCGGCAGTGAGCTGCTTACACAGAGTGCAGAAGCGGCACAAGGTTCAATGATTAGTATGCCGGTGATTATTGCACAGCTTGTGATGCTTGGACTTGTGGCGGCAGGTTTTTTAGGGATTGCCTATCTGCTGTTTAAAAAGATTGCAGTCAGAAACGGACGATGGGAGTATCTGAAAGAACAGCTGCATAAGGGCTTTAAACCGCAAAACGGCGAGCGTTTTATAACACCTCCGCTGATTGCAACGGTTGCGGCGGCACTTGCATATATGCTTTATATAGAATTTATATAAAGTTTCCGGATGAAAATGCTTTGGATAAAAATATTTTGGGGACAGTATTGTGATAGAAATGTCACGATATTGTCCTTTTCTGCGAAAAGATGAAGTGGATGGGATGAATGGGCTTTTCGGATTTGGCACATTAAAATGTTTTTGAAATGAGGAAATGAAAAATGAATGCAGCAAAAAAACTTGTAACATTTGTTAAAAAAGAAACGGTTTTGTGCATTGCGGGTCTGCTGGCTGTGGTGAGTATGTTTATAATTCACCCGTCAGCAGACTATTTTGGTTATATCGATTACCGCGTGCTTGCGCTGTTGTTTTGTTTTATGGCAGTAGTTGCGGGCTTTCGCAGTGTGGGACTGTTTGAATGGCTTATCAAAAAAATGCTGTGCTATGTAAAAAATGCAAGACAACTGGAGCTGGTGTTGGTACTTGGCTGCTTTTTTGCCAGTATGTGGATTACAAATGATGTCGCCCTGCTGACGTTTGTGCCGTTTGCGGTGGCGGTATTACAGGCGGCAGGTCTGACAGAAAATCTGATTTTTGTCATTGTTATGCAGACGATTGCGGCGAATCTCGGCAGTATGTGTACGCCAATCGGGAATCCACAGAATCTCTATTTGTATTCGCTGTCGGGCAGTCCGGTTACAGCGTTTTTAAAGCTGATGTTTCCGGTGACGGCGGTGTCACTTGGATTACTGCTGGTGACGTCGCTTTGTATTCCTAAAAGGGAAATTAAGGTGCAGGCGGAGAGCACTGTTTTGGAACAGCGAGCGGCAGGCAGGGCTATATCAGACAGAAAGGCAGCAGACAGAGGGCTGTCAGACAGAAAGATGTCAGGTGCGGAAGTATCGGATAAAGAGGAAATGGTCCGGGAAAATGCAAAAGATGAGAAAGTACGGCTGTGTGGATATTTGTTATTGTTTTTCCTGTGTATTCTGACAGTGCTTCATGTACTGGATTACAGAATGTTACTGGCTATTGTTATCGGTGTCCTTTTTGTATTGGACAGACAGTTGTTCACAAAGCCGGATTATATGCTGTTGATAACATTTGTGGCATTTTTTATTCTTGTGGGTAACATTAAAAATATGGACGGCTTCAGTGCTTTTTTAAGGACACATGTGGGCGGACACGAACTGGCAGCATCAATTTTTGCAAGCCAGATAATCAGTAATGTCCCGGCGGCGGTGCTGCTGTCGGGCTTTACGGAAAATATCAATGCGCTGATTCTCGGCACGAATATCGGCGGACTGGGAACACTGATTGCATCAATGGCAAGTCTGATTTCTTATAAGCAGTATGCGCTTACGCCACAAAGTGAAAAAGGAAAGTATATGTTGGTATTTACCGGCTGGAATGTTGTATTTCTTGTAATTTTGTGGATTGTGGCGGCTGTATTTTATTAAAGAGAAAAAATGAAAATTGGAAGCGCAAAACACAAACCGGAATCCGCAGGAAAAGCAGGAATGCCGGGACAGAGCGAGAGTGGGGGATACATAAAGGAAATGCATAAGTTAAAAAGAATATAAAAGTTTCTGAACCTTATATCAAAGTAAGGTTTAGAAACTAAATAAAAAAGGAGTTGTATATGAATTACTTCATAACAACTCCCTTTTTATAAGAAAATGAGAAAGGAAAAAATAATAAGAAAAACTAAACGTAGTAATCTATATTCTGTCCAAGATAAGGAGTAACGGAAGATTCCATAATCTTTACCATTCCATCGCCCATATCTTCGACGGTATCTAACGATTTACTAAGCATCGCAACACCAACATCGTTCAAAATGTTCTGTGTGCTCATTGCTGTTGATAAAGAAGCTATATCCATATTGCACCTCTTTCAAATAACTTATCAACTGTTTGTATCTTATGTATGTATTATAATACAAGGATTTGGGAAATGCAACACTTTTTTACAAAAAAATGAAGAAAAAAGAGAAAAAATGTCACATTTTATACAAAGGGACAGGCAAAAATAGTTCGTTCTGCTCAACGTGTTACTTAACTTCGCCGAACGAACTATTTTCGCCGGAGTAGGGTGGAAGCCCGGAGGGATTTTTTTTAGTGTTACTTAACTTCGATCCAGCACATTTGCTGGACTGTGGCGATGCCGAACGAACTATTTTCGCCGGAGTAGGGTGGAAGCCCGGAGGGATTTTATCATAGTGTTACTTGACTTTGGTCTGGCACCTTTGTTGGATGGTGGAGGAAAACTTCGCCGAATGAACTATTTTCGCCGGTTAGTATAGTCCGCACATTTTCCGGGCATACTGTGGGAAAAGTAAGGAAAGCGGAGTGTGGGATGAAGCGGTATTTGTATTTGGCGGCAGGGACATTTTTGATGGCGGCAGCATATAAGAGCATTTATCAGTCGGTGGGTATGGTGACCGGCGGATTTTCGGGGATCGGAGTCATTGTAAACCGTGTAACAGGTGGTGTATGGGCGGGCGGCGTGCCACTGTGGATTACCAATGTTACATTAAATGTGCCATTGTTTATTGCTGCATTTTATATAGAAGGAAAAGAATTTATAAAAAACACTGTTACCGGGGCGGTACTACTTACACTGTACCTGGCGGTGCTTCCGGCAGTTCCCGTAGATGCAGCGGATTATCTGCTGGCGGCAGTGTATGGCGGGGCAGCCTGCGGAGCCGGTATCGGACTGGTGTTAAAATCCGGATTTACAACCGGCGGAACGGATATGCTGGGGGTATTGCTGCACCGGTTTTTCCGCCAGTATGCACTGGCAAGTATTATTCAGGTGCTGGACATGGCGGTTATTATTGCTGGTGTGCTGGTATTCGGAATGAGTGTCAGTCTGTATGCCATTATTGCCGTTTATGTCACGGCGCTGGTGACAGATACGGTGCTGGAAGGCACGAAGCAGGCAAGGGCAGTGTGGATTATTTCCGATAAAAATGAGCAGATTGCACCGGTGGTTATGGAAAAAATGCACCGTGGCATTACACGGTTTCCTGCAAGTGGGGTCTATACGCAGCAGGAAAAAAGTGTGCTGCTGTGCGTGGTTTCAATCAAACAGATACCGTATCTGAAAGAAATCGTAATGGAAATAGACGAAAACAGCTTTTTAATTGTTGGTGATGTTCGTGAAGTAATGGGGAATGGTTTTGTACAAAAGTTACAGTAAATCAGTGTCTATAGTAAATTTGACGAAAATATCCGCAGATATTTGTTGAAATACAATATGGTAATTATCGGCTGATTATTGTATTATTTATTACAACAACAGACGCGGGCAAGATGCGAAAGCGAAAGGCGTCATTTATTTAGGAGGATATTTTAAAATGGCAAGTTTATCACTTAAAAATGTTTGTAAAGTATATCCGAACGGTTTTGTTGCCGTAAAGGATTTTAATCTTGAAATCGCTGATAAGGAATTCATCATCTTCGTAGGACCTTCAGGTTGTGGTAAGTCTACAACTCTTCGTATGATCGCTGGTCTTGAAGAAATCAGTTCAGGTGAATTATGGATTGGTGATAAGTTAGTAAATGATGTAGAACCTAAGGATAGAGATATCGCGATGGTATTCCAGAACTATGCTCTTTATCCACATATGACAGTATATGATAACATGGCATTCGGTCTGAAGTTAAGAAAAGTACCAAAGGCTGATATCGATAAGGCTGTTCATGAAGCTGCTAAGATTCTTGATATTGAACATTTACTTGATCGTAAGCCAAAGGCTCTTTCAGGTGGTCAGAGACAGCGTGTTGCCATGGGTCGTGCAATCGTTCGTAGCCCTAAGGTATTCCTTATGGATGAACCTCTTTCAAACCTTGATGCAAAGTTAAGAGTTCAGATGCGTGTCGAAATCTCTAAGCTTCATCAGAGACTTGAAACAACAATCATCTATGTAACACATGACCAGACAGAAGCTATGACACTTGGTACAAGAATCGTTGTATTAAAGGATGGTATCATCCAGCAGGTAGATACACCAAGCAACCTTTACAACACACCAAACAACCTTTTCGTTGCTGGTTTCATCGGATCACCTCAGATGAACTTAATTGATGCTGAAGTTGTTCAGAGCGGTTCACAGGTAACATTAAAGATGAGCGATACAGTATCTATTACACTTCCGGCTGAAAAGAGTGAAAAGCTTAAGAGTTATGTTGGTAAGACTGTAGTAGTTGGTATCCGTCCAGAAGATATCAAGGATGATGAAGAGTTTGTTGCAGCTCATGCTGATCATACATTTGAAGCTCAGGTTAAGGTATATGAACTTCTCGGTGCAGAAGTTAACCTTCACTATGATATTGCACAGACAACATGTACAGCAAAGGTTAATCCTCGTACAACAGCTCGTCCTGGTGATACAGTTAAGTTTGCGATGGATATTGCAAGACTTCACGTATTCGATAAGGAAACAGAACAGGTTATCACTCACTAATTTGAATAAGTTATGTGATATGAAATCTGTAGAAATGGTTCCAAGAATCGTAATGTAAATCTAAAATTCATGAAATTTTTGAGGAAATGTATAGAAATTGTGCATTTCCTCTTTTTTTTTTTGGCAAATTGCATTACAATAGTAGAAGGACTAGCTAAAATCAAAGGAAAGGAAGTTTGGGATGATATCGAATCAGATTTTACAAACGACAGTTGATGGATTGAAGGCTATATCAAGAGTTGATTTCTGTGTAATAGATGCTGACGGTAAAGTGGCTGCGAAAACATTTGAGGATGCGCAAAACTGCATTGCAGATGCGATTGCATTTATGGACTCTCCGGCAGAAAGCCAGGTAGTGAATGGATATCAGTTTTTCAAGGTATTAGATGACCAGAATTTAGAATATATTCTTTTGGCAAAAGGAACAAGCGACGATGTGTATATGCTCGGAAAGCTTGCAGCATTTCAGATTCAGAATCTGTTTGTGGCATATAAGGAGCGGTTTGACAAAGATAATTTCATTAAGAATTTATTGCTGGATAACCTGCTGAGGGTAGATATGTATACAAGAGCTGAAAAGCTTCACATTGAAACGGATGTGAAACGTGTCGTATATATTATTGAAACAAAACATGAAAAGGATACGAGTGCGCTGGAAACAGTGCGTACATTGTTTGCGGGAAAAGTGCGTGACTTTATCACGGCGGTCGATGAGAAAAATATCATTCTCGTAAAGGAAGTCAAAGGTACGGAAACTTACGATGAGCTGGATAAGACCGCAGAGGTTATTATTGATATGCTCAATACGGAAGCGATGAGTGCTGCACATATTGCATACGGTACGATAGTCAATGATATTCGTGAAGTTTCGCGTTCTTATAAGGAAGCGAAGATGGCACTGGATGTCGGAAAGATTTTCTACAGCGACAAGAATGTGGTGGCATACAACCGCCTTGGAATCGGACGCCTGATTTATCAGCTGCCGATGCCGCTGTGCCAGATGTTTATTAAGGAAATTTTTGATGGCAAATCGCCGGATGAATTTGACGAAGAAACACTGTCAACCATCAATAAGTTTTTTGAAAACAGCCTGAATGTTTCAGAAACGTCCAGACAGCTTTATATCCACCGGAATACACTGGTGTATCGTCTGGATAAGCTGCAAAAGAGTACAGGACTGGATCTGCGTATATTTGATGATGCGATTACATTTAAAATTGCGCTGATGGTTGTAAAATATATGAAGTATATGGAAAGTATTGATACATTTTAATGGAGGAGATTACGGATGATAATCTTAGAGGATGTTACAAAGACGTATTCTTCTGGTGTCCCGGCGTTGAACGGGATTAATCTGCATGTCCAGAAGGGTGAGTTTGTATTTATAGTAGGTAAGAGTGGTTCTGGTAAGTCTACACTCATTAAGCTGTTGTTAAAGGAATTAGACCCGACAACAGGAAAGATTTATGTTAATAAAAAATATCTGAATAAAATTACAAGAAAGAAGCTGCCTTATTTAAGAAGGGATATCGGTGTTGTTTTTCAGGATTTCCGTCTGTTACCGGACAGAAATGTATTTGAAAATATTGCATTTGCACAGCAGGTCATTGAAGCACCGACAAGACAGGTTAAAAGCCGTGTATTGTCCATGCTTTCCATGGTTGGTCTGCTGGACAAGTATAAGGCATATCCGAATGAATTATCCGGTGGTGAACAGCAGAGAGTTGCGATTGCCAGAGCGTTAGTGAATCGTCCGGCAATTTTACTGTGCGATGAACCGACCGGTAATCTGGATCCTGCCAATTCGGCCGAAATCATGAAGATTTTAAATCAGGCAAATAAGCAGGGAACAACGGTGCTTGTAGTAACACACAATATGGAAATTGTACAGCAGATGAAAAAGAGAACAATTACCATGAGTGAAGGTAAAATAATCAGCGATTTGGAAAAAGGTGGATATTTCTATGAAGATTAGGTCAATATTTTATCATTTGAAACAGGGTTTCAAAAATATTTATAGAAACAGGCTGTTTTCCCTGGCTTCAATTGCCACCATTGCAGCATGTGTATTTTTGTTTGGCGTTTTTTATTCTATTATGATGAATTTTGAGTATATGGTAAAGAAGGCTGAAAATGAAGTCTGTGTTACGGTGTTCTTTGATGAAGGACTTTCGGATACAGAGATTAAGAAGCTGGGTGATACAATCAGCAACCGTGTAGAGGTTTCAAGCGTTCATTATACATCGGCTGAAGAAGCATGGAATAACTTTAAGTCAGAATATTTTGCAGCATATCCGGATCTTGCGGAAGGCTTTAAGGATAATCCGCTGATTAATTCGGCATCCTATGAAGTTTATTTAAGTGATGCGGGAATGCAGGGAACGCTGGTTACATATCTTGAAAATCTGGACGGCGTGCGTCAGGTCAACCGTTCCGAAGCAACAGCGAGCGGTCTGTCAAGTGCGGCAAAGCTGGTTGGATATGTGGCAATTGCAGTGATTATAATTCTGCTCGCAGTTTCCATCTTCCTGATTACCAATACGATTGTCATTGGTATTACAGTCCGTAAAGAGGAAATTTCGATTATGAAATTTATCGGAGCAACGGATGCGTTTGTTAATGCACCGTTCTTCGTAGAGGGTATTGCAATTGGTATCATCGGTGCGATTATTCCCATTGTGATTTTCCGTTATATGTATCAGAATGTTATTGCATATGTTTTGAATAAATTCTCAATTTTGAATAATATTCTGGCATTTCTCCCGGTATCAGAAGTATTCCGGATTCTTACACCGGTTGCAATCGCGCTGGGTATTGGAATTGGTGCACTGGGCAGTTTCTTTGCTGTACGGAAGCACGCAAACGTTTAATGAACAACAAGGTGCTGTCGCAGGAAAGCCACGAGATGACTCTTGCGTGGCACCTTTCGTTTTTGGGGCGAAACATATACCCGGATGGGCATAGTCGCTTAAGAATGGAGGAAAGTATGGCACATAGGCGAATAAAAAGAGGGATTTCCGTAGTTCTTATTCTGTTTATGCTGGTCATTTATGTCAATGCGCCGTTTGGAAATGGAATCCGCGCATTTGGGGATACAGTAACAGATTTGAATCAGGCAAAAGATAAGCAGGACCAGTTAAGCAGTCAGTATGAAGATACGAAAAAACAGCTGGAACAGCTCCAACAGGAATCTGCGGATACGAAAAGTTATATCGAACAGCTGGACGGAAAAATGTCAACGCTGGATAGCAGTCTGCAGTCGCTGAATACGCAGATTGAGGATATGCAGAATCAGATAGAAGAAGCCAGGGTCAATCTGGAACAGGCTGAAATTGATGCAGATGTGCAGTATGATTCGATGAAATTAAGAATCCAGTTTATGTATGAGAGAAATGAAGATACATATCTGGACATTTTGCTGTCTTCATCGAGTCTTGCGGATTTGTTAAATAAAGCGGATTATATTACAAAAATTTCAGAGTATGACAGACAGAAACTTCAGGAGTATGAAGAAACGATTCAGTATATTGAGCAGACAAAACAGAATTTGGAAAGCGATTATGCGGAACTGGATACGATGAAGATTTCACTTGAAGATCAGAAGTCAGCGCTGGCTCTGGTACAGCAGGCAAAGGAACAGGAACTTGCGGTGCTGTCAACACAGACGACACAGACAGCATCGACAAAGGCGCAGCTTGAAAAAGAGATGCAGGAGCAGGAAAATGAAATCTTAAATCTTGTAGCGAAGAAGCAGCAGGAAGATGCGGCAGCAAAAGCAGCAAAAAAAGCCGAGGAAGAAAAGAAGAATCAAAACAGCAGCTCGGGACAGAATAGCAATAGTAACAGCAATAGCAGCGGAAACAGTTCAACGCCGTCAAGCAGTGGATTTATCTGGCCAACGGTTTCAAAGCGTATTACATCGCCGTTTGGTGATACAGAGGATCGAAGTTCGCCGCATAAGGGACTAGATATCGGTGCAGTCAGTGTCGGTGTTGCCGGTGATCCGATTTATGCTTCAGCTTCAGGAACCGTTATTATTGCAAAATATAGTGCAACTGCAGGTAATTATATTACGATTGATCATGGAAACGGATTCAGTACGGTTTATATGCACTGTTCGGCTTTGAAGGTTTCGGTCGGTGATATCGTAACGCAGGGACAGACCATTGGATTGATGGGAACAACAGGAAATTCATATGGTGTTCATCTGCATTTTGCGATGATAAAGAACGGAACGTATGTGAATCCACAGTCGTATTTGTAAAGGAAATTACTTATAAAGAACGGCATAGGTGAAGATATATAGCTGCAGAACAGCATATTTATAAGGAGAAAAGCCGTAAAAACAGCAGGAAGGATTTAGACAGCGCATGAATGAGTTAGAAGAAAATCAGCAGACAGTGAAAAAAAGCGGATTTGGCAGAGGTCTGATATTCGGCGTGATAGCCGGGTTGTCAGTTGCCATACTGGCAGGGGTTGTTCTTTTAAACGTTTTTTATCACAAAGGATTTGTCCATATAGGCGTAAATGGTGAAATTTATGTGCAGGATACAGCAACGACAGAAGATGAAGGCATTGGCAGCGAGGTAGAAGCAAAGCTGAATGCAATGGATTCTTTAATGGATTTGTTCTACATGGAAGATGTGGATACGGACACGGCAAAAGAGATGATTTACAAGGCGTATCTGGCATCTTACGGTGATAAATATACGGTTTATTATACACCCGATGAATATCAGAGTCTGGTGGAATCCACAACCGGAAAGTTTTATGGTATCGGCGCGGTCTGCCAGAAAAGTGATGACGGTGCAGTGCTGGTGATTGACGCGTATGAAGACGCACCGGCTTATGCGGCGGGACTTCGCAATGGCGATAAAATTACAACAGTGGACGGAACTGATATTACGGACATGGATTTAAGCAGTGCGGTTGCGCTGATAAAAGGTGAAAAAGGAACGAGTGTGCATTTGGATGCCGTCCGTGATGATGCGGCATTTTCCGTTGAGGTTGTCCGTGATGAAATCAAGGCGCAGACGGTTGAATATGAAATGCGGGAAAATCAGATTGGATATCTGTCTGTTTCACAGTTTGAAGATGTAACGACACAGCAGTACAAGGATGCATTGCAGGTACTGGAAGATGAGGGCATGCAGGCACTTGTGATTGATTTGCGGGATAATCCGGGCGGTGTGCTGGATACAGTTGTAAAAATGCTGGATTACACACTGCCGGACGGGCTGATTGTGTATACAGAAAACAAAAGTGGCAAAAGGACAGAGTATAAGGGGACAGACGGTCATGAACTGGATATACCGATAGCAGTTTTAGTCAACGGCAACAGTGCCAGTGCTTCGGAAATTTTTGCAGGCGCCATGCAGGATTACGACAAGGGTGAAATTATCGGAACACAGACCTTTGGCAAAGGCATTGTGCAGACGATTAAGCCACTGACAGACGGCAGTGCTGTCAAACTGACAACCGCAAAGTATTACACACCAAACGGTCAGAATATCCATGGACAGGGTGTGACACCTGATATTGCGGTAGAGCAGGGAACAGATGAAAATGAGGACACTCAGTGGAATACAGCGGTTGAATATCTGATAGAGGAAATGCAGAAATAGATATGAATTTTCAACCTGTATAAAATAAATAAAATGAATATATAGTAGATAAAGAATAAGCCCCTTTGGCAGACATGGTAAATTGTACCGGTTCCAAAGGTTAGACGTAAAAATCTAATCTTTTGGAGAGCGGTACAAAGAACCCGGACTGCTGCAGGGGCTTTAATTATTACAAAAAATCGTCAATGCACAGCGGGCTGCCGAGCGGTTCACGTAAGACCTGAAGACACATATCGCTGCGTGTGCCCTGTGACCATTTGATAAGTGTTATACAACGGTTTTCGATTTCAATCGCAGTAATGCCGGCGGGGGATACACAGCTTCCGGTGTTGCAGTACGGAGAGGTACGGTTTCCGATAACGGGGCGGTGGGTGTGACCGGCAATCAGAATCAGTTCGTGCTGTTTTGCCCATGCGGACAGCTTCTTTTCCGTAGCATTTTTCTTTGTGTGGTTTTTGGCGGCACTGGTTGGATCAGGGATTCCAAGGGATTCCAAAGGACGCCATACATAGCGGACAAGAAACCGTGAAAGCCGCCAGAGGGTGCTGTTTAACAAATCACTTTGATGTCCGTGCAGTAAAAAGAGGTCTTTTCTTTTGGCGCAGTCTTTTAAAATAATTCCAGGATAAAATGTAATTTCGGGAAACAGCGGGATTTCACACTGCTCCTGCCAGCAGAAGCACGAAGAAAAACAACGTCCGCTAAAGTGGGCACTGCGTTTGGTAATATCGTGGTTACCGTATACGGCGTAAAACCGGTGTTTCGCATAAAAGCGGGAGAGCAGTTCAAAACTTTGGGCATGCATTTCGCGAATCGGGCACATGGAACGGTTTTCCCAAAGTTCATCGCCGTCACCCAGTTCAATATAAGTAAAGCCGTGGGAAAAGTAGTATTTTAAGGCAGCAAGATAGAGATATTCATTTTTCAGGAAATTATCATTGCTTCTGCCTGTTCCGCGGTGGCAGTCACTAAACAGTACATATTTTGATGAAGGATTTAAGGGCAGGCAGAAAGCGTTTTCATAGGCATTTGTAATACGTGAATTGGCACTCATAGACAGGTCACCTCCGGCATCGGTGGAATTTCTGCGTTTTGTGGCGTTTCATCCGCAGCAGGCGGCGGAAGGCAAACGGCAGATAAAAGTACAGATATAGAATCTGTTCATAACAGTCGGTAAAAGGTCGTGTGATTTTATTAAAAATACGACAATAAATGCGGTTTACGCGCTGTGCCATGTGCGTAACAAACGGACGTTTACAGCGCGGCTGGAAGCTGTGCGGTATGCCGAAGGTAAAGGCAACGGAAGCACTGCACAGTTCAATATCGTAAGGGCAGTACCCTTTGGCAATCAGTGCATCGGCGAAGCTGTCCGCCATTTCACGGTCTAAAAAGGTGATGGAAATGCGCAGTGACAAATCCTGCGGATAGGCAAAAAATCCCGGACGGAAGCCCGTCAGCCACCAGTGGGTCTGTCCGATGCAAAACAGTGGTCTGCCTTGATAAAAAAGCTGCATGGACAGCGGCAGCATGAGGGAATTGGAAATGCTTTCAAAGCGGGCATTGGTAAGCCGGTCCGGTGACAAAATTGTATCGGCACGGTAGATGCCGATTTCGGCGCCGCAGCTGATACCGTACTGACCTTTCCAGAATTCAATCAGCCATGTTCTGTTATCATAGTCAAAATAAACCGGTTCGCAGTCAAATACCATTTTAAAATGTGGTGCAGAGTAGTCAAAAAGACGTGTATAGCCAAAGGTGCGCTGCCACGAATCAATATCGGATGTGATAATATTCTGCTGTGGGCAGGAGAGAAATCCAAACGGCTGCATCAGTTCGTCAAGCTGCTTTTTCTGTGCACAGGGGCTCATATTGCGGATTTTTTGGATAATCCGTTTTCTGCGCCGGTGAAAAAAGACCGCAAAAAAAATGCATATCAGGATGAAAATGCCGAAGAAAATGTACATAGGAAAATCCTTGAGCTTGTTTTTATTATGATATGCGGGTGGAGATGAAATGTGTGCCGAAAGAAACCGGGATAAAATGAAGATGAAACGGATTCGTATAAAGTGTGGCCTATGTTGAAATAATTAAATGAAGTACATTTATAATAGAAAGAAAATAAAAACAGAACAAATGTTTGAAAATGCTGTACATTAAAAAATGGGTGTGGTATAATCCAGTTAGAAAAGAAGCCGCAGTGTTGAAAGTAGAGGATAGAGGTTATGGAGCGTTTTAAATTAGTATCAGAATATCAGCCGACCGGCGACCAGCCGCAGGCAATCGAGAAACTGGCGAAAGGTTTTGAGGAGGGAAACCAGTTTGAAACGCTGGTGGGCGTTACCGGTTCGGGCAAGACATTTACAATGGCAAATATTATTGAGCGGGTGCAGAAGCCGACACTCATTATTTCGCATAATAAGACGCTGGCAGCACAGTTGTACGGGGAGATGAAGGAGTTTTTCCCGGAAAATGCAGTAGAGTACTTTGTTTCCTATTACGACTACTATCAGCCGGAAGCTTATGTGCCGTCCAGTGATACGTATATTGCAAAGGATTCGGCAATTAATGATGAGATTGATAAACTGCGCCATTCGGCAACTGCCGCACTGTCAGAGCGGCGGGATGTGATTATTGTAGCTTCGGTTTCGTGCATTTACGGTTTAGGTGCGCCGGTGGATTATCAGAACATGGTGATTTCATTAAGACCGGGCATGGAAAAGGATAGGGACGACGTAATCCGCAAGCTGATTGACATTCAGTATGTCAGAAGCGATACGGATTTTAAGCGTGGTACATTCCGTGTGCGCGGGGACGTTTTGGAGGTGTATCCGTCTGCATCCAGCGGCGACGCGGTCCGTGTGGAGTTTTTCGGGGACGAAGTAGACCGGATTGCACAGATTGATTCACTGACAGGTGAGGTCAAGCTGGAATTAGACCATATTGCCATTTTCCCAAACTCCCATTATGTTGTTGAGAAAGAAAAAATGGAACAGGCGATTGTGAATATCAAAGCGGAGTTAGAGGAGCGTGTAAAGTTCTTTAAAAGTGAAGATAAGCTGATTGAGGCACAGCGTATTGCGGAACGGACGAATTTTGATATTGAGATGATGCAGGAAACGGGATTTTGTTCGGGTATTGAGAATTATTCCAGACATCTTGCGGGACTTCCGGCAGGAGTGCCGCCGTATACACTGATGGATTATTTTCCGGACGATTTTCTAATTATTGTCGATGAGTCGCATATCACGATTCCACAGATACGCGGCATGTATGCAGGCGACCAGTCCAGAAAGTCGACACTGGTGGATTACGGCTTCCGTCTACCGTCTGCGAAGGATAACAGACCGCTGAATTTTACAGAATTTGAAAATAAGATTTCGCAGATGCTGTTTGTATCGGCAACACCGGCAGCATACGAGCGGGATCACGAACTGCTGTCTGCCGAGCAGATTATCCGCCCGACAGGTCTGTTAGACCCGGAAATCAGCGTGCGTCCGATTGACGGACAGATTGACGATCTGGTATCGGAGATTCACAAAGAAACTGAAAAACATAACAAGATTCTTGTGACAACACTGACAAAGCGCATGGCAGAGGATTTAACGGATTATCTGAAAGAACTGGGAATCCGTGTAAAATATCTGCATGCGGATATTGATACACTGGAGCGACAGCGCATTATCCGCGATATGCGCCTGGATGCGTTTGATGTGCTGGTCGGCATTAACCTTTTAAGAGAAGGTCTGGATATTCCGGAAATTTCGCTGGTTGCCATTCTTGATGCGGATAAGGAAGGCTTTTTAAGAACGGAAACCTCACTGGTACAGACGATTGGACGAGCTGCACGAAACAGCGAAGGACACGTTATCATGTATGCGGATAAGATTACGGAGTCTATGGAAAAGGCAATCGGGGAAACAGAGCGCCGCAGAAAGATTCAGCAGGCATATAATGAAGAACACGGGATTACGCCGCAGACAATCCGCAAAGCAGTGCGTGATTTAATCAGTATTTCAAGAGCGGCAGAGGCAGATGACAGACCGTCCGACACGTTAAAGAAGGATTATGAATCCATGAGTGTCAAGGAACTGGAAAAGGTAAAGAAAGAAATTGAAAAGAATATGCATAAGGCGGCGGCAGAATTAAACTTCGAGGAAGCTGCGGCCCTGCGTGATAAGATGATAGAGATTAACCAGTATCTTTATGAAAATAAGTAAATGATAGTAAAAAAATGAAAAACATTGTCAGAAAATGGAGGAAACAATGGAAAAGGGAAAATTCAGGCAGTTTATTAAAATACGCGGAGCAAATGAACATAATCTGAATAATATTTCGGTCGATATTCCAAGAAACGAGCTGGTTGTGCTTACAGGGCTGTCCGGTTCGGGAAAGTCTTCATTGGCATTTGATACCATTTATGCGGAAGGTCAGCGAAGATATATGGAATCCCTGTCTTCTTATGCAAGACAGTTCCTCGGACAGATGGAAAAACCGAATGTAGAGAGTATTGAAGGCTTATCTCCGGCGATTTCCATTGACCAGAAATCTACGAACCGCAATCCGCGTTCAACGGTCGGTACGGTGACGGAAATTTACGATTATTTCCGACTGCTGTATGCAAGAGTCGGCATTCCACATTGTCCGAAGTGTGGCAGGGAGATTAAGAAACAGACGGTTGACCAGATGGTAGATGTGATTATGCAGTTACCGGAACGGACGAAAATCCAGCTTCTGGCGCCGGTTGTCCGCGGACGAAAGGGTGAACATGTCAAGTTGTTTGAACAGGCTAAAAAGAGCGGTTATGTCCGTGTAATTGCAGACGGCAATATGTATGAACTGACCGATGAGATTAAGCTGGAAAAGAATAAAAAGCACAATATTGAAATTGTAGTGGACCGCTTATCCGTGCGGGAAGGAATCCAGAAGCGTCTGACCGATTCGATTGAAACCACACTGAAACTGGCAGACGGTCTGATGACAGTGGATGTCATTGGCGGTGAGCCGATGCATTTCAGCCAGAGCTTTGCCTGCCCGGATTGTGAAATCAGTATTGAAGAAATCGAACCGAGAAGCTTTTCATTTAACAATCCGTTCGGTGCGTGTCCGGAGTGTTTCGGACTGGGCTATAAAATGGAATTTGATGTCGGACTGATGATACCGGATGAGCGGTTAAGCATTGATGAAGGTGCGATTGTGGCAATGGGCTGGCAGTCGGTGACGGACGAGGGCAGCTTTACAAGAGCGATTATGAAAGCTCTTGCAGAAGAATATCATTTCAGCCTTTCGACACCGTTTCAGGATTATCCGCAGGAAATCCGCGATATTATTATTCACGGAACAAACGGACATTCCGTAAAGGTGCATTACCGCGGACAGCGCGGCGAAGGTGTGTACGATATTGCGTTTGAAGGCTTAATCCGCAATATGCAGAAGCGTTACCGTGAAACCGGTTCGGACACGATGAAACAACAGTATGAAGAATTTATGCAGATTACACCGTGTAAGGCATGTAAGGGTCAGCGTTTAAAGCCGTCATCCCTTGCCGTGACTGTTGCGGATAAAAATATTTATGAGATTACCAATCTTTCGATTGTTAAATTGCAGGAGTTTTTACAGAATATGCAGCTTTCGGAAAGACAGCTTGCAATCGGCAGTCAGATTTTAAAGGAAATTAAAGCACGAATCCAGTTCTTAATGGATGTCGGACTGGATTATCTGGCACTGTCCCGTGCAACAGCGACCCTGTCGGGTGGAGAAGCGCAGAGAATCCGTCTGGCAACACAGATTGGTTCGGGACTGGTAGGTGTTGCGTATATTTTAGACGAGCCGAGTATCGGACTGCACCAGCGTGACAATGACAAGCTGTTAAAGACACTCCTGCATTTGCGTGATCTGGGAAATTCCGTGCTGGTGGTGGAACATGATGAAGATACGATGCGTGCCGCCGATTATATTGTGGATATCGGTCCGGGTGCCGGTAAGAATGGTGGAAATGTCGTGGCAGTCGGAACGGCTGAGGATATTATGCGCTGTAAGGAATCGGTGACAGGTGCGTATTTAAGCGGTAGAATTAAGATTCCTGTACCGAAGGAGCGCAAAAAGCCGACAGGCTGGATTACGGTCAAGGGAGCAAGAGAAAACAATCTCAAAAATGTAGACGTGGATATTCCGTTGGGTGTGCTGACCTGCGTAACCGGTGTTTCCGGTTCGGGAAAGAGTTCACTGGTCAACGAGATATTGTATAAGCACCTTGCAAAGTCTTTAAACCGTGCAAGATGTATTGCAGGAAAGCATGACGACATTGTCGGAATTGAGCAGTTGGACAAGGTCATTGATATTGACCAGTCACCAATCGGACGGACACCGCGTTCTAATCCGGCAACATATACCGGGGTATTCGATATGATTCGTGATTTGTTTGCGGCAACAACCGATGCTAAGGAACGCGGATACAAAAAAGGACGTTTCAGCTTTAATGTTAAGGGCGGACGCTGCGAAGCCTGCTCCGGTGACGGTATTATTAAAATTGAAATGCACTTCCTGCCGGACGTTTATGTGCCTTGCGAAGTCTGTGACGGCAAGCGTTACAACAGGGAAACGCTGGAGGTTAAGTACAAGGGCAAGAACATTTACGATGTACTGGATATGACGGTGGAAGAAGCCGTTACCTTCTTTGACAATGTGCCGAGTATCCGCCGTAAAATCGAAACACTCAATGATGTCGGACTGTCTTATGTCAAACTGGGACAGCCGTCTACAGAGCTTTCCGGCGGTGAAGCACAGCGTATCAAGCTGGCAACGGAGCTTTCAAAGCGAAGCACGGGAAAGACGATTTATATTTTGGACGAGCCGACAACGGGACTGCATTTTGCCGATGTGCATAAGCTGGTTGACATTTTGCATAAGCTGACGGAAGGCGGCAATACAGTGGTGGTAATCGAGCATAATCTCGATGTGATTAAGACGGCTGATTATATCATTGATATGGGACCAGAAGGCGGCGACCGCGGCGGCACAGTGATTGCTAAGGGTACACCGGAGGAAGTTGCAAAGGTCAAGAAGTCCTATACCGGGCAGTATGTGAAGAAGTATCTGGAGGCGGAGTAGTTCGGGAATGAATAAGCTGAAGACAGAATTGTTCAGGAATGAAATGAAAAGTAGTGCAGCAATATAGAGGATTAGGAAAGAGTGGAAGGACAGATGATTCATGGAGTAATATTTGATATGGACGGTGTGATGATTGATTCGGAGCGCCAGTCTAACGAAGGGTGGCTTTGGGCGGCAGAACAGCTTGGCGTTGAAATGCCGATGTGGCTGATTGACAGCTTTAAGGGCGCACCCAACACATTGAGCTGTCAGTTTTTTGACGATTATTACCATGGCAAAATTGACTATTGGGAAGCACGAAAACTTAGAACGGAGCATATTTATAAAATTCGGGAAAAAGAAGGGCTGCCGATAAAAAAGGGACTGTTTGAATTGTTGGATTATATCCGTGAAAACGGAATAAAGTGTGCAGTTGCAACGTCTACCCGCAGGGAAAGTGCTGAAAAGACGTTGCATACGATTGGTGCATGGGAATATCTGGACAATGTGGTTTATGGGGACAGCGTGGAACACGGCAAACCCGAACCGGATATTTTTCTGGCGGCGGCAGGTAGAATTGGTGTGCCGCCACAGGAGTGTATTGTCATTGAAGACAGCATTAACGGCATTAAGGCGGGACATGCCGCAGGCATGAAAGTCGTGCATGTGCCGGATACGATTCAGATTGATGATACAATTCGTGCGCTGACTTACTGCGTGTGTGAGCATTTAGGCGAGGTGCCGGACGTGATTGAAAAATTAAATGCGCAGGTGTAGATTTGCTGGGAGTTGACAAAGAGGATTACAAAATGACTTTTTAAAAATCAGATTTTAAAAGAGAAGTAAAACAGGCAGAATAAGGCAGAATTGGCGGTTGCCAAGTATGGATTTGTTTTGTATAATGAAATAATACAATGAGCAGCAAAAGTAAAAGTTTCTGTTAATTAGGAAATGATTGCGCAATAAGAAGGAGGAAAACAGTGAACAGCGAATTAGTGTTGGTTCTTGATTTTGGCGGTCAGTACAATCAGTTGATTGCAAGACGTGTCAGAGAATGTAATGTATATGCAGAAGTGATTCCATACACAACAAGTCTGGAAGACATTAAAGCTAAAAATCCAAAGGGTATTATTTTTACCGGTGGTCCAAACAGTGTTTATAAGGAGGATTCACCGTCTTATGATAAATCAATTTTTGAAATTGGTGTGCCGATTCTCGGAATCTGTTACGGTTCACAGCTTATGGCATATAAGCTGGGTGGAGAAGTTGCGACAGCACCGGTCAGCGAGTACGGAAAGACAGATGTTGAAGTAGATACGTCTTCCCTGCTTTTTGAAGGAGTGTCTGCAACGACAACAACATGGATGAGCCATACGGATTATATCGCAAAAGCACCGCAGGGTTTTAAGATTACAGGCCACACAGGCAACTGTCCTGTTGCGGCTATGGAAAATGCAGAAAAGAAGTTATATGCGGTACAGTTCCATCCAGAAGTAATGCATTCCGTAGAAGGTCAGAAGATGTTGCACAATTTCTTATTTAATGTATGTAAATGTACCGGTGACTGGAAAATGGATTCTTTCGTGGAAACAACGATTGCACAGATTCGTGAAAAAGTCGGTGACGGTAAAGTACTTTGTGCATTATCAGGCGGTGTGGATTCATCTGTTGCGGCCGTTATGCTTGCAAAAGCAGTCGGCAAGCAGCTGACCTGCGTATTCGTAGACCACGGTCTGTTACGTAAAAATGAAGGTGATGAAGTAGAAGCTGTATTCGGACCGGATGGTCCATATGACCTGAATTTTATCAGAGTCAATGCACAGGAACGTTTCTACAGCAAACTTGCAGGAGTTACAGAACCGGAAGCAAAAAGAAAGATTATCGGAGAAGAATTTATCCGTGTATTTGAAGAAGAAGCAAAGAAAATCGGTGCGGTGGATTATCTTGTACAGGGAACGATTTATCCGGATGTCATTGAATCCGGTCTTGGAAAATCTGCAACGATTAAGTCCCACCATAATGTAGGCGGACTTCCTGATTATGTAGATTTCAAGGAAATCATCGAACCGCTTCGTATGCTGTTTAAGGACGAAGTAAGAAAAGCCGGACTGGAGTTAGGAATCCCGGAATATCTGGTTTACCGCCAGCCGTTTCCGGGACCGGGACTTGGTATCCGTATTATCGGAGAAGTAACGGCAGATAAGGTTCGTATCGTTCAGGATGCGGATTACATTTACCGTGAAGAAATCGCTAAGGCAGGAGTAGAAGGTCTTGGACAGTATTTCGCCGCCCTGACGAATATGCGCAGTGTCGGTGTTATGGGCGATGAGCGTACTTATGATTATGCCGTTGCACTCCGCGCCGTATGTACAGCCGATTTCATGACTGCCGACTGCGCCCAGATTCCATGGGACGTTTTAAGCACAGTTGCAAACAGAATTGTCAACGAAGTCAAAGGGGTAAACAGAGTGCTGTACGACTGCACGAGCAAACCGCCGGCTACGATTGAGTTTGAATAGTAAACAGAGCTTCATAAATGGCGAAAACAAGCCATTTATGGGGCTTTTTCTTTTATCGTGATACCTATATGATACCTGTTTTG
>OGLJ01001336.1_pt1 | contig 21052 bp, 18 predicted proteins | sample 1572801 | NCBI WGS metagenome assembly OGLJ01 (sample SAMEA2581877, study PRJEB24529) | metagenome | biome: Human gut stool | place: China | collected 2011
CGGTATGGCATTCGGGATGCACCATTTCCAGCCATGGTGACTTTCCATGTCGGAACACCTTGTGAACCTTGAAACCTGTGTCAGAAGTTATCGGTTCTCCACACACAGGGCAGCAGCGGTGCTGATTTCTCCATACTTTCAAGAGCTTTTCGCGTCCGTTGGTGCTGTTCAGCATTTTCTCACCATCACGCTCTTCATAATAACCATTCCACCGCGCATCGAACGGATTTGCTTCGGCAACGATTTTCTTAAAGCGGATGATTTTGGTGTCCGTTGCATATTCGAGGGCAAAATAGGAAAGCTCTTTGTTTCTCTTCTTGGAGCATTCTTCTGCGGCAAAAGTCCAGTTCCGAGAGCCGATGCAGTGCCAATATTTCTTGGCAATCCACCGTCTGCTCTTTTTCTTGTGCCTGCGCTTTGCCCATTGCCAGAGACAATTATAAATCTGATAGTCGATTTTGCTGAATGCTTCAGCGGACACAACAAATCGCTGGTTATTGACCCAGCCACGGATAACCGGGTTGAGCTGGCGAATCAGGGAATCCTGCTTTGCCGATTTGTTGCTCTTGACGATTTCGCGCACCTTTTTCAGCAGAGAACTGACCGATTGCTTCGAGGGTTTGATAAGGAGTTTTCCGTTGTATTTTCGAATATTCTTGCCCAAGAAGTCAAATCCATCTTCGATGTGGGTGATAACCGTCTTTTCTTCGGACAACTGCAATCCACGTTCAGCCATAAACTCTCTAATAATAGGAAGGACTTCTTCGCGCAGAAATTCCGGGCTTTCTCCGGTTACGATAAAGTCGTCAGCATAGCGCACAAAGTTCATCTTATTAAAGTGAGTTTTCCCATTGAAGTACTGTTTGGTCGGCAGTCGTTCCTTTAAGAGCCGTTCCAGCCCATCCAGTGTCATATTCATCAGAGTGGGCGAGATAGTCCCGCCCTGCGGCGTACCCTCTTCGGTGGGGAACAGCTGTTTCGTATCGACAAATCCACACTTTAGCCATTTCTGTAAAACCTGTGTGTCCATCGGAATGTTTTCCATGAGCCATTCGTGGCTGATATGGTCGAAGCATCCCTTGATGTCACCTTCGAGAATCCATTCGGGTGATTTTCCTTTGTTCAGGTCGGTAAAGCACTGCTCGATTGCATCGTGCGTACTTCTGCCGATTCGGAATCCATAGGAGTTCGGGTCACCGTAGGTTTCAGCAAGCGGTTCCAGTGCAAACATGTACAAAGTCTGCATGGCTCGGTCTGTCATTGTCGGAATACTCAATGGCCGCAGTTTGCCGTTTTTCTTCGGAATATAAACACGTTTCAGAGGCTGAGGACGGTATCCTCGCCGTTTCAGTTTATTGATTGCCTTGAATTTTGCCTCTGGGGTCAGCCACAGTTCATGGTCAACCCCAGCCGTATTTTTACCACGATTGCTTGTTACTCGCTTCACTGCCAAGGCTTTGGCGTAAAACGAGTGAGTTAACAGCCATTGCAGCGTTTTCACTTTGCTGTAATGACCTTCTTGTTGAGCCTTTACGATACGCATTTGCAGCTTTTTAACATAAGCGCGAGCCTTGTTCCAGTCGATGCTGGCCCAATCTTCCACTTTGCAAGTCGGTGCACACGATTTCTCGTTCATTTGCAATTCCTCCATTTTGAAAAGTTCTGTAAATTCTCTCGTAAAGAAAGACCATGGATGGAAGTCTGCCTGCTTTCGCATGAGGTAATGTTGCAACCTCTATCCGTCCCCATTACAGGGTCGGCATTCGCTTTTTCCATCTTTCTTCTACCCGCATTTCATAAAGTCTCCTTACGGTTTCCGTCCGATTGCTCGGAGAAATACGGGCTTACCACGTTCCGCTTATTCAACAGTATGGGTTAGGTCTCACTTCTCCGCCGGCAGCTTTGTGTCCATGTATTCCCACTATACAGGGGAATAACCAGCTGCATTACCATTTTGGTTCAGGCTTGTCAGCAACTTTAGCCTGTTCGGCCTTAACGACGTTTATCAGTGATTCACGTTACATTAACCATACCATACAAGTCAGGCTCCCCAACCGCATTGTTGCTTGCAGCTTATCGCTTTCACCTCGCAGTTTCAGCTTGAACCCTTTCGGGTGGGGCTACCCTTGTCCTGTCACGCTTCCTCACAGCCGTTACCAGCCGCTTTGTTGACAGTAGACTACTGCTAATGGAATAACAGGTCCGGTCATTGCCAGACAGTTGAATTAAGCGACTTCGTGTCGCACGAACAGGTAGACCTCATCAATGGTCAGCGAGATGACCTCGCCATCCATGTTGGTGCGAACAAGAATCACCGGGCCGGTCAGGTAGTGCTTTCCGCCCATCTTCAGCACCTGCGCCGGGTTGTAGCAGAGCAGCAGCGAGGTGTTGGGAAGGTTCAGGCAGGCATCATCCTCCTCAAAGCAGGGCAGGATGCCGGGAGCCTCGTCCAGCGTGATGATGGTCAGCTCCATATCCGGGGCAATGGCAGCGAGATAGACTTCACCAGGCTTTTTTCTGCCGTTCAGAATCGTGTAGATGCGAGTATCAATGGTGACTTTCTCGGAACGGATGTGAGTGGTAGTAAAGTTCATAGACGTTTCCTCCAAAATTTTTGCAAAATAAAAGACCCGGAACTGGGTCTTTTGGTTCAGTCTGCGATCAGCGCGCTTCTTCCTGCTTCTTCTGTTTTGCCTGTTGCTTTTTTAGTTGCCACTGGTCGAGCAGCTTGATGATGATGCTTTCCATCTGCCGGGGCGTGTAATTGCGTGGAAAGTATTTCCGCAGGGTTTCGTTTTTGATGGTCACGGTGTCCAGTTCGCTTTTCTTTTCCTCATTCATAATGTTGTAGACTGCATCATAGTCAAACTCACCCTGCTGCGCCAGCTTTTTTATCCGAATGGCTTGTGAAAGAGATGGTGCGTTCTGGGAAGCATCCATTGCTTCTAAAAAATCCTGTTGCTGTTTTTCGTCCAGATAGGACAGTTCTACCGCAGGGTTAAAAGAGATTTTTTTCTCGTCCACCATGTCGAGCAATTCAGGGACAAGGTTCGTCAGACGCACAAAACGCTGGACTTGATTGCGACTTTCGCCTGAATCTTTTGCTACTTTTTCATCGGCTCTCAACTTCGTCCCAACTTGGGACGAAGTTAAATCCGACCTAGCACCTTGATTTTTTATCGCATCTAGCTTCATTTTGTATGCGAATGCCCGCTCACTGGGCAGGATGTGTTCTCTCTGCAAGTTGGAATCGACCATCAATATCGTGGCGGCATCATCCTCCATATTGCGCACAATGACAGGCACGGTGTCCAGATGGGCAAGTTCGGCGGCGTGTTTCCGGCGATGCCCGGAGATGATCTCATAGCCGCCCTCTGGTCTGGGGCGGGCGATCAGTGGCGCAAGCACACCAAACTGCGAAATGCTTTCCACCGTCCGGGTCATAGCATCATCGTCCAGAACTTTGAACGGGTGGTTCTTGAACGGAAAAAGTTCATCCACAGGAATCTGCTGTACCTGTTCCCGCTGTTCTTCCTGCCGGGTTTCTTCTGAGCTGAACAAGTCATCTAGCCCTTTCAGAGCTACGTTTAAGCCGCTTTTCGGCATCTGCCAACACCTCCCTCGCTAAAGATTGGTAGGCTTCTGCTACCTTGCCCTTGGGATCATGTTGGAAAATGCTCTTGCCTGCCGCACTGGTTTCCGCCGCACGGACGGAACGGGGGATGGTCTGCTCAAACACCTTCAGGTGTTTTCCGTATGCCTGCCGAATCAGATTGCTGATCTGCTTTCCATAATTGGTGCGGCTGTCGGTCATGGTGAGCAGGATACCCTCAATTTTCAGCTTTGGGTTGATCTGCCGCCGAACCTTCTGCACGGTCTGCAAAAGTTGTTCCAGACCTTTTGCGGAAAGATACTGCGCCTGCACGGGAATCAGGGCAGCGTCTGCCGCCGCCAGTGCGTTGATGGTGAGCATCCCCAGCGAGGGCATACAGTCCAGCAGGATATAATCGTACTCCCGCTTTACCCCCTCCAACACCTGTTTCAGCATCTTTTCCCGGTTCATGCTGTTCACCAGAGCCACTTCCAGCCCTGCCAGTTCGATGTTAGCAGGGATCAGGTCAACGCCCTCTGCATGGTGCAGGATGCCTTCACCGGGCGGAATACTCTGATCGTTCATGGCTTTTGCCATCAGGGTGGAAAGGGTGGTGGGCAGTTCATCGGGCTGCTGCCAGCCCATGCTGATGGTAAGACTGCCCTGCGGGTCAGCGTCCACCAACAGGACTTTCTTGCCCTCCATTGCCAGCCCAATGCCCAGATTCTCACAGGTGGTGCTTTTTCCTACACCGCCTTTTTGATTGGTGACTGCAATAATCGTAGCTTTCTTTGCGATAACATCACCCCGCTTTCGGTGAACCGCGCGCAAAGTCGTGGTTCGTCTTGTTCTGATAGTAGAGGTTCATGGTGGTGGGCGCATTGTAGAGCATTGCCAGCAGATACTGCTTCATGTTCCGCACCGGGGCGGTGTTCTCTGCCAGAGATTCCAGCACGAAACGGATATGGTCGGCGTTCAGATTTTTCAGCCGGCTGCGTACAACCTCGGTGGGCTTGTCATCTCCGGCGATCCGCAACATCTTGCGTTTGGTGGAACAGGTATCCACAAGCAGGTCTACGATCTGGTAGATGGTGTCCTCATCGTCCGGGCAGAGCCGGAGCAGAAGTTCTACCTCCAGTACCTGATAAAAATAATCCTCAAGCTGCTCCCGGATGCCCCCGGAATAGATAGGGTCAGGATCGTTCCACTCTGTCTTATTCTTATCAGTCTTATTTGCTTGCAGTTTTGGCTGCTCCAGAATTGCGCTTTCGGCAGCACCAGAATTGCTGTTTGTGCAATTCTGTACTTGCGCTTTTGGCAAGCCGGAGGAAAAGTCCTTAACGTAGATCAGGCTGGGTCTGCCCAGACCACGGCGCTTGCGCTCAATGAGGTCGATGTCCTCCAGTTCCCGGAACAGCTTGACCGCCTTGTGCTCGCCGCAGCAGAGGGATTCCTGCACTTCCCGGACAGTGTAGATGATATACACCCGGCCTTGCTCGTCCAGCCAGCCGTTCTTTGCAGACAGACTCATGCGGTCCAGCAGAATGCCGTACAGCGTCCGGGCATCGGTGGAGAGCTGCCGGAAACGGCAGTCTTGGAACAGTGCCTTTGGGATGCGGAAGTAGGAGAACAGTTCGCCCGACTGCCCATAGAAGTAGTCGTAACTCATGGTATTAACGAATCATCAGCTCACGGTCTGCGGCACCTTTCATATACATGGCTTCCGCGATGTCACATTCTGCCAGTATGACTGCGGATTCCAAATCAAGGTACTTGCGTTTCTGCTCATCGTTCAGCATCCGAAAGAACTCCCGTTCGATTGCGTCACGCTTACTTGCTGCCGGTTGGTAGCGCGGTGTTTTCAGCAGTTCCTCCCATTCAGGCTGTACGGCTTTGTTAAAATAGTTCAGCATAAAGTCTTTATCCATAGGCATCCTCCTTTTGAAATGTGTTGTGGGCAAAAATAAAAGCGCAACTCCATTCAAAATAGGAGATGCGCTAATAAGGCACTTTATTTGATTTTTAATTCACACCTGCTTTTCAGAAGAATCGTTGTTGCTCATCTTAAACGAAGCGGTCATTCGAATTATCATGCCATTGTCGCTTGACTCATCATAAAACAAACTGTCTTTTCCAAGTTTTTCGTATTGAATTGGAATACCATCTTCTTTAGGGGGACAACTACCGTTACTAATAAGACTCCGAATTTCATGTTGATAAGAAAAACGCTTTCGCTTATGAAATAATTCCTCATATGGAGAACCGGGTTCGATTCCCTTTATCTCAAAAACTTGTGTAAAATCGAGATCATATTTAAGTTCTTGCCTTTTGATAGAATATCCAGCAATTGTTGCACCCTTGGAAATTGCATCCCTTAAGTGTCCAGCACTCGCACATACTGAAGCTGCCTTCTCATTGCTACCTAAAAAGCCGTCAAACATTTTTTGATTGACCGAATGCTCAAAATCGCAAACCTCAACGCCGTCTTTATAATACGGTTTGCTTACTGGTTTAAAGTCATTCGATGTTAAACCGTACATACAAAATATGCACGCTTTACGAATAGATTTGCGTCGGAGCAAGCAATACTCTCCATCTGGAATAATTTCAAGTTCATCCCCGAATTTCTTCATGTAGCCAATGAGCGCATCTGAAAGTCTCCATACTCGAGCAAATATACCTTCAAATTCATCGCCCTGTTCGTCATTGCGATCCTTTTGAGCTTTTTGAATATATGATTCAACCGATCCAAACCATGCCGTTCCATCACTCAAACTTTTTGCCCAGCGAGGTGAAGCAATCTTCATACAATATAAAACCCGAACCATTGCCAACCTCCAATTCATGTGCGCATAGAGTTTTAATGGGCTTACGTTTCAATACACTGCCGTAGAACATCACAGAATGCCATATCATCGTCTACGGCAGCGATTGCGGCGTTAATCAAAGTTTCTCGGTCAGTGTTGCCCCAGTTGATGTGCAGACCATATTCTAACGCCATGCAGCGAATCAACTCACGGGTGCTGCGGCCATTTCCCTCACGGAAGGGATGGATGATGTTCAGTTCCGCCATCGTCTGCGACAGATTTTGAATCTGCTTTTCTTCGTCTTGTTCGGCAAGCAGCTTCTTGGAGTGAATGTTTTTGAACACACGCTCCAATTCTCGGTCAATCAGGTCTGGAGGATAGAACATCGTGTCGCCCTTGCTGATTTGCTCCTTACGGATGTGCCCAGCAAAGGGGTACACATCTTCAAAAAGGAAACGGTGAATCCGAAACAGATGCGTTTTAGTAAAACGCCCCTTGATTGGCTCCTGCAACAGAGCCATCTGTTTTACCGCCGTAAATTCCTCTTCAGCCTGTTTGAGTTTAGCTTTGTCACGGATGTCCAGCTTGTTGATCAGAACATCCGTATCCGGGTAGCAGTACATGGACTGCACTGTGGTGTAGACATCATACTTCGAGAACATAATCAGCCCTTCTTCGCGTACTTTGCGCGCAGTTCATTCACAACCTGCTGATAGCTGACCTGACCGCTGCCAATGCGGTCAAGGTTGCGACGTGTATCCTTACTGATAGTTATACCTTCGATGGCGAAAGTGCCGTACACATTGCGGAGGTTGCTTTTGTGCTGGGTAGGAGTAATGTACTTAATGCTCATAGGTCGATTCCTCATAGCTGTAAGTGTGAAACTTCGTTATATAGATTCTTGAGTGCCCAATCGGAAACGTCAATCAACGGTTCAAACATAAAGGAATTCACATGTATGTTCTCTGGTGTTATTAAATTCACTTCATCAATAATGGCTTCAGCTTCTGGAGTTAAATATGGCCGTGCAAGATTAAACCATTCTCTCGTTTGATCTTTACTTGCATCACCACACTGCTGACCATGAGCTTCTATTACACGCTTCAAAAAAGACTCGGCTAGTAGGCGGATAGCTAACGAAATTATAAGTTTGTCTTCTAGGATAACCTCGTTGCTGGTATTATGAACACACTGTTCTGCAATTCTTATTAATGTTGCATAATACCCCTCATCTGCTCCGCCAAATTCAGTATCATTAAGGTACGGCTTGACAATTCCCCATAAAGTGGAGATGCCCACAGTTGCGGTGTTTAGGGGAGTTGTTTTTAAGTGCATAAAGCATGTTAGCTTTAGATAATCGTCGTCTTTTTGACTGTACTCACATAAATTTCTGTAGAATGGAATACTTGCAAATAGAAGTTTTTTCTTAGAATCTGATGAAATTTTTCCATTGCAAATTTTCTCTACTATCACTTTTTTGAAAAAATCCCTCTGATATTTGAATACAGAGATAGAAACTGACCCTTCTGTATCTCTTTGCGCAATAAGATGATTTTCTCTCGGAATAATCCAACGCATTGTTAAAGTTCGGTAAAAATCAAAATTATGTGTAAGGACAAGAAGATCAATTCCCGCGGTGTTATTCAGATCACTTAAGTATTCAATAATGGCATACTTGTTTTTATAATCAAAAGAATCTGCAACATCGTCTGCCACAATAAGAAAAGGGCCATCACCAGTTTGCGCTCGTTGTCGAATCTTTTGCAAATCAAAGAGAATATACAAAAGGTACAGTGCATGTTGCTCACCTGTGCTCAAGCAGCCCATTAATTTTTCTTTTTTCAAAACCGCTGTTTGCGGAGTATCAATTCCTTGATGGTACTCGAATGTCACAGTAGGTGCTTCTTCTTTCAGCAAAAAGTTGGCCTTATTATCAATTCGAACTTTAAATGGAACGCGAAAACGTCGATTAAATTCATCAACAGCATTTTCCCAGCTTTCAGACTGTTCCGCTGCTCGCTGGTATAATTCTCTTATCCGACCTGTGTATTGTGAAATTTCAGTATAGTAATCACTGAAAGGGATAGTCAATTTTGAAAAGCACTCCAACCAAACCTGTATCTTTAAAGATGCTATATCATTTAACTGCGGAATGATTTCACGATGATCTACTATAATTCTCCTCAACTCAAGAACTTCCGCATTCGCAGTCAACAATTTTTTTAGATTTTGGAATGGAGTAGTGAGTTCTGGAGTTTGATAAAGTCTATGAAGTTGTTCTTTTACTGTAGCATTCCATTCTTCAAGCGAGTGTATTACAGTTGTGTCGCCTTTTAGATGAATCGTATGTTGCGCAGCAAAAATATTATTCTTTTTGAGTTCTTTCCCCAAATTTTCTGCGTTTCTATCTGTAAATCGCGTATTTAGAACAGGATTATTTGTCAGCAACGAATTGAGATTAGTAATATATGCAGATATATAGGTTGCAAAATCTCTTTGCCCATAAACTGCCATAGTTTTTTCATTGAAAAGTTGGTTATATTTGCAATCATCTAAAAAACCGAGATGTTCATGGCTGGGCATCAGTTCATGAATTTTTTCTATTATATCCGTCCAATCAGAAGTTGCCGCTAAGCCTAAATCGTCAATGAGCTTAACTTTAATCTGTGGCTTTGTTAGCCCTGTTAGATTTCGAAGATTTTCTTCGAGCTGCCTAATTCGCCCATTGAACTGTGCCATTACATCATGGTACGCACTTCTTGTATCTTCATCTGCAAGTAAAGTCCCAACAGTATCTTTTGTGAATTCAAATGTATCAGAAAATGTATGAATGACGTATATTCTGTCTGTTGGTGATAAACTCGCCTCATCATTTGCAGAATTAAATTCGTAATGATTATCGCCAAACGTTACATCATAACTACTTTCATTATCGGAGAAAATCCTATCAAATGTTCTATTACCTTTGGAAATATCACTTAAAACGTTTGAAAAAGAGCTTTTCATTACTCCGTTTGGTGCGTAAATAATGGCAGACTTATCTTCGGGAAAGTTAATCGTTGGTAATTCGAAATGACGCAAACCATAGCAATTGTCAAATCGTCCGCTTAGCATACTACATCCTCCACTGTCGTACATAAACGCAAATCCAAAATGGTTGGTTTGCGGTTCAATAAGACTAGCCTATCATTTTATAACTTTTGTAGAGCTTGCTCAGATGACATACATCTATATAAAGTTTATCGTGTATGTGTCCTATTGTCAATCTATAACTTGTTGTCAAATGTAAAAAGCGCATCTTCCATTCATCAAGAGTAGAAGTTGCGCTTTTACGGTACATCGTATTTTATTGTGAATTGGGATGCGATACATCTGAACCCCATGTGAGCTATATCTCAAGGGCCTGTAGCTCACTTGTCCGCCAACCATATTACGCCCCAAACAGCTTCATCTTGAAAATCCGCGGCTTGGAGACCATACTTGCGAGCGAGAAAGGTCGTTATGATGGCGCTGAACTGCCTCACCTACCGCAAGTAAAAGAAAAAATAGGATAAGCAAGCCGTCCGGGAGGATCTGCGGATCTTCCCGGACGGCTTTTTTCACAGGCGCAGACGGCGCTGCTTTTGCCGGATTCATCCCCGGGCGTCCTGCCGGGTGGTGTGGAAGTACTCCTTGGGGGTCATGCCGTACTCCTTTTTGAAGGCGCGGAAAAAGTGGTTGTAACCGCCAAAGCCGCTGGTCTTGTACACCTCGGTGATGGGCAGCCCCTGCTCGATGAGGGTGCAGCAGCGGTCTAACCGCGCCTTTACGATATAGCGGTGCACCGTCTGCCCGGTCTGGCGTTTGAATTCCCTGGCAATATGTTCCCGGGAGACGAAAAACTCCTTTTCCAGCCGCTCCAGCGTCAGTTCCTCGGTCAGGTGCGCCTGAATAAACAAAAACACCTCGTCCAGCATCAGGTGGTGGCGGCTGACCGATGCGGTGTGGAACTCCGCATGGATGCAGGCACGCAGCGCCAGCACCACAAACATTTGCAAAATACCGTGCTCGAACACCGCTGCACCGAACTGGGTGCGCTCCTGCGGGAGCATCAGCAGCTTCCGGGCAAGGTTTTTCAGCAGCATATAGATCTGGCTGTCCGGGCGCACAGCCACCTGCCGGAAGGGCACCACGTTGAAGCTTTTTTCAAGGTCGGTATCTGCGTCCGAAAGCTGCGCCAGCGTCTGGGGGGACAGCTGCACCCGAATAAGTTCCAGCGGGCCGTAAGCACCGGCGTATTCCAGTCTGCCGCCCTGACCGGGCTTGAAGATGATGAGATTCTGCTGCTGTGCGGGCAGCACCACCTCGCTGCACCGGAACACACCGCTGCCCCGCATGACCAGAAACAAATCATAATACGCGCCGGAATAAAATTCCCGGACGGCGCTCTGCTCAAAAAGATAACGCTTGGCTGTATAATTCACCAAAAAGTCCTCCATGAAACTGTCATGTGTAACAGATTGTTGTACACAACAGAAAAGTACAACTGTTATAATTGCATAATACATCAATATACGATAGTTTTCAATCATTTTTTGGATATGTATTGATGAAAAATTAACGTATAATGCAAACGTAGAAAAGAGACTTGTGCGAAATGTCTCGTGGTTTCACTGTTTTTAAGGAGGATAAAACACAATGGACCAGAAAAAGACCATCCGACCCTTCTCCATGAAGGACAAGATCGGCTATACGCTGGGCGATCTGGGCTGCTGCTTCACCGAGCAGTACCGCGCCATGTATCTGTCGATCTTCTACACCCTGATCCTGCAGGTCAACCCCTTCCACGTGGGTATCCTGCTGCTGATCACCAAGATCTGGGACGCCGTGAATGACCCCATCATCGGTGCCATCGTGGACTCCCGCAAGGCCACCAAGGGCGGCAAGTTCATCCCGTGGATCCGCGCCTTCTCCTTCCCCATGGCAGCGCTGTGCATCCTTGGCTTTGTCAATGTAGGCAATATCAACTACGGCCTGCGTCTGGCCTACATGTTCGTCACCTACGTTCTGTACGAGGCGCTGTACACCTGCGTCAACGTGCCCTTCGGTACTCTGTCCAGCGTGATGACCGATGATGTCAGCCAGCGCACCGCACTGTCCCGCTACCGCAGCCTTGGCGGCACCATCTTCATGACCGTTATGGTCATGGTCGGCCCTCTGTTCCTGTATGTGGACAACCAGCCCGTGGCTGGCCGCTTCCTGATGCTGGCCTGCATCTGCGCTATGCTGGGTCTGCTGTGCCTGCAGATCACCTGCGTATGGTGCAAGGAGCGCGTGCAAGTGCCCGAACGTCCGCAGGGCGAAAAGCTGAACTACCTGCATGTGCTCAAGGAGATCTCTCACAATAAGGCTCTGCTGGGCGTTATGTTCTTCAGCCTGACCGGCATGATCGGTGCTTCCGTGGTCAACGGTCTGAACACCTACCTGTATAAGGACTTCTTCGGCAACGTTAAAATTCAGGCTGTCTCCGGTATGCTGAGCGTGCTGTACGCTGTGCTGTCCTTTGCCATCACCCAGCCTCTGGCCAACAAGTTCGGCAAGAAGGAGTGGTGCTGCATGGGCGCTGGCTTTGCCGCCATCGTGTTCGGCATCCTGTTCTTCTTCCCCGTCCACAATCCTGTGGCCTTCATCGTCATCAACGGTATCTGCTATCTGGGCGCTTCCGGCATGCAGGTGCTGATCTGGGCTATGGTCAACGACGCCATCGACTACCACGAGCTGCAGACCGGCGAGCGCAACGAGGGCATCGTTTACTCCACCTACTCCTTCTTCCGCAAGCTTGCAAGCGCCATTTCCGGCAGCCTGTCCAGCTTTGTGCTGGGTGCCATCGGCTACAACGTTACCGCAGGCGCTGTGCAGACCGCAGGCGTTGTGAACGCCATCTGGAAGAGCTACACCGGCATCTACTTCCTGGGCTACGGCATTGCAGTTGCCATCCTGTTCTTCGTCTACCCCCTGACCAAGCAGAAGACTGCTGAGATGCTGACCGAGCTGAAGGCTCGCCGCGCCGCAAAGGAGAGCAAGTAAACCATGAAGATCTTACAGGTTCAGTTTAAAAACCGCAATGGCCACACCCTGCGCGGCATCGTGACCCTGCCCGACACCGAGGGCAAGGTACCCTTTGTGGTGCATCTGCACGGCTTTGCCGGCAGCTGCAGCGGCTACAAGTCCATGTACACCCATCTGTCCCGCGCTCTGGCAGCGCAGGGCATCGGCAGCGCCCGGTTCGATTTCTACGGCAACGGCGAGAGCGACGGCGAGTTCGAGGATATGAGCTTTGACGGCTTGCACACCGATGCACAGGATATCTTTGCATGGGCCGCTGAACAGCCCTATGTGGACAGCGAAAAGCTGTTCCTCTCCGGCCAGAGCATGGGCGGCTACATTGCCGCCTCCTGCGCACCGGTCATCCAGCCCCACGGCCTGATTTTGCTGTGTCCGGGCGCCGGGATGTGGTTCGGCTGCGCCCAGCGCGCCGACGGCATTATGCAGACCGGCAAGGACTACGCCGACATGGAGGGTCTGTGCTACAAGATGGCCTTTAACTACGAGATGGCAAAGCACCCCGACCCCTTTACCGAGGCCAAGGGCTACAACGGCCCGGTGCTGCTGCTGCGCGCCGACGATGACCGTCTGGTGGATGAGGGCACCTGCAACCGTTACGCACAGGTGTACACCGCACCCGATGTGGACACCATTGCAGGCGGCGGCCACAACTTTGCCACGCTGGCAGCCCGTGCCGCCGTGGAGGAAAAGACCGCAGCATTCATCAAAGCAAATCTGTAAAGCAAAGCGTATCTGCAAGGAGGATTTCGTATGCAAAACGTGATTCTGCAGCCCATCGAGGTGGGCGGACAGACCTTTAAAAACCGCATCATGTTCCCCCCGCTGACCACCGGCTACGAGAAAAACGGCATGATCAGCGAGCAGGACATGGGCTTCTACACCCGTCTGGCAAAGGGCGGTGTGGGTTACATCGTTCTGGGCGATGTGGCACCCATCAACAGCTTTTCTCCCACCCCCAAGCTGTTTGACGACAGCCAGATCCCTGCCTTCAAGGCACTGGCCGACAGTGTACACACCTACGGCACCAAGCTGGGCGTCCAGCTCTTCCACCCGGAGTACGACGTAGACGCCATCAACAGTCTGTTTATGCAGAAAAAGTTTGATGAGATGCGTCAGCGCCTGCATCACGACATGATGTTCTTCACCGATGAGGTCAGCGAGGAGATGCTGATGGCCATCATCGATAAGATGTGCGCCTGCGCAGTGCGTGCACAGAAGGCCGGTGTGGACGTCATCCAGATCCACGGCGACCGCCTGAACGGCTGCCTGTGCTCCACCCGCATGAACCACCGCACCGATAAGTTCGGCGGCAGTCTGGAGAACCGCGTCCGCTTTGCCCGCATGCTGACCCGCGCCATCCGCAAGGCTGTGCCGGATATGATCATCGACTACAAGCTGTCCATCGTCACCCCGCAGCGCGGCAAGGGCGGCATTGACGAAGCCGACGCCGTGCAGTTTGCCCAGTGGCTGGTAGAGGACGGCGTGGATATGCTCCACGTTGCGCAGGCCAACCACACCGGCAACATGGCCGACACCATTCCTCCCATGGGCGTACAGCCCTACGGCTTCTTCGTCAAAATCGCCGGGGACATCAAAAAGGCCGTCAATGTGCCGGTCAGCGCCGTGGGTCGTATCGTGGATGCCGAAATGGCTGCGCGTGTCATCGAGAGCGGCATGGCCGACATCGTTGCCATGGGTCGCCCGCTGCTGGCAGACCCCGACTGGGGCACCAAGATCGCTGCCGGGAAGGCCTGCGATATCCGCCGCTGCATCAGCTGCAACAAGGGCTGCACCGATGCCATCCAGAACCGTCAGTTCCTCTCCTGTGTGCTGAACGCGGAGAACGGCTACGAGAACACCCGCAGCATCCAGCCCGCAGCACAGAAAAAGAAGATCGCCGTCCTTGGCGGCGGCCCTGCCGGTCTGGAAGCCGCCCGTGTAGCAGCGCTGCGCGGCCATGACGTGACCCTGTTTGAAAAGACCACCACTCTGGGCGGCCAGCTGAACATTGCCTGCGTACCTCCCCGCAAGGAGGAGATGCGCCGCGCCGCACAGGACCTGATCCACGCGGTCTGCAACGCCGGTGTGCACCTGTGCATGGGTCAGACCCGCACCGCAGAGCAGCTGAAGGATGCCGGTTTCGAGGCCGTCATCAACGCTGTGGGCGCACACAGCGCCGCACCCCGCATCCCCGGCATCGACAGCGTGAACGTGGCCGATGCATGGAAGGTTCTGGCCGGTGAGCAGCAGGTGTACGGCACGGTTGCCGTCATCGGCGGCGGCATGGTGGGCTGCGAGACCGCAGAGTATCTGGCTGCCCGCGGCTGCAAGGTGTCCGTTATCGAGATGATGGACAAGATCGCCGCAGGCGAGAGCTCCACCATTCTGCCCACCCTGCTGGAAAACTATAAGACCTACGGCGTGGAGCAGTACCCCAGCCACAAGGTCAAGGAGTTCCGCATGGACGCCGTCGTCTGCGAGAACAAGGACGGCGCAGAAGTGACCATCCCCTGCGATTACATCGTGCTGGCTATGGGCGCACGCTCCAACGAATTTGACGCTGCTGCGCTGGAAGCTGCCAGCATCCCGGTGTATTCCATTGGCGATGCCGCCGGCAAGGCTGCGGATATCTCCAACGCCATCCGCACCGGCTACGATACCGCCTGCCAGCTGTAAAACAAAACTATCGTTCTATTTGTGGGTCAGAAACGCCTGTGGGCGCTTCTGACCCACTTTTTTATTGGGGAAGAAAGTAATTTGCAGCGAGGTTGCAAACGCTGCCATAAACCTGTAGACGATGTGTAGGGGACGATGCTTGACCGTTCCGAAACCGTAAGACAATATATCATTATAAAATTTGTGATGCTCAATGATGTAAAAGCTCCGGCGTGGTCAGGTAGCAACGCCCTGCGGCACAGGGATGAAGTACAACAAAAACAGCCCGGTCCAAACGGACCGGGCATTGTGGGTTCCTGTTTACTTTTTCTCGTTCTTCAGCTGGTTGCGCAGCATGATATCGCCAAAGGTCAGGGCGTTGAACAAACCGCCGGCCTTGTTGGCCTGGCGCACAATGCGCGCCGGCAGAGGCTTGCTTTCATCGGTGGAAAGCAATACAATGTGAACCTTATCGGCCACATCGGCATTGCCTTCCTTTTTGGTGGTCAGTACCTGCAGGTACACAACATAGGGGTCATGCATAGAACCATAGTAAATATCGTTGCCGCAGCGCACCAGCGGGCGGCCCTTATAGGTCAGACTGGGGGTAAAAGCCATCTCTTACAACCTTCTTTCGCTGTTGTTGTATCCGAAAAGCCGAAAATATAGCCTGTTTCTACAAACACAGCCGGATTTTGCGTTAAAAGTCCTTGGAATCCACAAAAGATTCCGGCGGCTTTTGCCTTAAATCCGTCTTGCGTTTGCGAAATATGCGTCATTTTCTTTGTTTTCAGTTACACATTAATCAATAAAAAATATTATACCATACAAGATAGGGGATTACAAATCTAATTTTTCGCGTTCGATCTTTTCTTCGTTCAAGGCAACGCGCTGGGTCAAAATGCGCACCTTGCTGTCCAGCTGACTGAGCCGGATGGACATAAAAAACTGTTTGGCCAGCAGCAAAAAGATGATGACGATATAAACAAAATTGATGGGGCTCTGGAACCCACGCAGATACGCCGCCCAGTAGGCAATGCCGGGAAAGATGGCCAAAATCAGCAGAACGCCGCTGAACAGAAGCCAGAAAATGGTATCTTCGATCTGCACCTTAGCCAAACGCACGCGGCGCAGAATATAGGTTGCGGTGATCAGGCTGCCCAACACAAGGCATACACGGATAATTGGCTGATCAAACATGGCTTACAGGCTCCTTTCCGGGTAAGGCGTTTCGGTGTCCCGCTTGCGGAACCACTGAATCAGCAAAATGGAGATGGACATTTTGACCATATATTCAATGCTGCGCCAAAAGGTCAGGTAGCTTTGACCGGCCTCGCGCTCGCCCATCGTAACTTGTACTTCGCGTACCACAGCGCCGTTTTTGATCAGGTAACTGATGGTATCCGGCTCCGGGCCATAGTTCAAATTTTGGGCAAATTCTTCCACCATGGCGCGGTTGAACAGCCGCATGCCGCTGGTGGGGTCGCAGATGGCACGGCCGGTGGTCAGCCGGATGGACCAGCTGATGATGTAACTGCCCAGCATGCGCAGGCTTTTGGGCTTTTTTACCGTCAAAAAGCGGCTGCCAATCACGATGTCGGCCCCGCTTTCCAGCTCTTCCAGCATGGCGGCAATATATTCCGGTCGGTGCTGGCCGTCAGCATCCAGCTGCATGGCGCAGTCATACCCGTTTTCGGCGGCATAGCGCAGCCCGGTCTGGAATGCACCTGCCAGCCCCAGGTTGACCGGCAGATCGATCAAGCGGAACCCATGTTCCCGGCAGATGGCCGCGGTTTTATCACGGCTGCCATCGTTGACTACAACATAGTCATACTGCGGGTAGTTCTTGACAATGCCGTTGACGACCTTGACAATATTGGCTTCCTCATTATATGCAGGAATAACAATCAGCAATTTTGACATAACAAATGTTCCTTATCCACTTGCCCGGCAAACACCGGGCAGATGTCAGCTTTGGTTTATGATCCCCATCATTTTATCAAATACGGCATCCCATGTAAAGTGCGCGTACACATTGCGGTACGCCGCCTCGGCACAGGCATGGGCGCGGGCGGGATCATCCAGCAGGGTCTGCAGCCCGGCGCGGATGGTTTCCACCGTGGCGTCCTGTGGCTGGCCGGGCAGCACAATGCCGTGGGTATCGTCCGGCAGCAGCTCCTCGGTTCCAGCGGTGCGGGTGCACACGATGGGGCAGCGGCAGGCCGCGGCTTCCAGCAAGGTGGTGGGAAAGCCCTCGGCATACCGGGTGGGTAGACAGTATACATCTGCCTGCCGCAGCAGCTGAACCACCGCATCATGCGGCAGGGCACCGGGGGTAACGGCCCCAAGGTCCGCCAGTTCCTGCTGCTGCGGACCGCTGCCAGCCGCCACCAGAACAACGCCCGGCAGCTGGGCCACGGCCTGGGCTAATAATCCGGCACCCTTTTCGGGAATCAGGCGGCCCACAAACAGCACGATCTTACGGTCGCCAAGGTTCAACTTGGCGCGCCAGTCTGGCGCGTGGGCAGCTTCCTGTTCTAAAGCAGCGGGGTCAATGGCGTTGGGCATGGTTCCTGCAGCCGTAATGCCAAAGGTGTGCAGCCAGCGGCAGGCAGCGGCGGAAACGCCATAGAACGGCGCGCCGGTGCCGCGCACCAGGCGGCAGGCAACCTGCTCATACAGCCGCCCGCAGGCCCCCAGCAGGCCGCTGCCCATCGGCATGTATCCGGTGGAATGGTCAATAATCAGCATGGGGATACTGCGGCGCTTGGCCGCGCGGGCAGCCCAGACGCTTTGGGTGTACATGCGGGTCTGCACCACGCAGAAATCGAGCTTTTGCGCCCAGATTTGCGCGGTCAGCACGTGGAAGCGCGCCCCCGGCTTGATGACAGGAAAGCGCCCGTTCATGACAGGCCAGACGGGCAGGCGGTAAATTTCAATGCCATCCCCGTCAATTTCGTGCTCCGGCAGGTTGGGCAGAGCACTGGTAACCACAATGGCGCGGTGCCCGGCGGCAACAGTGCAGCGGGCAAGGTTCCAGGTGTAGCGCTCCACACCACCCACCGTGGGCAGGTACTGCGCAGAAAAATAACAAATCGTCATCGGGCAATCACCGCAAGCATGGCGTTCAGCAATACCCCGGCGTTGACTACGCACAGGCAGCAGACCAGGGTGCAGGCGGACTGTTTGCCGCTGGCAACCTGGACCCGGCGGGGCAGGCAGGTAAGCAGGAACAACGGCAGCACGGGCAGAAGATACCGCCCCTGGAAGCCGTAAACGGTCTGGTAATAGGTCGGGGTCCACACAAGGCAGCCGGCAAAGGCCAACGCGGCGCACAGCAGCGCGGCCAGCGCACACCACACCCGGTAGCGCCCCTGGGGCAGCCCCGGCACGGGAACATCCTGCGCCGGAACGGCGGCATACCACAGCAGCAGGTAGAGCGCCAACACCCAGAACCAGGCCAGGTCCAGCGAGCTGTAGCTTAAGCTGCCGCCCACAAGGCCGCGCACCCAGTTGTCGGCATCCTGCACCATGCTGCGTACCAGCAGCATAGCCACGGCGGGCAGATTGTGCAGAATGTAACCGGGGGTAAAGGTGGTCTGGTCTTCCTCGCTGGGGGTGCTCTGGCTGTCCCGCACGGTACGGACAGCTTCGATCTCTTTGATCAGCACATTGCGGTCCAGCGGGTAGCGGTCATCCTCCACGCCGGGGTAGATCTGGCAGGCGGAAAGCAGCTCTGCACATTCATCACTGCTGAACATGGACTTGAAAAAGTCTCGGCGGTCAGCATTGGCCAGCCGTTCCCGGCACATTTCGGCGTCGGTGGTCATCAGGTCGCGGTCCAAGTAAACCAGGGAAGCCGCACTCATGAATTCATCATCGGTCAGGCTGGAATGCTCCACTTCCTCCGGGCTGAAGAAAAAGCTCTGGCCCAGAACGGCGGCGGTCACATCGCCCTCCTGCAAGGCCTGCACCCAGAACTCCAGCTCCTTCTGCGGGATCTCGGTCACGCCCTCCACGCAGTAATACAGGCGGCGCACAAAGTTGGAAGCCGTGTTTTCGCGGTACTCGGCAGGCATGTTGGCAAACCGGTTGGAGGTTTTGCCGTCACCCGCGGCAGGGGCGGCATGCAGGGTACGATTGTCAGCTGCCTCTGTTGCTGTATAAGAAACCGCGGCAGCCGGGGTAGAACCCTGTGCGGAGGTGGTTTCCGCCTGGGTAGTCTGATTTTCAAACCTGGCAGAACCGGCCACCGAGGTGACCAGCACAGCGCGGTTGATGCTGAGCGCCAGCAGTACGCATCCGGCCAGATAAGCGGCTTTTTTGGTTGCGGCGCTCTGGCCAAAGCGGCTGTTGGGAATCAGCAGGAACAACGCTGCCAGCGGCAGGTAAACCAGTTTGGCCGGTGCCAGCAGGATGCCGAACACCGCCAGCGGCAGCCACAGCCGCACCGGCAGCACCGTGCCGTCCTTGCAGCCAAAAATCGCCTGCATACACAGCGCAGTAAAGGCAAACGCCAGCCCCAGCAGCAGGGAATCCCGGCTGAAAGAAGCCGCCAGATGCAGCGTCATGGGCAGCAGGGCCGCCGCAGCGAATACCCGCCTGCCAAACGGCGCGGCTTTAACGGCCAGCGCTGCTAACAAAGCGAACACAATTAAATTTGCTGTGCGCCCCAGCAGCAGCGCCGGAACAAAGCCAAGGTGAAAAACATATGCCAGGAACACCGCCGCCGCGCTGAACAGGTACAGCGTGGGATTGCGGTCGGTCTGCAGTTCTTCCAGCGCAGTGTGGCTGTCAAAACTGTCAGGGGTGGTGGTGAACAGATTTTCGCTCAGTTCCTGCCAGCTGAACACGGTGGTCTTTTCGTTTTGCAGCAGGGGGTCAAAGTCGTGCTCGCGGCGGTAGGTCATATCCAGCGGCACATTGCCCATCCGCCATTCATCCGGCGAGAGCATGTTGGCCCATTTGCAGGCTAAAGTAAAGGACTGGTTGATGTGGTATTTTTCGTCCGGTGCGGCATAGGGCGGCAGCACAAAGCTGTACAGCATGCCAAAGCAGAGCACCAGCACAAACCCCAGCCGGTGCAGCGGCATGCGGCCCCGCATGGCAAAATAAATGCCAAGGAACACCACAACGCTGGCCAGCAGCCCGACCAGCAAAAAGAACCGGGTCAAAAATCCGCCAATCTGTTTGTAAGTCACCAGCAGCGCCAGCGTGCCGTCCACGGCTTCGCCGTTTACGGTAAAGGTATCGTTCCACAGCACAGCGCCGTTGCTGCAGCCCACGGTCAACCGGCCGGAACCGGTATACTCCGGTTTCAGGGTCACGCGGTAGCGGCGGCCTGCGCTGCCGGTCACGGGGGGATCCAGCCCCATGCCGGTGTACTGCCCGGCCACAATGTTCGCCATATCGCCGGTGGAGCGGGCCAGCACCTCGCCGGTGTCGGCATCGGCAAGTTCCAGGTGCAGCTCACCGGTGGGTTGGCCGTTGCTGGTGCCAAACACAAAGGCCATGGCCAGCAGGTCATTGTCGGTATCAAAGGTCTGGGCAGCGCCGTTGGCTTCGTCCAGCTCGGCGCTGTACTGGCTGTAATCATCGCTGATGCGCTCCGACAGGCTCTTGTCATTGTTGGGGCGTACCGCGGCCAACCAAACCAGCACCACGGCCAGCAGGCAGGCAGCAGCGGCGCACAAGGCGGTGCCCAGCGGGCTTTTCAGAAAATCCTTTATTTTGCTCATACGGGCTCCTCCCGGTTTTGGTGGTTCAGCGTTCAGGGGGTGTCCAAAACAAACACCGGAATATTTAACGTTTCAGCCGCACCCATCAAATCTTTGCGCCAAAGGCTTTTTTAACGGCGGCAGGCAGGCGGCCGTCCCGCAGCAGGAGCTCTTCC
>OGLJ01001343.1_pt1 | contig 20977 bp, 26 predicted proteins | sample 1572801 | NCBI WGS metagenome assembly OGLJ01 (sample SAMEA2581877, study PRJEB24529) | metagenome | biome: Human gut stool | place: China | collected 2011
CCCAGCTTCGCAGCCACCGGGCCAACGGTAGAACCCAGCACATTCAACCCCGCGCCAGCGAACTGACCAACGTTTTTGACCGTGCCGATTGCACCGCCTGCCAGCTTTGTTGCGCCGCCGACCACCTTGTTTTTGGCGTTCGCCAGAATTGCCGGGCCTTTCGTCTGGCTAAAGATATACCCCATCTGCGCAAGAGCGTCCTGACCGTTCATGCCGACCGTGCTGGTTGCCATACGCCAGAGTGCTCTACCTCTGCCTGGCTGCACGATGCCCGTTTTTGCGAGGATCCCCACTCCGGTCTTTCCGATATTTCCGAGTGCAGACTTTCCAAGTCCGCCCATCGTAGACAAGGTTGCTCCGCCAAAGGATTTCATTCCGGCAAAGATGCCGGGGAAGTTGATGCCCTTCGGTCCCGCTATGCCGGACAGGATCTGTTTTGCAACGCCGCCCGCCTTTACGAATCCGCTGCCGATGGCCGTGTTGCCCAGTGCGCTTATAGCGCTGCCTACACCCGTGACGTACTTTCCGGGTCCAGAGTTTTTCAGCAGACCGAGCACACCGCCGTTCGTGCTGGCTTCCAGAACGTCATTTACAAAGCCGGTCTGCCCCTTCTTGGTTCCGCTGCGTAGTCCCTTGAAGTTCTTCATTGTCGCCCAGATGCCCACACCAGCGCCGTCCAACGTCTGCCTGATCTTGCCCAGGCGCGTTGCTGGCTGCTGTGCTCCGATGCCAGCCATCTGTGCACCGTACTTTGCATTTTCTGCGAACATTCCGGCATTCGACCCGGCAAATGCCGCGCCGCTCACCGTTTTCTGGATCAGGCTTGTGGGGGTCAATGCACCCAGCAGGTTTCTGACCGTGATGCCGCCGAAAGTTCCGCCGGGCGCTCCGCTCGGCTTTCCTCCGATCACGATGTTTCCCACCGTGGACAGCAGCATGCTTCCGGCGCTGTACGCCGCGGGTGCAAGGCTCATGGCTCCCAGCGCCGCAACAATGGCCGTAATGGCTCCCGCCACTTCCGGTCCATGCTCTGCTGTGTAGTCGATGCCTTTCTGTATCCACGGCAGCGCCGCCTTTGCGGCGTCCCCGATTCCGTTCACTGCATTGCGTAGCAGCGGCAGTACCGACGTTACCAGGTTGGACAAGTCCGGCAGGCTTTCGTCGATCTCCTTGTAGAAGTCCAGCTGGATCCGGGTCAGTTCCTTTTGGGCGGGCAAGAAAGCCTCACCGACGTCCTGCATCAGAACCGTTCTGGCATTGGTGCGCATGATGTCAAGACTTTCCTGCGTCCCGCTGTTGATAGCAAACTCACGCTCCATACTGCTTTTGTAGTTGTCGTAGTTTGCATCGCTCACTTCAGAAAGCGTTTTTTCCAGCAGGTCAAGATTATTCGTAACCTTCGCTGCACCTTCCACCGCCCACTGGTTAAACAGAACGTTCAGTGTGGCCAGCTTCTTTTCGTCCGGCAGCTGATTGATAGCCGCAAAGACTTTCTGCAGCGTCCCTGTTCCGTCCTCCTGCATCGACTTTGCCACACCAGATGCCGAGAATCCCAGCGTTGCCCACATCTCCTTTTGGGCCTTGGTTGCGCTATCGCCCTTTGAGATGTTGGTGTAGATTCTGGAAATCGTAGTACCAGTGCGTTCCGTGTCAACACCGGTAGCCTGCATTGCCGTAGCAATGGCTGCTGTAGTCGATGGATCCACACCGGCCAGCTGGCCAACAGAAGCCGATTTGTTCACGCTGGATGCGATTTCTGCGGCGGTCGTCGCATTGTTTGCGCCCAGGTAGTTGATCTGGTTCATCAGGCGCATAACGTCATCGTGGCTGTAATTGACTTTGTTTCCGTTCTCGTCCTTTTTTGTGAACGAAACTTCCCACTTGGCCATATAGTCACCGGCCGTCCGGTCTTCCAGATCCATAGCCGTAGCGGCCACGGCTGTGTCGCGCAGGATGCCGCTTGTGGTCTGTTCGTCAACGCCCTTACCAGACTGACCCAGAGCCGCGCTCATGGTGGAAAGTTGTTCCGTGGTTCTCGGAATCTCCATGCTAAGCCGCTGGATGTAGTTCTCCATATCGGCATAGTTTTGCGCATAGGTCTTTCCATTTTCGGACATCTGGTCGGACGCTTTGCCCGAACTGTCCGCAAGGCCGTCCACATAACGCATGACCGGTGCCATCTGCGCTTCCAGCTTTACAGCCTCGTTTGTGGTTTTCTGAATGCCTGCAGCGACAGCGCCTGTCAACGTTGCGCCAAGCGCAAGACCGGCTTTGCCGACCACGCCCAGCACATTTGTGACCGTAGATGCCAGGGAGTTTACGCCTCGCATCTCTCCCGCCAACGAGCCAGTCAGACCCTTTACCTGACTTATGGTTTTCGTCAGGGATGGATCCACTTTTCCCATGATGCGGATGCTAAGATCTAACGCTCCATTTCCCGCCATACGTCCGACACCTCGTTACACAGATTTACCAGTTCCCGCCGTGGCAGGTGCAGCAAATCGGTCATGTTGGAGTGCGTGGCAATGGACAGCTGGATAGCCGCTTTCCTAAGTCCTTTCGCCCCGCCCTTTACTCGAAAAAATCAGCGTCCACAGCGTCGCGCAGCTTTACCGCCTCGCACAGCGGCAGACCAGCAAAGAAATCCACCGGATAGCCGGTGCCCATGCTGGCAATGATGCAGCAGTACAGGTAATTGCGGCCAGTGTTCACCGGGTTAAAGCCAGCAGCCACCAGACGGTTTTCCGCCGTCGATTCGCTCATGGTGTTCAGTTCGCCCACGCCGGACAGGTCGATGCCTTCAAAGGTCTGACCTTTCAGCTCGTTCTTCTCGCTGCCCTCGTAGGTGTAGGGCGCGGCGAATTTCAAGGCATGAGATTTCAGCTGCGCCTTGACTTCCTCGGCCTTCTGGCTGCTGTCCATTGCGTTCAGCACCGCCGTCTGTACCAGCTTGATTTTGCCGCGGGGCATGAGTTTGAAGAACTCCACGGGCTTGCCGGTGGCCTTGACGGCCATTTCCTGTGCGAAAGAGGTAGTAGCCTCCATTGCAGCCAGAGATGCCAGTTCGCCGGAAAGTTTCTTCTGCACATCCACAAGATCCTGCACGGTCATCTTCGCCATGCCGGACAGATCCAGACTGTCGTACTCCTTGCCCTCAAACTTGTAGGGCTTGTCGAACTTCACGATATTCTCCATTGCTGTTTCCTTTCACGTTAAAAAGAATCAGCCGTCCCACCCTTGGGACGGCTGACTTCATCATGTATCAGGCTTTAGATCAGAGCGTTGATCTCGGCACGCATATCCTCGCCATCCACATAGTAGCGGCCTGCAAACTTGTCGATGTCAATGACGGTCTGGCCGTCAACCTCCATCAGGTAGCGGGTCACTTCCAGCGTGGTGGTGCTGCTCATGGTGTCGGCACGCTTCAGCTTGCCGGGATCCAGCTCCTTGGGGCGGCCGCCCAGAACAACGCGCAGGCCCTTGTAGGTGTAGCCGCCGTTCTTGTTGTCGTTCTGCATAGCAGCACGCAGGGTGATCTGGATATTCTTGTTGGGGTTCATCATCTTGGTGGCGAAGCTGTACATGGTGTTCCAGTTCAGCGTAGCCTCCATGGATTCAAACTGGCCGGGCACAGGCGAATCAACATCGCCTGCAATGCCCATGCCGTTCACGGTCGTGGTCTTGTTCTTGATCTTGGGCAGAGTGACTTCATCTGCCAGACCGATCAGAAGATCATCTTCGGTGTAGGCATTGTAGTCATTGATGACCTGGGGAACCAGGTCGCTGGAAATATTCAGAGCCATAGTTCATCCTCCTTACAGAGACAGAGCAGAAGCCAGTGCGCCCGCCTCATACTCCATGGTGTTGTTGATCTGCTTGAACGGCGGGAAGGGGGTGCAATACTGGTAGAAGCTGTAATGGCCTGCCACCAGCTCTGCGGCGGTGTTGCGGTCAGGGTCCGCCTTCATGCTGTAGCTGGCGCAGACCTCGGTAGAAACATACACGCTGCCCTTCATGTTCTCGCTGTCGATGATGGACTGCAGGCGCTTCTTGTTCATGGGCTTGTCCAGCTTGCTCTGGTTGCTCAGAACAAACTGCGTCCAGGTATGGTTGAAGAAGCGGCGGACGCAGAGGAAAGCGTCCTTCGGGTCGGTATTCTTCGGGTAGCAGCAGGTCTCATTGCCCCAGACCACAAAGTCGCCGGAGCGGATGAAGGTTGCCACGCCCTGCTCGTTCAGGATGTTGCCCTGCTCCTGATCCATCAGCACCTCCGTGCCATCTTCCAGACAAGCTGCGGAGATGGGCACGCTCACGTTGGACGGGCTGGCGTTCGGGCAGTCGTTGTACAGACTGTCGTTGTACACGGTGGCTGCCGCCGCCAGAGCGCTTCCGCTGTAAATTGCGGTGCCGATCTTGCCATACAGCCACAGGGCGTATGCCTCACGGGAGGTAGCGCCCTGCTTCACCTTCTGCCCGGCCACATCGGTGTACTTCTTTGCACCGGTGGTGCTGCTGTCGATGTCAATGTAGCACACTGCATCGAACACGCCATTGATCTTGCGGCATTTAGCCTGCATGGCAGCGCACACCAGAGGATCCTTGGAGAAGCGGGGTGCCAGAATAATGCCGGGCACCATGCCCAGCTTCGGGAACACCTGACGCACAACTTCCAGACCGGTTTCCGCGCCGGTGGAGGCATTCACGCCGCCAACAATGTCGGCTGCCGTCACCTTGGTGGGATCCAGAATAGAGCCGGTCACGGTCAGCGTGGTAGCGCCGTCGCCCTTACCGCCGGTGACAATGGCAATGTTCACAGTGCCGTCATCGTTGAAACTGGCGGTGTAGTCCTCATTCGCCACCAGCGCAGTGGTTTCCTTCTTCACCACCAGAGCGCCCAGCAGAATGCCAGTTTCCCCGATTTCGGCAACGCCGTCGTTCACCTGCACGCTCTTGGTTTTCATCTCCGTGGTGTGCTTTGCAGGGTCCAGAACGTTAATCAGGACAACGGGAGCAACGCCCATCACCTGAAAGCTTGCGCTGATCGCATCGCACAGGGTATACTTTGCGAAATCGTCAGAGTAGCCAACTGCGGCGTCCGCCTCTTTGAAGGTGTTCGCCAGCAGCGGAGTGTTTACCGCTGCTGCGGGGTCAGCCAGCAGGTTGACCGGGGCGGTGCCCACGATGACCTGAAGGCCAGAGTTGACCGATACCGGCGCGGAAACGCTGGTTGCGGCCTCGGTTTTGTTAAAACCATGAGAAATAGCCATTTGTCATATCCTCCTTACTTCATCAGGTCGGCGGCCTTCTTGCAGAGAATGTTCTCTCTGGTGCCGTCCTGTTCAATCTTCACGCGCATTTCTGCGAGCTTGTCCAGCGGAACGATTAGCGCCTTCAGGAACGGCACCTGCTCCACTTTTTCTTTCAGCTTTTCGGGCAGGCCATCCACGAATACGGTGTACTGCGGGGCAATGCCCTTGACGGTCGGTCCACAGTACGCCGCAGCGCCGGTGGTTTCCGTCACGGGCTGCGCTTCCTTCACGGCCTCGCTTTTCTTTTCGGTCTTTTCGATGCTCATATCAAAGCCTCCACTTCTTCGTTTTTCAGGGTGTTGGGCGTTTCGCAAATCAGGTTGACGATGCCCCAGTAGTAGAAGTCCATGTCATCATCCGAAAGCTCCCATTTGCGGGGATATCCCACTTTGAAAGCCTCGCCAAACACAGGCTTCCGCTTGAAGTGCTGCATGATGGCTTCGATGATGTTTCCGGTATCCTCATATCCCTGCCGGTCTGTTTCCGGGTCATAACAGCAGATGATAAGCTGCAAAAGGACCAATTGCGGATCCTTTTCGTTCACCACCTCGCCGCTCGTTCTTGATACGATGATACACGGAAAGTTGGATCTATTGGTATCCACATCGTCGTCATCATCGGTCGGGGACGGGATAAACTGCTTGAAGATCTTCAGCGGTTTTTCGCTTTCCTGCCCCGTGAACTTCATATCCCGGAACAGTTCCTTCAGCTCGTCAATCATGGCCTGCTGGCACATTTCGCTGGTATAGCCGGTGATTTTTTCAGCCATATCAGATCACGCCCTTTCGTTTTGCATTGGCGATCAGTTGCCGGACGCGCCGTTCCGTGTTCTGCTGCAGCATCTGCTCCACCGTCTGCTCCTGCATCTCCCACACGGTATGGTGCATCGCAGAGCCGGAAGGGCTGGACAGTGTTGCCAGCTTCTCGTTCGGTTTCCAACGTTTCTTTCCGCTCTCCGTGTAGTCCTTATCCGCAGGTACTCCGAGCTGACGCTGTACCATGCCGATGTGCTTCGACTTGAACTGTACCAAGAAGCCCTTGCTCTTATCGCTGGTGCCGCCCAGAGCAATCATCGGACTGCCTTTCAGGACGCGCGCCCGAAAAACGGGCGGTGCATTGCGAACAGACGGACCCATGAAGGGCTTTGTGTGGCTGGTTCTGAAATAACCCAGGTCTGCCCGGAATGCACCGGGGTCGTTCTTCATAATAGCAAGGATAGCGGTAGGCCGCCGGTTGGTGGCCTTCTGGCGCTGACGCAGATCTTCGATCATGCGTCTGCCCGCTGCGTTCATGTCGTAGCGCTTCTTCACTTCGGTCAGCATCAGCTTGCGCGTCTGCCGCGCCGTGGTGTTTACGGCCACCTTCAACGCCGCCGGGGTTTTGTTTCCCAGTACGCCAAGAGCGCGGGTCACTTCCGCGTCATCAACGGAGACCGTCAGGTTGGAAGCGTCATAGTTGGTATGGAAGTATGCCAACTTACCTCACCCTTTCCAGTTCCATGCGATACATACCCGCTTTCAGGGAGCAGGATTTGATGTTGTAGATCCGTTTCTTGTCCAAGGTAATCTGCTTGCCGCTTTTCGGCATGGGGCCGTAGTCTTTCTGCTTCACAAAAAGCAGCAGGTCGGCCTTGTACATACCCTGGTCAAAGGATTGCTTTGCTCCGCCCTCCCAGTGAGCCGGACGTTCAAGTACGCCGGGGTGCTGCGTGATACAGAGCATCAACTTATCATCTATGTACCGTTCTTCCGCAAACTCGTTTGAGTTGAAGATCACGTTCTGCACATCCTGCGCAACGCATTCTTTGAACGTAGGGAACGGTTTCGGAGTTTCCGGTGTGCCGTAGTTTTGGTCAACATCCAGCATATCCGCGCTCCTTCCCGTATCAGCAGACGGTAGCAACCAGCCAGCTGTCCACCTTGTCGGGGATGGTCAGCGGACTGGTCTGCAGCTCAAGGATCATGCGGTCAGGACCATGCTTCACATAGGTGCGCAGCAGGCGGTTGGTCTGAGCGGTGATAGTGCGCTTGCTGTCGTCGATGTAGGAAGTCAGGCCGTAAGCACGCATGAAGTTCGGGTTGGAGGGCAGCAGAGCAATCTTATTGTCATCCACCAGCCGCTTGGTAACGGGCGCAGAAGGATCGGTCCAGTCGTCCAGATAAACCTCACCGTAGGTGTAGATGTCCAGACTAGGCTTGCTCAGGTGGCCGATATAGCGTGCGCCGTTGGGCAGATCCTTGGGGTTGATGATGCCCAGTTCGATGCGGCGGTTGTCCAGCATATTCTGCACGTTGGTGTCGGCCAGGAAGTTGCGCAGAGCGGTCTTGCCCATGACAACATGATCCACGTTGGCAAAGCCATTTTCCAGCACCTGATCCACCCAGTCCTCCAGGTCATCCAGAGGCTTAGCGGCAGATGCGCCCCATTTCTTCGTACCTTCCAGCTTCACCTTGTTGGTGAAACCGAAGTCGATTACCTTGTTCACGCCGGGGCCGACGACAGGAATCTGTCCGTCCATGATGGTGCGCACTGCCATCCACTCCTCGCGGCGGGTTGCAGCATCGTTCAGACGCTGGTAGTCCTCGATCAGCTGCTTGGCGGCGCGTTCTTCGGGGGTCATGCCGGAATACAGATCCTCGCCCGGCATACGCTCCAAAGCGTCGTTTGCGGTGGTGACGGTCATAGGGTTAATCAGGGGCGGAGTAAAACTCTCAGTCTGGTAGCCCTCATTCTTGAGTACCTGGCCGCCGACCAGAGGATGCACGAAGGAAGCCATGCGGCGGTCGCCCTTCACCACGTCGATGTCCACGCTCTTGGTGGCAAAGGTCTTGACGTTGGTGAAATAGTTGTCCAGGAAGAAAGTGCGTACCGGGGGAGTGGTGCGCACGACCTCGGCCAGATACCGAGGCTCATAGATACTGATTTCGTTAGCCATAGTTGTTGTTACCTCCTACTCACTTCAGGAAGATGCCCAGATTGCGCAGAGCAACTTCAACGTCTGCTGCTTTTACGCCCTCAGGCAGTGCCAGACCGTCGGCGAAAAACTCACCCGTCAGATAGATGGGTACTTCCTCGTCTGCCGCTGCGCTGTCTGCGGTGATGCCGTACAGCCCAGTAACGGACAGCGGATTACTGCCGTCCACCTTGGCGATGGGCTTCACCTTGCCATCTGTCAGCAGCACCGGGGCGTGTGCCTCAACTGCTGCGCTGGCTTTTTTGGTGGCCTTTGCGATGCCGATGTTCGTGCCGGCAATAAAATGCTCCGGGGCGGTGGAATAGATCTTTCTTTCCAAATCCATGCTCATAACCTTGTCCTCCTTACTTCACGCCGTTCATCTTGTGGATTGCGTTCATCAGGCTCTTTTCCTGTGCCTTCTCCGGCTCCGGGTTGGCGGGCGGCGGATTGGTGATGTTGTTCGCGCCGGAAGTCTGGGCGTTGGCCTTTGCCTTGTCCAGGTAATCCTTGCTCTGCTTCTGCTGCTTTGCCTTCATGCTGGCAATGACGGCCTTCGCAAAGGATGCGGAATCAATGGGCTTCACAAACTTCGCCTCATTCGCTTCATCCTCCGCGCCGGGCAGAGTGGCATTTTCGATTTCCTGAATGCGGGTGCGCTCGGCATTGATAGCCTCGGTCTCGATCTTGGCTACCATATCCGGGCACGCCTTGCGGAGATCGTCCACGGTCTTGATGTCCTTAATGTCCATGTCTGTTACCTCCCCATGGGTTTTGTTCCCCGACTGATCCGCCGGGGGTGTATTTTCAGGCTGGGCCGTGGTCTTATCCACCACCCGGCTTCTGACAAAGTTCGGTGCTTTGTTGAACGGGGTGTTCATGCTGATGCTGTTGACGAACAAGATGCCGTTGCGGTTCTCCACAACAGAATCGTCCGCTTCGTCGTCCACCTCGTCCACAAAGCCCTTCTCCTTGGCTTCCGTTGCCGTCCACCAATTCGTTTCATCCATCCACTTGGCGCATTCGTCCTCGGTCTTGCCGGACTTCTTGGCATACAGAGTGACGATGCTGCTGCGGATGGTTTCCAGCGCCTTCAGGCAGTTGTTAAGATCCTCTGCGGTCAGGTAATCGCAGACACCCATACTGACCGGATGCACCATGTAGCTGCCGTCTGCCGCCGCCACCACCTTGTCTGCATGACAGGCAACAATGGTTGCCGCACTGGCACACAGGCCGTCGATGTGGGCGGTCACGGTGGCCGCGTTGCGTTCCAGCATATTGCCAATGGCCTGCGCTGCAAACACATCACCACCACCGGAGTTGATGTACACGGTGATTTCCTTCACATCGCCCAGAGCGGCAAGGTCATCTGCAAACCGTTTCGGGGTCGCGGCATCTTCCCACCAGCTGCGCTCGGAAATATCGCCGTAAAGCAACAGTTCCGCTTTCTGGTCATCGTCAGCCAGATTGCGGAACTGCCAGAACTTATCATTTGTCATCTTCTGGTTCGTCTGGGAATTGGGTTTGCTCATTTAGCCCTACCTCCTTCATTTTTTCCATTTCGCTCTTGCGCTGCCTCATGTTTGCCCGCCAGCTTCCGCCGGTCATCTGTGCAGTTTCCTGCTCATTGGTGCTGATGCCCTGCTGAACACGCAGAATCGCCGCCTCGATCTCTTTCTTGGCATCCAGATTGGTGCGTGCAGGACCGTTCCATGTGCAGCCCATGTAGGCCTTCGCCACAGCCGGGTCGTCAAAGAAGCCGGGTGCATTGATGCGCCCACGGGCTACTGCTTCGGCAAACCATTTCTCGTAGGCCGGCTGGCAGAAGTCCGCTGCAAAGCTATCCCGCAGCACACCGCAGGTGCGCCAAAACTCGTTCAGTGCGCCGCGGCTTGCGGAATAGTTGGAACTAAATTTCTTGTAAAGCACCTCACTGGGGATCTCCACGCCGGTCGCTACCTGATTGGACATGGCCGACATGAAGCCGTCAAAGGTCGTGACCGGGTGCTTCGGGTCGAACGTATCCGTGCTCTCTCCCGGTGCAAGGTCGAACACCGCGCTCGGTGCAAGGTCGATGCCCAGTTCATCGGGCGGGGTGTTCGGGTCCTCCGCCTTATCTGCCGGTTCCTCGCCGAACGGTGCCTGACTGGTCGGGTTTTCATGCTTGATAAACAGCGTGATGGACGATGCCACGATAGCCGCCGCCAGCTCTGCTTCTGTGTATCTGCCCATCTGTTTCAGCGTGGGCAGCACCGGGGCCAGCAAGGGCACGCCGCGCCGCTGCCCGGCGCGCTCCCTCTGTGTGACGCACAGGATGTTCGGTTCTCCCGTTTCGGGGTCGCGGGCTTCTACCCGCGTCCATGTCAGCGGCACCGTGCTGTCGTAAGCCAGCGGATGCCGGCTTGCTATCCAGTACGCCACCACCGCGCCGTCCCGGTTCGTTTCCACGCCCTGCACGATCTGGAACACGTCATGCTTGTCTATCGTGCAGGGTGCCATTATGTCCGTGCGGTCAGGGCTGCAAATCAGATCAGCCTCGATCAGGCGCAGCCGCAGAGCATACGGCCAGTGCGGATGTTCGCTGAACTGCACCACCGCAAACGCATCGCCGTTCATCAGGAAACTGGTGAACGCCAGCGTCTGCAGCCGCCAGAAGTTATCCATGCCAGCAGCATCACAAAGGGTGCTGTCCGCCCAAAGTCCAAATTCGCGGGAGATCTGCGCCTGCAATCTGTCTGCCTGTTCCTCGTTCAAGTGCAGATAGTCCGCATCCACCTGCGGGGTCGGCACAAGGCCGCTGCCCACCACGTTGGTGCGCAGGGTCTTGATGGCACCCGTTGCCAGAGGAATGCCCATATAAGCATCCCGGCTCCGTTTGCGCAGAATATCAAGATTATCTTCGATATCCTCTTTTGCGCTGCCGCCGCCAACGTGCCAGCTGCGCATAGCGCGGGAAATGCGGCTCGCGCCGTAGTTTCCGTAGCCGGTGCCGTTGTTCATGACGGACAGTGCGGCGCGTGCCACAGCGCGGCGATACCCTTTTTCAGGGCTGATTGTTGCAATGGCCTTGTCCAGAATATTTGCCATGTAGTCCACCGTCCTTACACATCATGCGGCGAGAAGTGGTAGATTCGGTTTCTGCCCCGGCCTTTTTCTTCTACTTCCGCTTCTGCTACTTTCTTTTCCCAGAAGATAATGCTCTCTCGGATCTGTTTCAGACTGGCACGGGTCAGCATCATCTGCTCGATCTGGTAGCTTTGCCCTGTCGAAACGGCGGCTTCCGCTTCCAGCCACATATCAAGGTGCCGCTGTGCGGTTTCTTTTGAGATGATCGGCATTGTTTAGATACCTCCTGATCTTCTTCTGCGGTACTGGCGCGGTGCGGTCTGGCGCGGTGCTTCCTCGCCTGGGATCTCCAAACCGGGGGGATTGCTGATTTCCAGCGCCGCCGTTGCGTAGTTCCGAACGTCAAACGCTTCGTTACGTTTCTGCGCCGGGTCTTTCAGTTCCCACCGCTCCACCTTGCGGCCAGACTTCCAGCGTGTGACCTTGTGTTCCGCAGTAAGCATCTTGAAATAGTTTTCGTCATACCCGGCATCCTCTGCCGCCGGAAAGTGGCAGTAGTTCGGGCCTTTGATAAGCACCCTCAGCCGGGCAAGAACGTGGTTCTTTCCGGTATCAACGCCCAGCGTGAACAGCTCACCGCCCACGCGGTTGTTCTTCGTGGGGTTGCGCAGGTATGGTACGTCCATACCGCCGCGGCCTTTGATAGGCCAGATGTGCCGTTCCTCGCGCTCTTTGCAGAAGCGGATGACCTGATCCGGGAAGTGGCCGCCGCTGTCCATGCAGACGCACCGCAGGGATAGTTCCGTGCCGTCCTTCTTTTTCCAAGTCTTTGATAGGAAATCGTCCAGATCTGCCCAGACCTGCCCGCGTTTCAGGTCGCCGTAGATGCGCTGATATCGGATGCCCCAGCTTTCCTTGCCGATGCCCCAGCCCACGACTTCCGCCTCAAAGCGGTTGTCCTGCGTATCGACACCGGCTGTCAGGTACACCACGCCGTCCGGCACCTCGGCCTCGTAGAACTCGCGGCGATCCAGCAGGTTGTTTGCCTCTACCGTTTCGCCCGGTTCTTCCCACGGCAAGCCAAGGTCGGTGTTTACGAACACCTGCATCTTTTCATAGTCGCCGCGCTTTGCGTCCATATCCGCCGCTATGAAGTCCTCCACAATCCTGTCCCACCCGCAAAGGGTAGAGCCTATCTTGTTCATGTGAAAACCTCTCACGGGGCGCTCTGGGTGCTCTGCGTGCCATTTGCCTTGCAGGCTGTTCTTCTTCCAGCGGTATTCATTGTCCAGACAGCCACACTCGGCGCAGCGGTACTGCGCACCGCCCGCCGTCCAGTTGTCCTTGTCGAACACCATGTTGTCCCATACAAAGGGTTGATAAAAGCCGCAGTTCGGGCAAGGCACCGTCCACTCTTCTTGTGTGGATGCGTTGAACTCGTCCAAAATGCGGCTATTGTTTTTGGTGGTGGGGGTGGATACCAGCACCGTCTTGTAATCCCAGAAGGTCGTTTGGCGCTGCTCGGCCAGCATGACCGGGTCGCCCTCTTTGCCGGCGCTTGCCTTGTAAGCGTCCACCTCGTCCGCCAGCAGCACCTTGATGGGGCGGCCGCGGAGGTCGGTTGGGGCATTTGCGCCAACGATGGTCAGCTGCCCACCGGCAAAGTTCTTTTTCATGATGGTGTTGCCGGAATAGCGGCTCTTGTTGTCCACAAGGCCACGGAGCACCGGCGTGTCCCGGATCATGGTCGCCAAGCGGTCTTTGCTGAAACTCTCGCCCAGATTCACCGTGGGCTGCACGATCATGATGGGGGCGGGGTAGTAACTCATGTAATACCCGATGGTGTTCAGGATCAGACCGTCCGTCTTGCCTGACTGGGCACACATCATGGCTACCACCTTGCGGATATGTACATCCCCGATGGCATCCATGATCTCCCGCTGGAACGGCGCATTGTCCGTGTTCCAGCGCCCTTTCGCCGCAGAGGCTTCCGCCGACAAGCGCCGGTAGTTGTCCGCCCACTGGCTAAGGGTCAGGTTCGGGGGCGGTTTCAGCGCTCCCAGTGCCCGGCTGAACATCTCCGCCGTCTGCGGTTCCAGGTGGATCATTGCCATGTTCGCTGCCGCCTTTCTTGACGCAGCTCTTGAACGGGCAGAACTGCTGGATCTCATTCAGCCGGGTGCCCCAGACGCAGTGCCGGCACTTATTCTTCCTGCTCATCTTCGGATTCCTCCTCCGGTGCCGCCAGCGCAATTTCCGGGTCACTCAGTTCCACAAGCGCTTCCTGCACGGCTTTTTGCAGAATATCGTGCGCTTCCGCCGGGTCGGTCAGCTGCGCCATGGTGCTTGCGTACTTGGTCGGGATGGTTTCCAGCCGGTTCTTGAAATTGGCAAAGATGGTTTTGAGGGCGTGTTCCACTTCCTCGGTGCGGTGCAGGTCGCCTTGGGCTTCCTCCATCCGCATCTTCTCGATCTTGCCGCGGGTCTCTTCCCGCTCGGCGCGTGCAGCCGCAAGGCGGGCTTGGCCGTCTTTGCCGCCGGTCTTGAAGTTCAGGTACTGCCGGACGCAGACTTTCATATCAAAGACACCAGGGCGGACTTCGGACAATACTCCCTGATCCCGCAGGTTCCGCACCTGCCGGTCAGTAATGCCCAGCCATTCGCCGACAGCCTTACTCGTATACAGAGGCATCCTCGTCACCGTCCTTGTCGGGTATCTCTCCGGTTGCCCGGATGCGCAGCAGTTCAAGCCGCTGCTGTTCGGTTTCCAGATGCAGCTTGTCCATCTCGTTCTTCTGCATTTGGGCTGCTGCCGACAGGATGCGCCCATGGATCTTGTTCAGTGCTTCCTGCAACTGCAAGATGCGCTGCGCCGGGGTCTCCTTCTGGTACATACCGATCCGCTGGTTTGCACCGTCCCGCTTCCGCTTGCCGCGTCCGCCGGGTACGCGCATATCAGTGACGCTGGACGTTATCAGCTGGTCAGGCGGCAACTGCTGGTATTCCTTGATCTTGTCCAGAATGTACTTTTCCCGGAGCAGCAGCACGCCGATCTCGTGGGAAGTCAGGTCTGTGCTGTTCCGTGGTGCATCCTCTACGATCTTCTTTTCCTCCGGGGTGAGCTGGTCAAAAAAGATGGTGGAGTACGCCCCGTCCTTTTCCGCGTTCAGGTTGCCCGCCGGTGCGCCGCCTCCGGGGTTGCCCACGGCGTTTTTGTTTCCCGGTTGACCGCCGGGCTTCCGGGGTGCGGGCTGTTCCCACCCGTCCTTTGCTTTCCAGCGGCGGACTGTATCGTATTTAAGATGGAGATCATCCGCCAGCTGCCGGAGATTTACTTCTCCGTCCTTCTCCATCCGGGCAATGTACTCGGCGCGGGCGGCATCGCGCTCATCGCTTCGCCTTGCCATTCCGTTTTCCTCCAATAAAAAATGCCCCGCCTGGCAAATCATCCAGACAGAGCATTCCACATCGCCGCCGGTCCAACGGCTTTTCTTCGGGTCGCTTACAGATTGTAAGCGGCAGGGTATGAAAAAGACCCCTCGGCGCTTCCGCCATGGGGTCTCTCGCATAATTCCACTGTACCAATTATACCACCAAAACCGTCTTAAAACGTCTTATCTTTCGCCGGTACGGGCTTTCAAATGTAAACAGTTTATGACATAGCACCATTTTGCCGCCCTCGGCAAGATGGTCCCACCCGATTTTGTTGACCTCAACAAGATCGCCGCCGGGGTGTTATGGTATGCACCATCTCGGTGGCGTCACCGCCATGGTGCCCCGGTCTGAAATTTTTGAACCCGTCACCCTTTTTCGGTGGCCGGAGGGCGGAAGCCCTTTGAAAATTTTTGCACCTAGAAATATTTTGGGGCTTCCGAACCCGCACCGCGCCCGCCGGCGGGGGGCAGTACCTTACCGGCGGCGGGGGTCATCGGGGCGGCCGCCGGTGGCAGGCGGCGGGCTGTGGCTGATCCGGCAGGGCGGCGGCAGGGCGGCGGCAGCGCCCAGGGCGTGCCGAGGGACGGCAGCAGGGCGGCGAGGCGGAGAAGGAAGGGGGCAGGGGGATAGATAAGGCGAGTTATAGCCTGTTAAGTCTAAGCCCTAAGCCTAAAGCTCTATCCCGTTAGGTGGAGAATCTGACCCCTCCGGCGGCGGCGCAAAATGGCCGTTTTGCGGGGTGCTGCGGGGTGGATCATCCGGCAGGCGGCAGCGATGCAGGCGGCAGGTGGGCGGCGCTGGCTGGCTTGTCCTCATCGGTGGCGGCGCTGGCGGCTGCGCTGCTGCTGTGAGGTCTGGCAAGGCTGGCAGGCTGTGGGCGCTGTGCAGATGGGGCAGGGCTGGCGCTGGTGCGTGGTCATCGTGGGCGGCGGTCTGCTGCTGGCGTGGTCATCTGGTGCGGCGCTGGCGGTGCTGATCCTTCCGGGTGCAGGTGGTGGGCGCAATATCCGGGCACTGTGTCCAGCGCTCCCCGGGTACTTTCCAGCTTTTCCCCGGGGCGGCACAACGCCCAGCGCGTGCAGGGCTGCTGATCCGGCAGGCCGGGCAGGTGGCAGGCGGGAAGGCAAGGCAAAAGAAAAAGGCCAGGGCGGCGGCGCGTTGTGCGCTGCTGCTCTGGCCTTCTGTCTGCACTGGCGGTGCGATCTGCTGCGCCGGGTGCGTCCCGGTGCATATCGTGGGCGGCGGGGGTCTGCTCCCCGTTCCGGTGCCGGGCTGCTGGTGCTGGCACTGATCCGGGTGCAACGGTTCCAGCTGGCAACGTTCCAGCATGGCACGGCCTGCGCTGGCGGTGCTCCATCCGGTGCGTTTTTGTCCCGCCGCCGGAGGGGTCAGATTCTCCACCTAACGGGATAGAGCTTTAGGCTTAGGGCTAGAACTTAGTGAGTTATAGCCTCCCCAGTAACCCCCTATAATCCCCCTTCTTCCCCGGATTCCGCCGGGGTGAACCCGTCACGGGTCATTCTTTCCGCGATTGCTTGCAGGATGTAGCTTTGCATACTCTGACCCGCGGCGGCTGCTGCCGCCCTGATTTCGTCCCCGCGTTCTTTCGGCGGTCGGATCTGGATTGAATCGCATTTTGCAATATACCGGCTATTCGTGATTTTTTTCTTTTCCGAGATAGGCATAATATCACTCCTTTCGCGCCTGCGTTTATTATAGCAAAAAAAGCGGCATTCCGCCATGCAAAAAGCTACAAGCATTCCGTCATGTTTTTGTGCAAAACGTAGAAAGCATTCCGTCATGCTTGACAAGTTGCATTCCGTCATGCTATTCTTGTGCCACAGCAAGCGCCACGGCAACCGCCGGACGCAAGCCAGTCACCCGACAGGGGAGAAAGGAGAACCGACACATGAGCGCAAATTTCTTCAAGCTGCCCGAATCCGACAAGCGGAAAATCTGGGCGGCGCTGCTCAAAGAGTGGGCAGCAAAAAAGGCCGCCAACCGGGCAAACGGTTGACAGCCTAGCAAGATGGGATTTGATCCACCAATCTTGCAATGATTTTACCACCGGCAGGCGGTAAAGTCAAGCGGATGCCCCGGCAGGGCTGCACCGCTCAAACAAAGCGGCCCCGCCCCACTACCCCGGCAGCCCGCCGGGAGAAATTGAAAAGAGCAAAGGAGCAAAGAACATGAAACTTTTGAACACTGCAAAGAAGATCACCACCGCCGCCGCACTGGTGGCCGCAATGCTGGCAGGCACAGCCCCCAAAGCCGCCGCCTGCCCCTACACCGTCGGCCCCCTGGGCCGCTACATCGCCCCGGCCATTGTGCAGGGCATGACCGCCACCGATGACGGCGCGGTTGAAGTCTGGTGCAGCGACGCGCTGGACGGCGACGACTGGTATTTTCTGGTGGACACTGAAACCGATCTGCACATCTTTGACCGGGTGCAACTGGTAGTTGATGCCAACGGCACCCCGGACAACTTCGCAGATGACAAAGTGATTGATGCACTTTACTGCCATGACTGCGACAACGTGGAAGATTGAACCGAAAGGAGCGCAGAACATGACAACAGCCGCCAGCCGTGAAGATCAGGTTTTGAACCAGCAGGAGCGCGAAAGCGACGACTGCGCCGGGTGCCCCTTCGCAGGTGTCAACACCTGCCGGAACCAGTGCCATGAAGTGACCGCCATCTATAACCCGAACTTGACCCACTGAAAGGAGTGCAGCAACATGATGACACTTGAACAGATCCGCCAGCGCAACAAGGCAGAGAACGCCGCAGCCCAGCGCCTGCAGGCCGCCGGGTATCGGCTGGAAGGATGGGACCCCCGCACCGGGCAGCGGATCGCCGCCCAGATCACCGGCGAGAACACCAACGACGAGCGCCGCACGTTCTACGCCTTCCCCACCTGGCAGGATGCCGCGGCCGCGCTTCTGGGCTGAATGCCCACCGGATGCCCTGGCAGAGCCGCACCGGACAAAGCGGCCCCGCCCCACTACCCCGGCAGCCGCCGGGAGATCACCGAACATCAACCCACGAACAAAGGAGCAACACCCCATGAAGAAACTGACCGTTTACAACGTGTATCTGGACGACGGGAAAGACGCTTTCCGCGTGACCGTCCCCGCCGCCAGCAAGAAGGAGGCTGCCGACTATGTGCAGGGTAACGGCGACGTTGTAGCCATCAACCCCGCACCGGTGCAGGGGATCGACCTGCACCGCCTGGCCTACGACCTCAAATCTTGCCAGTGGAGCCAGACAGAAGTTGACATCATCACCCGCACGCTTGCAGCCTGCGGCCTGGATTGCTGAAAGGAGCGTGCCCCATGACAGCACTTGACAAGAAAATAAACCAGCTGGCAGCCCGCCACCGCTGGAACGTCACCCCCGTGCATGATCGTTTCATTCCCTGCTATTCCATCGTTCCCATGGATCGGCAGGAGCGTGACCGGATCAAAGCCACGCTTGACCGTTGCAAGGGTCTGAAGGTCAAGGTTGAGCAGGTGTTTAGCCCGTATGCCTGGGTCTGCACCATCTACGTTTTTGATCTGGCAGAGTGGGAAGCGCAGCAGGAGCGCAGCCGCCTGGAATGGTCCATTGTCAACGCCTACTCCGAAGCGTACCACTTCAACGGCCACGACAGCGCCGGCGCAAAGCTGGCAGCACAGCACAAGGCCGCAGAGATCGGAGCGCTGGACCTGTTCCGCCAGATGTACACCGCATGAGCCACCGCCGGACACTCTAGCAGGGCCGCACCGCAAAGCAGCCCCGCCCCACTACCCCGGCAGCCGCCGGGAGATCACCACGAACACCAGCACAACAAGCAAAGGAGCGTTACACATGACCAACAACGAGATCATTTACAGCGAAGTCAACGCGAAGTATCACACCCCCGAACAGCGCCGCGCTATCCTGGCGCTTGCCTACACCCCGGAGCAGATCGCCGCCAAGGGCAAAGAAATTCACTTCCAGGACGTGCCCGAAGAGCAGCAGGGCGAAGAGCTGGAAAAGCTGCTGCTTGCCGGCCTGTTTCACACGTTCCACGAATGGAAGGAGCGCGGCAAGAGCGTCAAGACCGGCGAGAAGGCCGCGATTGATACCCGGCTTTGGAAGCTGGACACCCGTCCCCGCAAGACCCGCAGCAGCGGCAAGGAGCCGGACGCGCTGACCAAGGCAGCCGAAGAGCAGGACGACAACGGGAACTATTACAAGGCCCCTGCGCACCTGTTCCATATCGGGCAGGTGGAAGCAAGCCGCCCCGCCCCTGCCGGACGCTTTAAGAGCATTGAAGAGATCAAGGCATACAACCGGATGTTGGCCGACCAGCGCAAAGCCGCCAAGGCCGCCGCAGAACAGGCCGCCAGCGCCCCGGCAGAGATCCCCGCAAAGGCAGAGGCCCCCGCAAAGCCCACCACGAAACCCGCAAAGAAGGCCAGCAAGCCCGCCGCACCGAAGGCCGCAACGAAACCCGCCGCAAAGTCCAGCACCCCGCAGAAGGCCGCACAGCCCGCCCCGGATGCACTCCACAAGGCAGAGCGCAAAGCCTGCGCCGCGTTCCTGGCCGTTCCCGAAACCGACCGCAAAGGGCAGGCCGCAGCGCTGGACACTTGGCGCAAGACCCGGAAGGCCGTAGAGGACGCCAAGAGCGCCCCCGCCGCCGTGGCCGTGCTGGATGAAGCGCCGGTGAAACAGCTGGACTTTGAGAGCATCGCCGCCGGTCTGCTGGCATGATCCACCACCACGAAACCGGAAACTTTAGCAGGGCTGCACCGGACAAAGCAACCCCGCCCCACTTCCCACCGGCACCCCGCCGGGAGCTATCACGAAACACGAAAAGAGGTTTTACCATGTCTTGTATCCAACTCTCTGAAAAGCACATCGCCGCCGTTGCTCACGGTCTGGCGTTCATCCTCAACGGGGCCGGTGGTATGTGCCACCTTGCCGCATCCCACGAACTGCCGGAACTGTACAACGCTTTGAGCGCCTGCCGGTATCCGCATGACTTCCTTGTGGACGACCGCAAGGTTTACGCTGTCCTCTACAAGCTGAATAAAGCCGCCTATGAAGGCCGGTACAACGTGGAGCCGGGCAGCCCCGACGAGTTTCCCGCCATGCCGCAGACCTTCCCGCGCCTGCTCCACTTGCTCCCATGGGATGACGGCCGCTATACCATCGACCCGGATTTCTACGCCTTCACCAAGCTGCTGGACAGTTTCATCTACCAGTGCAACGAGGACGCGACCCGGAACAGCCCCGTTTTGAAAGCGCTTTCCGCTACCTCCCGCGCCCTGTATGCGTTCATCGTCCAGAACGCCGCCGACTACAACAGCGCCGAATGGATCATCTGATCTGCCCCGGATGCTCTGGCAGGGCTGCACCGGTACAAAGCAGCCCAGCCCCACCGCCCCGGCAGACCGCCGGGCACGAAAACCAGAACGAAACACGAAAAGGAGTTTTTGCAATATGAAAAGAGCATCCAGCAGCACCCCCGCCGGCCTGAACGTGAAGAAGATCACCGCCTATCTGAAAGGCCAGGCCAAGAACCGCAACGCCGTGCGGATCACCTGCCAGGGCGGCAGCGTGTACATCTTCACCGGCTATGCAGCGTTCAAGCTGCCCGCCGTCCTTTACCCGGAAGTGATCCAGCCCGTGACCATGCAGGCAGCCCCCGCCGATGGTGTGACCATCGTTTCCAGCGATGACGGGTTTGTGGTCAACGATCCGCACCAGCTGACCGCCGCGCAGATGTTCCAGAAGTTCAGCAACTGCAAAGAAGAGGTCAAGCGCACTTCTCTTTTGCAGGAAGTCGAGATGAAGGGCAAGATCTGGGGCACGTTCCGAATGTTCCGCGATGGATCCCGGCCCATCATGATAAATTCGGAGTATGACGCTTTTGTGGATCATCACGAATTTGTTTACCACGGCAGCAACAACCCGCTTGCGCCCATCCTGGCAACGGACACCGCAGACCCGAAACGCGCCGCCGTGGCCGTGCTCATTGCCCCGATGAAGGCGAACGACGAAATACAGCAGGTATGCAACCGCCTGTTTGCATGACCTGCACCGGATGCCCTGGCAGGGCCGCACCGGATAAAGCGGCCCCGCCCCACCGCCCAGCATTCCGCCGGGCATATCACGAAACACGAAAAGAGGTTTACACGATGACCACCCCAAACGATTCCCTGGACTTCTACCCCACGCCGGACA